>Ga0307517_10012576_pt1 | contig 11597 bp, 14 predicted proteins | sample 23_EM_MG_FD_194515 | JGI IMG/M metagenome (GOLD analysis project Ga0307517, IMG submission 194515) | Populus trichocarpa ectomycorrhiza microbial communities from riparian zone in the Pacific Northwest, United States - 23_EM | ecosystem: Host-associated > Plants > Roots > Unclassified | place... | reverse complement strand
CCATCGCCCGCGTGCTGGCCCTGGCCTCCGCCTCCACCATCGACCGCGTGCTGGCCCTGGCCTCGGACTCCACCATCGACCGCGTGCTGGCCCTGGCCTCGGACTCCACCATCGCCCGCGTGCTGGCCCTGGCCTCGGACTCCACCATCGACCGCGTGCTGGCCCTGGCCTCGGACTCCACCATCGACCGCGTGCGTAAATGGCGGAACATGGAAATACCCGTTATCGAAGATATCGACAAGCGGATCTACGAGGCCGTCACCAAGGAAGGCTGCGCCCTCAAAATGTCCCACTGGCACACTTGCGGAACGGAGCATTGCCGCTTCGGGTGGGCAATTCATCTGGCGGGGCCGAAGGGCTACGCCCTGGAGAAGCTACTCGGCTCTTCGGAGGCAGCAGGCCGGTTCATTTACACCGTCTCCCGGCCGGGTATTCCCGCGCCGGACCCCCACGCATCCGATGCGCGGGCCATGGAAGATATCAAGCGCTGCGCCGGAGTGACGGAGTAGCTCATGCCCTTCCGCGAAGTTCCCGATTGGGACCCGGAGCCAGAACTAGACGAATGGTTCTGCGCCGGGTGCCGACGCGGCCACGGCTGCAATGGGGACCCGCAATGCGCGGGGCGGGAGAGCATGGTTTTCCGCCCTAGGCCCAACAACAAATTGGAGGAACCCGATGCCCGATTTTAAGCACATAGCCCTACGCCCATCCCTGGCTCCGGTGGTGAAGCAATGCCCGTCCGCCATGTACGTGGACCCGAACATGCCGGTGATGCGGACCAGCACCAACGACGTGTTCAGCAAGACGGGCACAGCCCTTCACGACGTGTTCAAGGAGGTCATCTACCCGGGGCATGCCATCACCGTGGAGGCTTTGTTGCCCATCGCGGCCCGCTATGAGGTGGCCATGGAGGGGTATTTTGGCATCATCTGGCGGGCGAAGAAGATCGCGGAGAAGTGGTCCAAGCTGGCCGGCTTCTATCAGGGCGCGACCCTGGAGCGCAAGCTGTCCGCCACCTTGTCCAACGGCTATGTGCTGGAGGGAACCCCTGACCTGTTCAGCGTCCACGGCGAGTTTGCCGTGGTCAACGACCTCAAGACCGGGGAAAAGGAATTCGACTACTTCGCCCAGGTCGAACTCTATGCCCTGATGATCTGGAAGCAAAACCAGGCCCTGGGCCTGAAGAAGGTCTATGGGGCCCTGTTCCACCCCATGCTGGACAAGTTCACCAACGAGGAAATCAGCGAGGACCGCCTGCGCCACGTTGAGGACTACTACACGAAGATGATGCTCTTCGCTGGCATGAACTATGTGACCGGCCCCGCTTGCGCCATCTGCCCGCGCCTGCTGACCTGCCCGGCCATCAAGAAGAGCGTGGACCCCATGATTACCGATATGCGGAGCGGCCGGGAGGTGACCGCCTTGGATATCAAGGCCTGGCGCCCCATGGTGAAGTACCTGGAGAAGTGCGTCGAGAACTACAAGGTGATTGAGCATGCGCTCCTGGAGCGCATGGGTTCCATCGACCTGGGCGACGGCTACGAGCTGTACCTGAAGACGGACTTCCAGGAGAAGCTCAAGCCCTTGGAGGCCTTCCACGTCCTCACGGGGGACTTCAAGATTCCGCCCGAGAAGGTCATTGAGCAGATGAAAATCTCGAAAGCCGCCGTGGATGAGGCCGCGCGCGCCATCGCCATCCCCCGCGACCGCGCCCACGGGCTGGGCGCCACCAAGATGAAGCTGCACAAGGCGCTCGAAGAGAAGGGCGCCACCTACAAGAAGCCGCGCGTCAGCGCAACCACCCGTCCCATAGCCATCACCAAATAGGAGGTTTCCATGTCAACCGCAACCGTAGAACCGACCACGGAATTGAAGGTGTACAAGCCTTCCGATTCCTTGATGAAACTCAGCGACCAAATCAAGGTTGTCGCTGGCTTCGACCCAAGCCTTATCCCGGTATTCCAGCGTGCCACCCAGGTGGCAGCCGTGAAGGCGCTCATGAGCCACCCGGAAATGAAGCAGATACTGGATGCTTTGGAGGGGAGCAAGGCCGGATTCAGCAGCGACCTGGCCAACGAGGGGAAGAAGTACCCGCCCAATGTCCGCGACGCCTGCGTGACCACGGCTTTGTGCCAAGGAGCGCACCTGCACGGCAATGAATGGGGCATCATCAAGAGCAACGCCTTCCTGCAGAAGCCGTTCTACATGCGCATGCTGGACGAGCTGGGAAAGCCCGAGAGCTACACCCGCGACTGCAAGTACGAAATGCTGTGGTGGGACCCGGAGAACGGGGAAATAGGCCTCAACGGCAGCATGGCCAAGATTCCCATCAAGGTCAGCTACAAGGTCAAGGAGAAGAACGGCGGCCGGGAGCTGTCCAAGACGTTCGAGCGCACCATCCAGATCCGCACCTTCCCCAGCGACGGCCCCGATAAATGGATAGGCCAGGCCGAGCGCCGGGTGTTCCAGAAGCTCCTCCGCTACCTGTCCGGTATCGACTTCGGAGAAGACGATGACGAGGGGGGAACGGTAACCGTCCCGCCCCCGGTCGGCACCATGTCCCTGGGCAAGAAGGAAGAGCCCACCCAGGCGCCCGCCGCCGAGGAGGCCAGCTTCACGCCCGTGCAGAACCAGCAGGAGGCCCAGGCGGCAGCAAATGCCATCTTCAAGGACTCCCAAGGCCGCGAGGGCCGGGAGGATATCAAGCTGGGCTCGACGACCGTCAGCATGCCCATAGGGAAGCAGACTCCAGGTCAGCCGCCGCACGGGGCTTCCATCGAATCCCAGGGGTCGCTCAAGACGCCGGGAAAGGTAAACCCTCCCCCCGAAACCAAAGCTGCAGCGCCGACCCAGCCCGCGCCCGCCGCACCCGCCGGGGGAGTCCCGCCGCTGTTCTGAACCACTAGGGCCCGCTGGGCCCTTCACCCTCATCGCTTGAAAGGAACTATGCCGCAGAACGAAACGAAGACCCAGAAGAAGCCCGAAGACTTCATCATCGAAGCCAACGAGACGGGAGAGAAGAGAACCGCCTTCGTCGCCGGCTTCGGTTGCCAACTCTTCATGGAATGGTGGAAAGCGCATCTGGCGGACAATACCGAATTGCCCTCGGAGCTGGAGCGGGTCAAGGTCATGAAGGAGTGCATTCGCACCGCCGACCTTTGCCGGGAGGAGGTTAACGCCTACCAGATTGACCAGACCGAGGCCCATCACAACGAGGTGGTCGAGCGCGCCGCCCGCTCCGGTCTCAAGGTCCCCACCTGGGGAGAAGTAAAGGATCACTTCCCTAACGGGTTCCAGCCGGGGGCAATGCGTCATGGCTAAGAGCAAGAACTACGTCGAGCTGTTGGGATACGTCGGCAAAGACCCGGAAGTGAAAGCTATTCCCTCCGGCGCCAAGGTCGCGAAATTCTCCATCGCCACGTCCGAGAGCTGGGTGGACAAGAATACCAACCAGCGCCAGGAGAAGACCGAGTGGCACAACCTGGTTGCCTGGCGCGGCACGGCCGAGATCATTGAGAAGTACGTCAGCAAGGGCTCCCACATCATGGTGGAGGGGAAGCTATCCACCCGGAGCTGGGAAGACCAGAACGGCCAGAAGCGGTACATGACCGAGGTCGTCGTGGACCAGATCTATCTCCTGGGCGGTAAGAACGACGGGCGCAATACCTCCGTGGCCGGCCAAGGGCAGGCCCAAAGCGGGTACGGTCCTGCTGCCCCTGCCGAGGATGGCCTGCCCTTCTAGGGACTGACCATGAACGGCACCGTGTACCTGCTGCATTTCGACCGGAAGCTCTCCCACGCCCAGCACTACATCGGCTGGACGCAAGACCTTGAGGCGCGTTTAGGCGCACACGAGGACGGGCGGGGTAGCCGCATCGTGGACGCCTTCCTGGAGGCCGGCATCGGGTACACGGTTGCCAAGACCTGGGCCGCCGACCGCAAGTTCGAGCGGTGGCTCAAGAACAAGAATAGCACGCCCCGTATTTGCCCAATCTGTAGTCCGAAAAAATTGGAGGAACTGAAATGAAAGTCATAGGGATCAAAGCCGAACGAATGAAACGCCTCACCCTGGTCAACCTGGACCTGCAAGGGGAGAACCTGATTGTGTCCGGGCCGCCTGGGCGGGGCAAAACCACCTTGGTGGATCTGGTCTGGGCGGCCCTGGCGAAGCGGAGCCTGGGCCCGAAGCCGGTCCAGCACGGCGCGGAGAAGGGCTATATCGAGATTCGATTGGGCGAGCCCGGCCAGGACCGCGTCATCACCGTCCGGCGGGAATACGACGCCGAGGGTGGGGACAAGCTCAAAGTGTCCACCTCGGACAAGAGCAAGGCCCCCGGCATCACCGACGTGACCGCCATGATGCAGTCCATCAGCTTCGACCCGCTGGAATTCTACCAGAAGAAGGGCATGGACCAGGTCAACATGCTCTTGAATCTGCTGGGCGTGGACCTGGGTGACATCGACAGCCGCCGCAAGGCTCTCTACGAGGAGCGGACCATTGCGGGGCGGGTGGCGAAGTCCCACCGGGACACCATCCCCACCGAGCCCCGCCGCGCGGAGCGGGTGAGCGTGGTCGAGCTGTCGGCCCAGCTCAATGAGGCCCACGAGTATAACCGGACCGTGTCCTCCCGCCACGAGCTGTTGGCCAAGGTGAACGAGGAGATCAGGGGCAAGCAGAAGGATATCCAAACCCACCTCGACGCCGCCGCCGCCCTCTCCAAGGAGCTGGAAGTCCTGCAGGGCCGCGCCAAAAAGGGCGAGGAAGTCGTAGCCCAGGCCGTCCCGAAAGATACGGCGGCCATCGAGTTGGAAATCGCCAACGCGGAAGCCACCAACCAGGTTGCGGCCGACCACGAGCGGTGGGTGGAGGACAACCAGAAGGCCGCGGAGTACGACGAGCGGCATAAGGATTTGGACGCCCGCATCAGGTCCATCGACGACGAGAAGGAGAAGCTCCTGGCCGGTGCCACCTGGCCAGTGCCGGGCCTCTCCGTGGACGGCGAGGTGGTCATGTTCAACGGGACGCCCCTGGTCCAGACCGGCGAGAGCAAGAAGCTGGAGGTCTCCTTCGCCATCGCCGCCGCCATGGCTCCGGAGCTGCGCATCTGCCGCATCGACGGGGCGGAATCCCTCGGCGCCGGCGGCCGGTCCGCCATCCTGGCCATCGCCAAGGAGAAGGACATGCAGGTGTTCATGGCCCGGGTTGCTGATGGGGAGGCCGAGGCCGGCGAGATCACCATTGAGGAAGGGCGGGCCGTGAAATGATGGCTGCTGTTCTTCGCTGCGGTCTCGTGGTGGGACCGCTTGCAGAAATCTTTGGCATTCGCGCCGGCAGCAATAAAAAGCGGCGCAGGGTAGTTGTCGGTCACTATGGACGATTTGGAGGCCTTGTCGTCCTCCGAAGCGCCGGCATGGAGGATTGGGACTCCATGGAATGGCATCCGATTTCCGGCAAGCATGTGGAAAAAATTCCGGCGCTGGATATCGTCCATCGTTTTGAGATCCCGGCGGTGCAGGCATGATCATCACCGCCGAATACCAGGACGGCGCCATCAAGCTATGGCCCCCCCCCGACCCGATGGAAGGCAAGCGTATTGCCCAGGAAATCCTGGACCGGAGTCCAATCGAGGAATTAGAAACGGAAGTCGATCGCTTCAGGGAGAATGCCGAGCAGGCGGAGAGCGATCTACAAGACCTTCAGGGAGAATTCAATTCCCTGCAAGACGACTTGGAGAACATGGAGGACATGGACTTCGAGGAGATGAAGACGGCTCTGAAAAACATCATGCAGAGGTACTTCTAGCATGAGTCAGGAACTCCGCCCCTACCAAACCCGCGCCGTGGAGGACCTCCGGGCCAAGGTGCGGGAAGGCTATAAGTCGGCGGTGCTGGTGGCGCCCACCGGGGCGGGGAAGACCACCATTGCCGCATCCCTTATCGAAAGCGCCAACAAACACGAACGCCGGGTCATGTTTATGGCCCATAGAAAAGAACTCATCGATCAATGCTCCGCGCGCCTGGACGCCCACGGAATCGATCACGGTATCATTAAGGCGGGCAACAAGCGGCGGAATGCACTCCCGGTGCAGGTGGCCAGCGTCCAGACCTTGGTGAACCGCCTGGCGCCCAAGGGCGGGCAAAGGGAACTTCTGCAGGGCCCCATGTACCCAGCGGACATCTTCATCATCGACGAGTGCCACCGGGCCAAGGCGGCCTCGTACAAGAAGTGCCTGGCCGCCTATCCTGACGCCTTCATCTTGGGCCTGACCGCCACCCCGTTCCGCACGGACGGCCAGGGCCTGGGGGATATGTTCCAAACCCTGGTGCAGGCCAGCACGCCCAGGGAGCTGACGGACCTGGGCTTCCTCGTGCCCGCCCGCGTATTCACCACACCCATCCTCCCCGACTTCGACGATCTGCGGCACAAGGGCGGGGACTTCGAGGCCAAGTCCCTGGAGCTGGTGATGGATAAGGCCGCCCTCATTGGAGACATCTATGTCCATTGGAAAAAGCACGCGGCCGACCGAAAGACAGTCATCTTTGCTTCCTCCCGCCGGCACGCATCGCATATTCTGGAAACATTTACCGCCGGCGGTGAGGCAATCGCTTACGTGGATGGTGAGACCGACGAGGCCGTCCGGGATTCGCATCTACGTGACCTGGCCGAAGGGCGACTTCAGCTCATTGTCAATGTCGGTATTCTTACCGAAGGCTGGGACTGCCCTGCAGTTTCTTGCGTCGTACTCGCCCGACCAACTGAGTCAGCCGGCCTGTATCTCCAGATGGCTGGCCGCGCATTGCGTCCTGCGCCTGGAAAATCTGACTGCATTATCCTCGACCACGGCGGAAATACCCTCCGGCATGGTTTCGTGACCGATGAGCGCGAATACGACCTGATGGGGAAGGGGCGCGGGAAGACGGATATCTCCCACGTCACCACCTGCCAGAGCTGTTTTGCGGTCCACGACCAGCCCGCCTGCCCGGCCTGCGGCCACGTCAACGAGCTGCGCAAGGTGGCCGGCGGCGGCAAAGAAGACCCGGAGCAGCAAGACGGGGAGCTGCAGGAGATCAACCAGGACCAGGTCCGCGAGGAGGAGAAGCGATTCTTCCGCGAGGCCCTGACGGAACAGGTCATGCGCCGGTTCAAGCCGGGCTATGCGAAGAAGCTGTTCTTCGAGAAATTCGGGCGGTGGCCCGGCAAGGAAATCGGCATCCGCAACAAGTGGAGCGAATGGGAGGACGGCGATGAAGGAGGCAGGAGATATGGAAAACCAACAGCATTCACCTTCGAGGGAGTTGAGGTCCGGCTTGTCTGAACGGGAGATTCAGCACGGCATCCTGATGGCCTTCGGCGCCAGGCCCTGGCTGCGCATTTGGCGCTGCAATACGGGCAAGGCCTTCGGATTCTCCCTGGTCGCCGCGGCTCGGGCCCTCCTACTCAAGGGGAACATCCAGGCAGGCTTGGAGGCCTTGAAGCACATGCCCTTAACCACCTACGGGCAGCCGGGAGCGGCGGACATTCAGGGCATCATCGGGCCAGCTCCGCATTGCGATAAACCCGCTGGGCGCTTCCTGGCCATTGAGGTAAAGCAGCCTGGCAAGGTGCAAACCGACGAGCAGCGGCGCTGGATGGCCATGGTGGTGGCCATGGGCGGCCTGTATATCCTGGCCACCAGCGTGGAAGACGTCAAGAATCAGCTCTGGGCCGAAGGATACCCGGCCTAATGCTTTATCACATCAACCGCTTCCGCGACCGGTTTGACAACCAGCCTGTCGCGGAAGAGGCGAGCTGGGAGCATTTTACGCACCGCTTCAAAGACCGAGCGGTGCGCGCGGGGAAGGATGGGCCCTTATTCTCGCCGGTGCGGTATCTGGAGTCGCTCGACGGCTACCGGGTGGAGTCCTTTATTTTCGACAAGGAGATCAAGGACAAGAAAATAGGCCAGGTCTGGGCCAACGACAAGAAGGAGAGGGCGGTCACCACAATGGCCAACGTCATCGTCCGGCGCAACGACAACGTGCGCCAGATAGACATGGCTGTTTTCGACTACGACTCCCAGCCGGCCACCGAGAGCGCACCCGCGGTGATTCAGGAGCTGGCCCCCATCCGGGAGGCTTGGAAGGACTATAACCACATCATTTATTCGAGCTTCAGTAGCTCACAAGCGCTCCCCAAATTCCGATTAATCCTCCCGCTCAAGGAACCCCTCAACCCGGCGCAATTCAAGCTAGCCTGGCCGTTCGGACTTCAAATCGCCTCCATTGAAACCGGATGGAAGGGCGCTGACAAGTCCTGCAAGGATCTGTCCCGCATGTTCTACCTGCCCTCCTGCCCGCCGGGCAAGGAGGCGGAGGCATTCGTTCATATCGTCACGGACAAAAAGTTCTTCTCGCCGAAAATACCGAAGGATGCCAAGCCCGCTGCTCCCAAGCCGAAAAAGAAGCGGCGCGGCGACTACAACACTTTAGACGCGGTGACCTGGTTCTCAGTCCATGGGGCCTATCTCGGCCCCGCGGGCCAGGAACACAAACACCACGTCGTATGCCCCTGGCATATGAATCATACCGAGGGCAAGCAGGGGGAGACCGATACCACCCTTTGGACCGAACCGAAGAAGTGGCCCACCTTCCATTGCTCCCATGCCCATTGCGCCGGGAAGGATATCAAGGCCATCGCCAAGCTCTGGAGCGATGGGGACGAATACTGTTCCGAAGAGCTGACCTCGGACAAGCTGCGCACGGATACGGAAATCCGGTGCTTGGGCTTCGATGATTCCGGCCGCTACTACTACCAATGCAACCGCACCAACCATATCGTCCCGCTCAAGTCGGGGGAGCACAAGGAGCTGAACTTCTATGGCATCACGTCCGACCTTACCTATTGGGAAAAACATTTCGGGGACCCTGACAATCTGGGCCGTGTTCGCTGGAAAGCTGCGGCGGCCAAGCTGATGAACGAATGCCATAAAAAAGGTTTCTTCAAGCCGGAAGCAGTCCGGGGCGGCGGGGTCTGGGAGGATGCCGGCCGCATCGTCGCGCACCTGGGCCGCTCCCTGCGCGTGGACGGCAAGGACGTGTCCCTCACCGATTTCAAGAGCACCTTCGTGTATGAGGCCATGGTCCAGGAAGTGGAGCTGGGCGCTCCAGCCTCCGACGAAGACCTGGCCAAGGTGCTGGACCTGGCCTCCCGCTTTCCTCTGGCCAGCAAGTCGGACGCGATGTTCCTGGCCGGCTCGGCGGTATGCGGGCTCCTGTCCGGCGTGACCACCTGGCGGCCGCATATCTGGCTCACGGGCGACCAGGCCTCGGGGAAGTCCTCCATCCTGACCTACTTCCTCACCCCCCTGTGGGCCCCTGCAGGGGGCGTGGTGGCCGAAGGGAAGACGTCGGACGCCGGCATCCGGCAGAAGCTGCGCCGGAACGCCTACCCGGTCATCGTGGACGAATCCGAGGCGGACACGCGCCTGGACGCGGAGCGCATTGAGGGCATCGTGTCCCTGGTCCGGTCCTCCAGCTCCGTGTCCGAGGGCCGGGTGCTCAAGGGCACCATCAGCGGCCAGGGCCTGGAATTCCTCGTCCGGTCCTGCTTCGCGCTCTGCAGCATCACCCATGCCTTGGAGAAGCCCCAGGACCGCCAGCGGTTCACCCTGATCCCCTGCAGGATGACGGAGGCCCACGTCAACGCCTGGCCGGACCTCAAGACCGAGTTGAAAGCCACCCTGACCCCGGAATTCGCCCTTTCCTTCTATGCCCGCCTCATCAGCCTGGTGGACCTGTTCCGGTCCAACGCCCAGGTGTACCAGCGGGCCATCATCGACGTGCTCAAGGCGGACGCCCGGGTGGGGGAACAGCTCGGCCACCTGCTGGCCGGCGCCGCCCTCCTGCAGAAGCCCATCGCCGTGACCTTGGAGGCCGCTACCGGGGCCGTGAGGCGCTTCGGCGGGGCCTTGCCGTTGTCGGACAAGGGGGAGTCCAGTGCGCCCCAGGCGGCCCTTAACACGCTTTTCAACTTCATCCTACAGGACGGCATGAGCCGTAAGTCTGTCTGGGAGCACATCGTCATCGCGGATACGGTGGGAAGCGCCCTGGACACCAAGCAGCCTTATGTTGATGCGCTCAAGCGCCACGGCCTCATCGTGAAGGATCACCATCTTTTCGTTTCATCCAACCATAATGGGCTTGTTGCCCTGTTCAAGAATGCCGGAATCACCGGCCATCATGGTCTACTGTCGCTTGTCGAGGGGGCGACGTTAGGCCATACCCTGCGTTTCGGCGGACACCTGTCCAAGGCCGTACGCATACCAATCCCCTCGGACAAGGAAGAATCGAAATGACCCATCCCAAATTGCGCTACATCGGCACCAAGATGATTTGTGCCGTCGCCATGACCCGCCTCGCCTATAACGAACTGCGGGGCTGGACCTTGCCCGGCGACGAGAACGGCGAAGACGAGGGTTTCCTCGTCGAATACCTGGACGGCGGGAAGGCCAACGTGCCCGGCTATGCCGGATATGTGAGCTGGAGCCCCAAGGAAGTCTTCGAGAATGCCTATCGCCCCGTGGCCCATTCCGCCTTGGCTACCGATTCCGCGGATGCCGTGGAGGATATGATCAAAGCGGCCGGTGCCACGGCGCCCCGGGTCACCCCCGAGAAGCTCCGCTCTGTCATCGCCCAGGTGATGTGGATTCGCCCCCTCGGCACGCTGATGATTTGCATCGTCACCCTCAAGAACGGTTTCAACGTGACCGGCGAAAGCGCATGCGTGGACCCGGCCAACTGCCGCGAGGAAATCGGGCGCCGGGTCTCCTATGAGAATGCCATCCGCAAGATTTGGCCGCTGGAAGGATACCGGCTTGCAGAACAGCGTATGGGGCCGCCCCCCATGATCGTTCCCGAGGGCACCTTCTCAGAAGTGGAGCTTCTGGAGATGTCCAAGCATGGGCGCAGCGTTCTCGTGCAGCGCGAACCGGCGCCCATGTTCACGGAGGACCCGGCGGCGGCGAACGAGGCCCAGAAGCCAGAATGAAGGTTCGAGAAGTCATCGCCGCCAAGGTGGCGCGACTGATGGGTACCGGGGTAACTCCCCGGTACCTCATTCTGACCGCGAACGCCCTGGAACGCCTCATCAAGGAGGTACATGCTGCGGACGGCGAAAATGCAGCCCTGGCCCTCACCCGCGCCGAAGCCGTGGTCACCTACGCCGACCTGGAAGTCGTGGTCGCGGAGCTGGGCCGCCTGGACCCCATCGAGGTGTCCGGCATCGTCCGGGAGGAAATGGAAATATTCAATCTGAGGATGCCAAAGCAATGAAGATGCGATTCGAGATAGCCATTTACGACGAGAAAGGCAAGGAAATGGGGCGGGAGCCCTTCACTGCCGAGGCCAAGCGACTAAAAGAGCATGTGGCCCCCGTATTTGAATGCAACGAGCAAAGGCGACCGGGAATGGAAATTAAGATCGTCGTGAAGCGGACCGCGAATTGCGACACTTTTGGCCTCCTTTGCAAAGGAGGCCGCTTTTACCGTGCGCCGATGAATAGGCTAAATCTCTTCGGATTCGGGCGGTCCATGATGTCGGGCAACACCATCAGTCTCAGT
>Ga0307517_10012575_pt1 | contig 11597 bp, 4 predicted proteins | sample 23_EM_MG_FD_194515 | JGI IMG/M metagenome (GOLD analysis project Ga0307517, IMG submission 194515) | Populus trichocarpa ectomycorrhiza microbial communities from riparian zone in the Pacific Northwest, United States - 23_EM | ecosystem: Host-associated > Plants > Roots > Unclassified | place... | reverse complement strand
AACACCCCCCCCCCCCCCCAAAAAAAAAAAAAAAAAAAAAAAAAACACAACCAGCAGGCTGCACAATTCAAGAACAAACATAATAGCCTGGGTTCGTTTTCTGAATTCTAAGGCGGCCCAGCACCAAAGCAGGTGTAAATAAAATTAAGTTATATTAAATTAAATTTTTGGGATCTATAGCTTACAATTTTCTTCCCCATGCAGACATGAAAATGTCCTCTGGAACTTGGCAGATTGTGCCCTAATCTCTGAGACTTGATCTTTTGACTGCTTCAATGATTCTTGAGAATCACGCAACTTTTCTTCCAGTGCCATGAAAGTTTCCCCTGGTCCATTTGATGATATTATTTCTCCAACCTCAAAAATATATTTTTGTATATTCATCATTAACTTATCCAGTTCCATTGTCTCAGCATCCAAAATCTCAGACAAGAAATCAAATTCCAAAGCCTTCTCCACTGAATCAGCCAATATATCGTTAGATGAGGCAAAGGCTTCAAAATCAGTTTCCTTGGTTGCAACATGCATCATAAGCACGCTTAAGTTAACCAACTTCTCTGCAACACAAGCCAAATCTAATTCAACTCCTGTCAGAATCCCACCCGCAGTTTCTAATTCTCTACTCTTGTCTCCATTAGAAGATGCCTCTACAACTAAGTCAGTATTAATTGACTCGACGTCCAGATCACAAGTTCCAACATCTTCAAGAGAAACTTTAGCTTCATGTACAGAATCAGTATCCATGTTCATTGCAAACTTGTCTTTCTGGCAGCCTCAAAACCTGAGTATCAACCATTAAAATAGTAAATAAAATGAAAGGAATTGATGCTAGTCAAAATACAAGTGTTGGTGGAACTAATGAGTATTGCTAAATGATAGCATTTCATAAGCTAGCAGGTACTGGGATGCGCACACAAATGGCGATCAATGCCCATTAAAATAATAAATAAAAAAGAAAAGCAAAAAAAAAAATCAGTGCTAGTCACGACAATTATAGATGGCGCTAATGTTATTGCTATATAATAGTAGCATGTCATAAGCTAACAGGCACTGAGAAAAACAGCATTGCATTACAAACATCAAATGCTGCTTATTTTACTTCTACTTGAACTATAAACAATGAACAATTTGCTTGACCTTACTCTACAACAATAAACATAATGCTCCAACATAAATTGAGCAAGGCTCAGGCACAATTGGTGAGTAAGTCCAAAGGCATGAAATCTTAAGCAGAGGTTTTCAGAACACATCTTACAAGGCTAATCATAATCTCAAAGTCAAGCTGGATACACAACGTGAAGCGTTATGGCTTGAGTTGCCATAAAATGCATGTAAGTTAAATGCACCTTACCATACCCAATTAAACCCCTTCTGATATAATATATATATATATATATATAGATGCCTTATATTACAAAGTTTACAAGGAAGAGAAGCAGTTTTCACTGACTTATGGTAAATTTAAAAGAAGTATTTTGTGCTAAGAAAAGAGTATCATCCGAATAGAGCAAGGGGAGCAGTTTTGTGGCAGCCAAGCAGGTGAGAGAATATAGCATAGGAATTTGCTATTTGAGAAGAAGTATTTTTGGTATAAGTTGTGGTCTTGCTGTTTGGCAATTTTGAGATAATTTTGTTGTGAGAGTCTTGGGTGTGATTGAGGCTTAGGGCTTGTGAGTGTGAGGTAGTCTTGAGAGGTTAATTTCTTAAGGAAGATTTGCTGTACTGGTAACAGTAGAAACAAAAATTTTCAGTAACAGTTGTGGTCTATAGAGGTAACCACATTAAACTTTGAGTGCCTTTATTTTGTGTTGTTGCTTGATTTGTATGGGTTCTGCACAACTTGATCAACTGCCAAAAAAAAATCAAGTCTTTAAAAGTGTTAGTGCTATTCTTAAATGAGATCCAAACCAACTTGCTACCAGCCCAAATCAACATCAGAAATTGATATAAAAATTTGTTGACAACACATGCTACAACTTCAAAAATATACTTCTTACGATTCATATGCCAAATGCCTCAGAACTCTATCACATAAAAGATACCATCACCAGTACACAACTTCGCTTAGGGGCTCTGTTCAATAGTTTTGGTATCATTTCTAGTTAATTTCTTGGGTAGACCAGCACAGCCCCTCATCAAAATATGACATATAAAGCTGGTACGGTACTACAACTTCAAATGTTTCATACATACCAAACATCCATTAAAAATCCAAAAATACCATCATAATTTACTAAGATGACTTGGCCCGGGGGAGCTGTTTTAAATGGCCATTGTATCATTCCAGTTATTTTCTTATTTAGATGCCCTACTTGTTAAGGAGCCGCAGTGCTATTAGTAAGCTTACTTCTATGAATCACAGTCTAATTTCAGCTTCAAAATAACCTAATCATTGGATAAGCGAGTCCCTAATTTCATATACCTCACATCCTAACAATAATTCCTCACCATGTAGTAAACTCAATATTCTCAAAGATGTGCTGCAAAATTCCAAGTGCAAGACTATTCTCATTGTTCTCCTCCAAACAATTAAGATAATAGGACTGGGACACCATCCAAAGTGAATAACCAAGTCCAGCACTTCATAAGAAAACTTAGATGCAATTTACTTATGTAGCAGCAATTAAATATCTCAAAGGCCCGCTTACTGTAATAAAACCCATGCTTACAACATTACCAAAGCTAGTTCACAATGAAATCTAAATCTAACTAGATTAACCTCCTCATTCCAATTCCCACTCGCAACCAGTTCTCGCTACATCTACCTCCCATTCATCAGAGCAAGCAAGATAATCGCGCCAGCCCTTCAAATTCTAGACTTGGTTATTGTTTCACACAGGCTTCCTCAAGTTCCAATTTCGGCTGATGATTGATTCAATGAATAATAATAAAAATAAATAAAAATAAAGATATCCATCCCTTCATTAATAATTCACGATCATTAACTAATCCACATCAGGGTCACTTGCTTCCACTGCAAAACAAAACAAAAACCCTCTGATCTGGAAAATTCAAAAAAAAAACCAAAAACATTTCCACAATATTAAATCAGTCTTATCTCCATCTCAAACTCTAATAAACAACAACAATCTTTCCATAACTGTATATAAAAAAGAAAACCCACCTCGGGTATACCAAAAGGAAAAACTGAACAAAACAAAACAAAAAAGAATCTGACATGCCTACATAAGTTTCTGTCACTCTCAACAAGGGAAGAAGAGAAAAGACGAAAATAATTGAAGAACGTACCCTTTAGAAAGACGAAACTGAGTTGTGTTGACAGGGAAATAGTAAGTACTGTGCAAAGAAGAGAATATAGTTGTATGTTGATGAGAGAGGAAAACAACAACAGACTACCTCTTGTTGTTGGCTGTTGCTACTGGTTATGCCTGTCTTCTTCGCAGACACGGCGGGGTTGAAGGCGGACAGGTAAGTTAAAAACGAAGCTGCGAACTTCACTGCCGCATGTTAACGTGCGCTTAGGACTTCTTTACACCTGTCCCTCCAGTCGAGTGAGTGACACGTGTTTTTTTCCCTCTTTCGTTTTTTAACTGTAATTAATATTTCTTTTTTCAGTAATCTTGGAGAAAGACTTCGATTTCAATTTCGATTAGGCGTCTGGTTTCATTTCTTCAGTAGCCCACTCTTGCAATTGCCGAAGCCCAAACTTGGCCCAATATAGATTTAGTTAAGACGGTTCTGGGTCCATGTTGAAAGCCCATGAGATATTTAGTGATTTTCCTCTGTTGTAAACCCTGATCCAAAACAGTGCCCCCACACCCCAATATTTTCCTTCTTTTTTTTTCTCTTTTGTTTACCTTTCGGGGCAGCAGTGGAACATACTTTTAAAACTTGGTTGAACCTGTCAAGTTGATGCAAGACTTGGATAACTAGGGATTAAAATATGGTTGAATTAAAAAAAAAAAAAAAAATAGGATGTGACTTGGCTGACCCGACGACCTAGTAAGATCAAGTTAAAAATTCAATTGCAATCCATTGACTTTTATTTTTTTATTAAAACAATATCATTTTAATTTTTTAAAAAAATTACCCGAACAACTCGATAGCCTGGTCAAAACCCAAAACTCAGACCTTGAACTAAGTCAAAGTCTAAAAACTATGAGCAAGAGTATCCTCAGCTAACTTCTATGCACCAAAATTAAATTCCCTTTTTATTTTTATCTTACGGAAGTTATCCATATCAAGATTGGTGCTTTTATAAGAAAATCCATTTATTTTAATGATTGTTTGGTATTGAATTGATAATTGTATTTGAATATATTTTAAAAATGTAATTACCTTGAAAAATTACTAAATTAATTTTTTAAAATACTTTTCAATATTTTTAATGTCTTGATATTAAAATTATTTTTATATATTTTCAACAAAAAAAAAATCTACACCACAATACCATCTTAACCTAAAGAATAGTTATGGCGACGATAGAAAGTTGCTTTTTTGCTGACATTCTACTATCTATTATCATTTAATTAAAAAAAATAACTAAGCTAAATCTGTAAGAAAAATATTAGAAAAAGATATTTTTAGTTTTTGGGTTTAATGATCATAATGTCCTTGAATATTGACTTTCGCATTTAAAGATTTTTTTTTTCCTAATTGGATGTAAGCCAGTCATCCAATCAAACTAGAATAGTAAGAGAAAATTTCTTTCAAATGGATTAAAGTAATTATTTCGGTTACTTTTTTATAGTAAATTATATACATCGAACATTCACATTTCAAAAGGTTGTCTCCATCCCTCTCAAGAATGAAAATGTCCAAAACAGAGTGATCAGGGAGGAACTAGAATTTCTTTACTAATATCCTGTTTAATTTATATTTTAAAAGTATTTTAAAAAAAATAATTTTTATTTTATTTTTTTCCTGACTTTAAAATAATTGTTTTTTGTTTTTCCAGATCGTTTTAATGTATTGATGTTAAAAATAATTTTTAAAAAATAAAAAATATTATTTTAATATATTTCCGAGCGAAAAAACACTTTAAAAAACAATCATTATTATATTAACAACAAAATAGTTGGGAGATATCATGATAAAGGTTGACTAAGATGATTTTATTGCCTCAAATTTTATGAGGTTTGGTGGTGTCACGAAGATATCTGGAATAGAAATGTAGTTGTTTTTTTATATTAAATGTATGTATTTATTATTTTTACAAGGTGTAATTTATATTTTTAAAAAATTATACCTGTAAAAAAAAATCAATCATATCTCTAAATCAAATACACATTAGCCGTAGATTCGCCCTTGAGAGGGTGGTGATGCATCTAGGCAGGCTGTTAGGGCTGCAAGAGCATCCATACTCTGACCAGACCTCATGGCACCATAACTAGTGTAGCAAAAGAGACTGGAAGTAGTTTAATGTCAATAATAATGTTATGTGTGCACGTTTCGAACTTACATAGCTAGATAAAGCATCCACGTTAATTAGACTCGGGTGCTATATTCTACACACCAGTGTTTATCTAGAACCTTTCTAGGAAAAACACAATTGTAGACTTTGGAGCTCTTTCAAAGACTTGGAGTCTTTGTTTTCCAAGGATGCCTCGAGTATTCCTTGAACAATTCTTACGTTTAAAAACTATTTTTTTTAGTTGAATTTTAAGTCATCATCCTTGCTCAAATTAAATAAACAAATTTAATGTTGAAAGATTTTCTCATGGGTATTTATAATTTGAATTTAAAATAATAATATAAAAAACAAATTTGTTGACTATATCATTAAAATATATACCTCAATAAATAAAAATTTAGATTTGAAATATTCTAGTTATAGGTATGAAATATATATTAATTTTAGAGTGAATATCAAAAGGATAGGTAAATTCATAAGTGACGGGATAAATATGAGTGTTTCTGTTTTTTAAAAGTGTTTTTAATTTAAAATAATATTAAATTAATGTTTTTTAATATATTTTAAGTATTAATGTGAAAATGTTTTAAAAATACTTTAATATATTATAAATAAAGAGCTATCTTGAAAACTTCATTCACACAAAAATTCAAGCGTTGCCGCATTGCGACACGTGTTATCATTTTCTTAGACGAAAATTCCCTCTCTTTTACGTGTCCCCGCGTCCAAGCGAAGATGCATGGACCACACCCTTCACCGTCACACCGCATAATTTCTATCGTGGCTCGGACAGGTGAAAAGGAGGAAGCTTCGGTTCATGAGCTCTTTTCCTTCGTTCCACCAGCTACAGCCTCCATGATTGTGATTTAGCTTCTGTTTTGTAATAAACTAATCTTAGATCTTTCCCATGAATCAATAAACTTGCAATGTGTGAAGCTAAATCAAAATCATGAAGATCATTACAGCTGGTTCAACCATAACCTCATGTTTATTATACAATAATAATAATAATTAGTGCTCTTCCATGTTTTTTTCTCAATCCGCCATGATTGATCACGGCGATCAAGGCTGCCTATGGTTTAAAAAAATAAAATGAAAGAGACAAGAGACAATATATATTTTTTTTTTATTTACTTGGGGTGTCCGGGTTAGCTTACGCGCACCACGACTATTCCCCACGGCCCACTGGACATCCTGCAAGCCCAGGAGCAGGTAAGGCACCGCGGGGGTGACAGGCGTGCATATAGAGGGTCGAACCCGGGACGGGGATGGAACAAGTCACACAATTGACCACAGCAACTAGACCCTCAAGTACTAGGGAGTTGGGGAAATGGTCTCCAAATTTATTGCTATAATTAGGCATATAATTGCCGAGTTGGATGCCTCTTGATTATAATATTTTTCAGTTCCCTTTGCTTGTTAATTCATAGGGACGCAACTATCCTCCATGTTTTTTTCGGATTTTATTTTTATTATTATATTTTTAAATAAAAAATATTTTAAAACATAAAAGAATTATTCAACCATTCCCATATTTTATTGAAAATAAGATTCTCAAAAAAAAAAACAATAGATAAATCCAAGCAACTTTTTTTTTAAGCACAAGCAATCTTTTTATAAGTGTTTGTCTTGATTGGATTGAGAGATTGAATTTATTATACAAACATGAGTTTAATTAATTGATTTATTAATGAACAAGAAAAAATATTATCTGAACAAGTGAATAAATTGACTTTACAATAACAACGATTAATTACTATTGCTATAAATCAAACTTGTATTTTATCTTCATTATTTTTTTTTAATAATGAAAGATAATTTGAAAAAAAAATTGGATAAAGTAAAAAAGAATAAATATTTTTTTATTAAATGTTTTTGTTCAGATAAAAGAAATGAGCATGGATGATGAGCTTTTGGAAGAAAAACATAGGGGGGAGGGGAAAGGAAAAGCTATGTGCATCCCACGAAAATAATATGTAGCCAAAATCTTTTTCTTTGACTTGAATTTATATTCAAGTTTTTTTGAGTATTCAAGGAGAATTTATACTATTTGATTTTATATAATAAAATATCATTTTATATTTTCCTTGAGGATTAAAAGGATTATCATATTTCTAATTAAAAGTAAAATTAAGAGTAGCCGTTCAGGACAAGGTGCGTTGTCAGCACCCCAGGTGGTGACCTTACGAATTTTGGCTCATCCATGGTGAGACATATCCCTGGTCGGTGCTAGCTGTGGCTAAGAAGGCATGAAAGGCCAGGAAGAATTATTGCCAAAGGGTAAAGATGGCTCTTCGTATTAAATAATTTCTTTTCTTTTCTTTTTCTTTTCACAGAATGACCGAGGAAGGGAAAAACAGTGGGTTTGGTCCCTCTGGGGGGATTTAAATATTCCGAGCCCCCCTTCCTTCGCCCCCCTTATTGAACATAAAATTTAATTCCTAAACGGCTAAACCATATATTTTTTTATTTATTTTTATAGCCACTTAGTATTTTCAATCCCGCTTGCATGCTCGGTTGACTATCCAATTAAGACTAGAGAATTAAAATAATAATATTTTACGACCCAAGTTGAGTTTTGAATATGCATTTAAAATTGTAAAAAAATCTAAATTTTGTTTTCTTTTTTTTTCGATAATCCCAAATCTTGTCACTAAATTTAATGATTTCAGTGGTTTAGATAATTATAGATATAAAATTTATGATTTTGTTTGGTTTGTGGTTCTCAATATTTGAGAATTTGTTTTTTGTGTTGATTATATGTTTTTGTTCAAGAACCCATGATGAATCAGAGTATGGATTTACAATTTCAAGTCGTAGAGTTATCATATTTATAGTTGAAAAGAAGTTTCGGTGCCTTTTTTATAGTTTTGTTTCTTCTGTTAATGGAACTGTTGTAGTTTTATAATGACTAATCTTCTTGGTATTTTTTTTTAATTAACGTAAATATTCGGGTCAATTTGTATGTATTTTAATTTATTTTACGAGCCCTGAAGTTAATAACTATGTAAACTTTCAGTGATTATGAGGTTTATAGAACTCGAACTGGTAATCTCTACGGAGCACACCTAGAACCTAACCAATTAAACTACATCTATTAGAGTTAATTAACTTAATGGTTTCTTTTATAAATTAATATAATTTATTTTTATATAAACACTATTTGTTTTTGAGATAGTTTAAACACAAAGGTTTATCAATCAATTTAAACATAAATATTAATTAATATGGCTTTATAGTTTAATAATCATGATTAAGTTGGTTGGATAAATTTTATTTTTTTAATTAAAATAAATGTTCGGATTAATTTATATATATTTTAATTAATTAATGATCATCGTGAGAATCTAATTTATAAAAAATTTATTGTTAATGGGACAGCTCACGGTAAAGGAACTGTAGGAGTGTGGAGGCAGCAAGTCTCCCATCTTCTTGTTCCTTTCAATGGCATGATTTGCCTAGTCGGTCCAACCTCTATTATATAGTTGTCTTCATATTAATAAATTTCGACCTTCACATGCAACACGTTGGATTTTGGACTTTTCTAATTCGTGGTCTTACGATCATACTTTTCTGTTTTTTTTAAAAAAAAATATATAAGTTTAAGTTGAATATGATTTGGTCAAATAAAATAAAATAAAATTACCCGTTTATCAATGATTTTGTTTTCACACCAATAATTTTTCTTTTCCCTTGCTGCTCGACTCTTTTATAGTCTGGCTAAAAATAATACCCTCGTGTGTATGTGTGTGTGTGTGTATATATATATGTTGTTAAATAACTTTGTCAATTAAATTATCTAGGTAAAGAAAAAAAGCACATAGACTAAATCATATATTATAATGAAAATCATTAAATTTTATCTATATATTTTATATTTATCAGTGTAATTTGTGAATGGTATAATAGTAGTCTAGTAAATAGTTTTTCCTCAAAACACTTATAAGAGATTGGTAATTCATATTAGTTAAATGACATAACAAATAGAAATTTCACATTTTAGAAATATTTTATTTTTTTAAAATGAATTAACTCAAATATATAAACATTATACAAATCTACCTATATCCTACCATGACAATAGAATCCAAATATAATAAGCAACTTAAATTGTGAAATTGTGGTGCCAACCCACCACAAGTTTCCAACAAAACTATCTCATCAATGAATTATTAAAAAAAAAAAATCTAATTGGAAATTAAATATTTCTTTATTTTAAAAATAAAAATCTCAAGTCTATTTATAATATTAATAGTCAACTAGTTAAGATTTGAGATTTCATATATTTCACATTTAAATATATTTAAAAAAAATAAATAGACAAAAAAAAACATAACAAATATACTAAAAGATGAGGGGTTTTAATAGTGTGTGTTTTTACTATAGTGTTAGAAACAATTCAGTATGGACTACAACAATAAAATTACTAATTTTCCTCTCATTCAAATAACAAATAGTCTTGCTAAGGAGGGTATTAGGATCTTTTTGTACGAACAGTGAAAATACTAAAATGTCATGGGAGACAACAAAGTTTATGCTTTTAGTCCAACGGTATTATTGATTTTTTATATTTTACGATATGGTTATATTATTAAAATACTATTTAAGTCAAAAAAATCAAAGCTTTTAATCTAGGGATATTTATATCTTTTCAAGTTGGTTATTTTGTTATTTTTTTTTGTTTTATTAAGGGTATTATTGTATTTTACTAAAATAAAATAATATTAAATTTCAAAAAACTGTTAGTACGTACGTGAGTTGCACGCACCAACACGTGGGAGGTGCCCACACATTTAGGGCGGCTCATGCAGTGCCTCTTGATGGTTAAACCTAACCATTCTTTGTGTAGTTAGATGCGTCGTTGTGTTCTTTTTCAGTAGGAGTGACATGTGTCATCAATGGATGGTTGGTTTGTTGCTGGTGAACCTTTTTTTTTTCGTTTTCTTTTCTCTCTTCTCTTCAAAAAATTATTGATTAGTCTTTTTTGTGTTTTGGTACTTGTGATTTGATCTTTCTTCTTTTGATTTTTTATTTTTGTCCATTGACTCTTACATAAGATTTTTGTTTCTTTTCATTCTAGTCCTTCAATTCCAGTTTGTAATATATTATGCTTTTTAATTTGGTTTTTATTCTTTTGATTTCTAATTTTTTTAGTCAATCCTTTTATAGAAGTTTTTTTTTTCAATTTCAGTTTTCAATTTCACCATTCAATCCAAGTTTATTTTGTGTTGTTGTTTTTAATTTGATCCTCATTTTTTTGGGTTATTTTTCTCTTCAATTTAACCCTCTAAACAAAAAATTTGTGTCCTCTTTCCTTTTAATTTATTTTTTTCATCATTTGCTCTTTTGTATAGGTGTTATTTCTTTTCTACTCAATCCTTCAACTTCAATTTTTCATATATTTCTTTGTTTATTTTGTCATTTTATAAAAATTTTATTGGTTTTCAATTTTACATTTTAATCAAAATTCATATTGTGTTATTTTTTTTCTCATTCTTGTATTTGTTTGTTTGAGTTATTTTTGTTTTCAATTTAACCCTCTGATTGAAAAAATTTAGTTGCTCTCTAATTAATTTTTTTTACTTCAATTTTCACTTTTATTATTTTAACTATTTTTTAATTTTAAATTCTTTTGTATAGTTAATTTTTTCTTCAATATTTGTTGACTCGATCCAATTTCTTTATCATTTTTTTTTATCTAATTTCATGCTCTTATTATTTTTTTCTAGTATATTGATCTTTATTTTTTTATAAAAGTCGTTAGGTTAATATTTTTTTATATTATTTAATTAAAATAAAATTAATTTGTTAATATGTTATAAGTTGAATTATTAATCACTCTTATTTTTTTAAAAATAAATTTACTTGACTTGAATATTATTTTTTATTAAAAAAATATAAACTCAGCGTAATGGATGTCGTTTCTAATTATCCACTTAACATTAACAACAAAAATACTAATACCGCTATATGATGTCAGAACATAAACATTATTTTCTGTCGTTAATTTTCATACAATTTTACAATAACCAATCACCATAGCGACGGTTAGAATTCCACAAAAGAAATCCAAGTATGCAATGAGAAAAAGGCTGCTCTTTCCTTGCAGCCATCATCAATTTTCAATTCTTCTTATGTATCATCAATTTTACAGACAGACCGTACATACATACGACAATTTTTATTTTTTTTTGCGATTGCGTGTGTGGCTCTCTTTCCCTTT
>Ga0307517_10012574_pt1 | contig 11597 bp, 11 predicted proteins | sample 23_EM_MG_FD_194515 | JGI IMG/M metagenome (GOLD analysis project Ga0307517, IMG submission 194515) | Populus trichocarpa ectomycorrhiza microbial communities from riparian zone in the Pacific Northwest, United States - 23_EM | ecosystem: Host-associated > Plants > Roots > Unclassified | place... | reverse complement strand
ATCGGCAATCAAACTTCTATTCAGGATAAAGTCGTCAAACTGTCGACAAGGGCGTTTTTGCTACAGAAATATGACTAAAGTCCGAATTCGCTTTTTACTGAGAATCATTTCCCTGGCCGAACTTCAGACGCTTGGTGTGTTCAAATAGGACAATGAAGTGAGTAATACGGTAATACCCAGAAAAAGTCCACTTACATAGCGGCAGTGATCTTTCGGTGTTTTCCCTATCTTCAACACAAACACAAAGTCCGACAAGCGCCCACAAGTCACGCGACTCCAACAATTAGCGCCAGTCATGTGCGAAGTGGCTTCGAGCGTTGTTTCATGAGAACAACCTCTTTGCACCACCAAGTAATATATTATTGCATAGTGTCTCCGCTCTAGATTAATCTGCCGTTTCTCTACTTTCCCCCAAGGTACCATGGTCGGGAACCACCTCTGCAAAGCGAACAATCTAGAGGCAGGGCCCATTTAATCTCTGGCTTTCAACGCAGCTGCGTGAGACCCAAGAAGTCCGTAAATAGGATCATTGGGATAGATCGTATATCCGTCATTGGGAGTAGGGCCATTTGTGAGGTTAGAACCCGATTGCCTGCAGTAGTAGTATTGAGTTGGGCATTATCTCACTGACAGTGATCTGGGTGAGAGGGGATTCACCATATGAGATCGCCTGTCAATCCAGAGTTGATGACCGTTGAAAACCAAGATGGGTAGGCTGTCGACTTTATGTCAGTCGAGCCGAACTCTTCCAATATCACTGGCTTTCTGTTCATTTCCATCTGCGCAACGTGGTCAGTGATCCATTTATTTCCGAACCCGATGGGGTCGTCTTTTTGAGACCAGGTTTCCTGCTACGGGGTCAGCGGAAAGGAGTCGCATCAATAATGAATCACAAACGGGGTATAGCTAGAGTTTAGGAGCCACGAATTAGGGCCAGTATTCGATTGAAAGGAACTAAGACGAACGTGGAAAGTGCCGAAGTCCAAAGTCTTGATCTTGATGTTGACTGCGAAGTCGATACCCTCAGTACCCCTGAGCAAAAAACCCTTCAGCTGTCGTATAGAAGGGATTGGAATGACAGGCGCACTGGTAAGGGTACAACGAGCTTGTTGGGTCGTTAAAAAAGCCTTCGTCACCAAGAGCAACGAGATGATTTCTGTCAATAGATTTGATAAACGCTGATATCTCGTCGGCCCAATGAGTGACAGTGGCCGTGGTGCAATTTCCGGAGATGGCACTAAAGGTTTGAGATGAGTATGCTGATGCGAGTAAAACGAAAGAATCAACAAGTACGTAGTAGATCCTCGACACCTTGGTTCATTTGCTGAGGTGGGATTAGTGGTGTTCGGGTTTTTTTTGGAGTCTAAAGTATCATATTCTCACCAAGTTCCCATGCCTTAAAGGTGGCCCGGTGTGATTTTAGTGCCATTAATGGAAAGTAGAGTATACAGCTTACCATAATCGTAGGTTCGTTGACATATCGCGATACGAATGTTTTAACGTAATTTTTATAGGCCCCCTGGTAGATGAGTAACTTCGGTGTTATTGGGGGACGAACGTACACACTTACGAGGATTTTTTCATTGGTGTAAAAGTAGTCGTGTGGTTGGCCATTTCCGACGATTTGATTTACATAGACATCCATACCACCGTAGTCGGCCCTATATTGAAGGTATGTTAGGGATTAGTTTTTTTCGTCGTCAGAGAGTTGAACTCGCCAGTTGTTTGTCCTGGTAGAGAAGAGGGAATCATCAAATATAGCAAACGGTAAAAAAAATGCCCGAAGAGTAATCACAAGGCGACAATGAGACGGATGTTATTGGCCTTCGCAGCGGCAACCACATTATCTGGATTCTTCGCATCAGAGAAGATGACATGGCGTTGACGAGATCCATACCAAAATTACCAAGCCCAGTACTCCCGGTGTTAATGGTCGGAACGCCATCTGACCAGCTTTGGTAATAAATCCCACTGGGGGTTGTAACGTCGTTGAATCCCCTAGGATATCGCTATCAGATATCTGTATTGCGAGTGCGAGGAAGTTTTGAGAGAAGTACCATGTCCTATTCTATATGTGAGCTAGTCCCTTCAGGGAGGAATCGAATTAACACGAACCTAACGGCGGTGCCACCCGCTTTCGCGATGTCTGCGAAAGCTTTGTTCATGTCGGCAACGCTGAGTCCTATGAGACCGACCCAGTACGCATTTCCTCTGAAGAAAAAGGGAAGCACAGGTCACATCTCCTGCAAAGTCATTATTTGCGAAACGAGTCCGCACCCGACGACAGTGAACTTTGAGCCATCGAGCGTGAACTGGGTCCCTACAGTTTTCACGAATTTTGGCTTGAAGTGATTTAGAGTTGGTACCGCTCCCAGGACCAGAGAGGCCGTCGCCAGAGCAAGAGAGAGAAGATGTAGATTTTTGGACATGGCCAACCAAGCTGGATTTGATGGAAGAACCTTCTTTCGACCACTTTTAAGCCTGGTGCAGTTATATAGTTACATAAAATCAAACGATGATCGGACATACAGCGCACACCGCGCGAAATTCGCGGGTGGTAACTGACACAGGTGTCAGTTAGTACCACGTCTTTTATAGACTAAAAACATTAGTTACCATGCCTTCATTCCGAAGGGTAACTGAAGAGTGCGAGAGAACTCTCCAACCGTGCACGCGTGACAAGGTGCCTTTCGCGGACCGTAAACCCGTTTTCAGCGTATTTTTCGGTGCCGCAGGCTTTTGCGTATAATTACTGGTCTGGGAGCTTGATTTTGCTCAGTGACTGACCCGATCAATTTTCATGACTTCTCAGAAGCTTATGTAGTATGTACCAACCGCCGTGACAACGGTGTCGAGTTTCAATGACTGCCTTACAAAATAAATAAATAAAAGAGAGCGACGCGCCGGTCAAATTAAAGGCATGTCATTGAAGGGATTCGCGGCCCACCACGGGGAGATGCGTTTAGGCATATTCCTGTTGTGCCAGTGGACCAGTGTGGGACTCGGGAGCCTTACAGCAGAACCCTTTCAGCCCTAGCGGACTTATGGTTCCAATACCCACTGTGTAGTCGTGGCCCACTTCTCCGTTTTGTTGATCTGCCATAACCGTCCCACAAGAAGCAAGCTCACAAATACATACAATACCAGGTAGTATATTATTCGATCTTGATTCGCTCACTCTCAGAATGTTGTCCGAAGACTTTGCAACAGTAAGAGCTGTCTATCGCCTATGGTTCTGTGTTAGTTAGGAGAGAAAATCCCGCCATATTATATCAGCATTCCGCAGCCCGCACAACAGGTTATCACCACAAATCATTTCCCTGGCCGAATTTTAGACGACTGATGTGTTCAAGAAGTGGCTAATACAATGATACCCCAGAGGCAGTCTACTTACATAGTAGCATAGTAGTACCGTACTATTACGACCGATCGTTCAGTCATATGTCATGAAGGGTAGTGAACTGAACAAATTTGGAACTTGTCATATGTCATTTGGTCCGATGAACATACCTCAGAATGCATGAAAATAGGCTAAAAATGAAAATTTTCCTTGAATTCGGCTATATTTAGGCTATTCTGCTCAATTGACGAACCCAGAAGGCAACCCCCCGAAAAACAGGTAACCTGACTCTCTACGACTTGAAAATGGAATGAAAATTTTGGGTTTACCCTATTGTATGAACAATTTTTTCCCTGGTCATCGGTCACTTGGAAATTTGAACATTTATCCCAGTGAACAATTGCTGTCATAGGTCATACCCCGTGAACGATCGGTCGTAATAGTACAGTAGTAGGGATCCTTCGGTGTTTTCCCCATCTTCAAAAAAAAAAAAATAGTCTGACAAGCGCCCACAACTTGAAGTCACGCGACTCCAATAATTATAATTAGCGCCATTTACGACGGAAGAGCGAAGGCGATTTCCCATTCAACGCTTTCTTAGCGTCACCAAGTTAAAAGCTTGCCCGGATACTTGCATCCGGTGAGAATGTACCAACGTGCGACTGGTTGGAGTCGTCCTCGAACAGCGCGAACTTCGACGACAGGGTGGATTGGAAGCGGGATACTATTGGTTAGACCATGGGCACCATTTCGAATTCATCGGATGCCTGCTGGCCTACCGTGGTTGATCATTTCGTTATCGAACTGATTAAGCTCGACGTCCACAAGTCCACCCAAGAGCGCTTGAAACCTACGTCTGAGGTCCTCATCAACTTGCAAAGATTTTTACAGTTGCTGGCATCTACGCAATGCACGACACTGAATAAATGACTGAGGGCATGTACTCTGAAATAAACCATGCAATCGTGAATGGCTAGAAACATCTGGCTTTTTTGCGACATTTTGGAGCAAGTCAGACCCCTTTGGTTTATGATTCAGGAGATGCCAGGCTGGGTTGTCATTTCGAAATCAACTACTTACCAACTTCAAAATCGCTTTTATAGTCGAAGCGCAGATGGAGGCGAACCACCCAATTTTTCTCCCCCGACTTGTGCCACACGTCTTCAATCGTCGACAATCCAGCACTCAACTTACTATGCCATCCGAGTCTGACCGTTCAACATCTCCCATGTCTATCCGCTCCGAACCCGCCGCTCCCCGTTCTCCTACGCCAATGTCTGATCACCTAAGCGACCCGGTGTTACAGCGTTCGGAAACGACTACCCTAATGGACGCTTTGGTTCTTGGGAACGGTGCCCAATATACTGCTCGCGCGATATTGGACCACTACGAGGTCGCTCCGAACGAAGTGCTTGCTATCATCGCCATGTTGTCATCGGGCACCGATAACGACAAAAGCAATCTCGCTCGACTCATCCAACACCTATACTCAACGAACCGGGTTGCGGCAAGGGCGATCCTTTGGGCTTACCTCACAGGGGAGGGCAAGCCCGTGAGTTGGGGGGTGTATGACTAGATGGGCGCTTGTTCTTCAGTGCGTATTTTGCCATTGTTTATGACATTGACCTGATGTTGATCAACTTTTTGCCAGTATGTCGTTATGTGTATATTTTAGTCACACGGCCCATGTTTGGTGTGTATTTTTGCTATTATTTATGACATTGACCTGATGTTGATCTTTTTTTTTGCCAGTCTGGCGTTACATGTACAGTCATCCACCGGCTAATGATACACCACCAACCAATGATACACTTTTGTAATGCTAATAACTTCCTCAAAAAATTATATTTCTTTGTAAAACAATTTTTCCTTAAAGCCCAGATATATTACCCATTCACACCTAAAATTTGAAGAGGATTGGATAAATTCCGGGCACAGGATATCTCATTCAAAAATGAGTGTTTCATGGATTTGGCCAAGAACACAGCCACCACCTAATGATACATGCGTGTTTGGGGAATTTCTGGGCAGGAACACATCCAAATATTCTGAAATTTGGAGAGCATAAACTAAGTATTTTATAAGAATTTATTATGCAGTCAATTTTACAAAGAATTATGTTCTTGAATTTAAAACTGATTTTTGAGGTTTCACCGTATCATTAGCTGGTGGATGACGCTAGGTCGATCGGTGGAGCTCATCAGTCCCAAAATAGAAATTAAGATGCCGGTGAGCGGCGAACATATTCTTTTCAACCCGACCTCGAGCCTCGCACTGCGCCGCCCATTTGCGAGGGGTATTAGAACTAATCCGACGACGAATAGGGCTTACATTGGTTCGTACCATAATTTGTCTCAAGACACCGAGCTTACAGCTGTGAAACTAGTTGGCCGAATCTCCACCTTTCTTTATGCCATGCCCCCTCGGGTGCCAACAGTCAACGACCTCCGAGTATGTTTTTTCTCGCCAAGGAAAAGTTTTAATTAACCCCCCAGTGGAAGGTCAAACTATGCTACATCTGTCGAGAGGAAGAACACGCCGATACCCGTAGGTTTCTTCAAAGTCGTTGCCAGACAACCCCATCTTACCAATCTACGCAGCACAAGAAGGCCTCCCAAGGGCATGGACACACCCTTGCAATTGCACTCTCATAGCGCACGAACAATGCCTCCTCAAGTGGATCCAGACCTCACAGGGAACCGCATCGCGAGCGCCCAATGCCCTCAAGTGTCCGCAATGTAATACAGAGTACGAGATGGATAGCGATGAACCTTTTGTGTTGAAGGGACTGGCGATAGGCAACCGGGTGCTTCAAAGGATGGGCAGATATTTTACCGTGTTTGCCGCCGCCGCTGCCGTGGGCGTGGTTAGCACAAGTAAGTGTTTTTCTTTTTGGTTGGGCTGGTGATCTAACTCTCGCGGTGTACTCAGGTGTGTATATCTGCCTGACTGCGTACGGCGCGTGGGCCGTCAAGAAATTTATAGGCGACGAGTAAGCATTCTCGCCGTCAGTATCCTCCCATTTCTTATCTCACAACCCACTCTATCAAGACTCTTTGACCTGATACTCACCGACGACCCCGTTAACTGGCCCTGGTCGGCTTACATAAATCTCCCGCTCCTCCCCATAAGCCTCATTCTTTCGCGCTTCCAATCCCCATCCTCTTCAATGGTTGTACCTCTCCTTCTCGTCTGGCCTCCCTCCACGCCCGTCGGCGAGCAAAGTAGGCGGTTATTCGAATACTGGATCAAGCCGGAGAACGCCTCTCGCTTGACAAGGATGTCCCTCTTACCAGCGAAGCTCTGGCCCCCGCCCCCGGTCATCTTTGGCATCTTGGGTGTGCCGCTGGTCAAGGGGTTGTACAAGAGGTGTTATTCGTATCTGTATTGGAGGGTCTTGGGGACAAAGCTGCCTCAGCCGAGGCGGTTGCCAAGGGAGGGGCTGAGGTTTAATGAAGGTCCGTTTGTCATTCGAATCCGCGCGAACTTGGATATTGGAGGGGAGGCGCAGCAGGAGAACGGACAAGATGGGCAAAACCAAGATGGGGAACCAGCCCCAGCCCCCGTCCCAGCTGACGGAGGGGTCCTCGGCGATCCGAACGCTGACCCGAACGCCCTCGCCGTACAAGCTGCTGAGCAACTCATCGAAGTCGACGCTGCATCGCTTGGGCGGCGGGTCGGTGGTGCGTTGGTCATCCCTGCGATCTCCAATATGATGGGCTCGCTCCTTTTCCGTTTTTCGAAGCACTCGAAACTGCTGAGTAGGTTCTTGGGTATACGCCCAGCCACAAGGGTAAGTGGGAGCCTCCCCCTCCCACCTTGGGGCCGTCTCGCGGCACTGACTTCCTCAGGGGAGACGAGATGGAAAGAGCTGAGTCCTTTAATGCAGGCTAAGGTTGGGTTCAAGTTGGTCTTGTCAGCATTTTTGGGCGGTTCAAAGACGTGGTTGGATAGCGATCCTGTGTGGTATGTCTTTTTTTGCTTTTTTCTTTTTTTTGCAAGATTAGTGGTTAACACGAGGTTTGTAGGTGGAGGAATGGGGTTGGCTTTGGGCTCTTCATTGTTGTACGCAATATATCTCCTTGACTGATTCAGTTGGAAGCTCACGATAAACCATCAATTTTTTTAGGCCAAGGACTGTGTTCAGTTGCTACATCTGTGGCTCGCGAAGCGCGAGCTAGAGTCAAGGCGGGTGAAGGATCGTGATTTCAAGGGCGTAGATATTCGAGAACTAGATTTGCTTCCATCGTTCCTGCAAAGAGAGGGCTTGTGATTCTGACTGTCAACAGCATGTATGTAACTTGTATTGATGCGATATATAATATGGCTTTGGAGCCTGTTTCGACCGCCCCGGAATATGCAATACGACCATGGTCATTGTAGAATGCTTTACTGGATGTGACTTTCACAGCGTGTTAACGCCAAAGCCTCCACTGCTAGGAAGTATGACGGATGTTCCTGGCTTGAGGACTCAAACTACTTATTCAATGCTTCAGAAAATCTCGATTCTGGAAAGTCAGGTTTCTGGTTTCTGGTATTGACGTCGACAACGTACATACTACCTTCTCTTTCGCTCAAGAGCATGTCAGGAAGGGCAGACGTGGGCGTGAAAGAACTGGAGTTGGCTGCGATCCATCAGCGTTCTACAAGCACCTTGAAGAAGGAAAAACACAAAAGTTTGGCCTGAATAGAACTACTACTGCTATCGTATCCTTCAAGACCCCTTCTTCCACTTCCAACGCGTTCTATTTCTCTACTTCCAGTACTTACTTGCGCAGTCGGCGTCCGTGTTTTGTTTGGGGGTTGTAGCCAATCGACATCATGATCTAGATGTCTGCGCCACACTTTAACCTTTCAACTTCTATGTCTTCCGCGCCACAGGACGGCGAACAAGCGCGTTTCACACCTCAAGAAGACGCGTTAACGAAAGCTCTTGTTGATGTCAAAACTGCTAATCCTCGACTAGGCATCTCAAAAGTCCACGCGGAAGTCCTCAAAAACCACCCCGAATGGCTCGTAAGCGAGAAACGCACAAGGAAGATCCTGCAAAATCATGGGCTCATCGTGGCTTCGACTCCACCTGCCAACGACGCGGAGCAGCCGATATACCCCTCCTCACGCGTGATTGAGGGGCTAGATCTATTCCAGTGGACGGCAAAGGTGGAAGTCAAGTATTTCGACAAGAAAAAAGGCAAGGGGTTGGTGGCAATTGAAGACATCAACGAAAGGGATGTGATATGGAGGGAGGATCCATTCATCATCGCGCCAGAGTGGTATGGCCGTATCTTTTATCTCCAACCTCTCACTATCCACATTCTCTCTCTTGAGCGGCTAGGGAAATCTTTGATATGCAAGTAGCCGCAACCGCCTGTGGATATTGCACGACGCCACTCACGCCCGACTCGCCGCTGGTAATTCCCTGCCCGGCTTCCTCGTCGTCTTCCTACTGCCCAGCCCGGTTTTGCAACCGGCTGTGCGCTGCCAGGTCATGCAAAGTCCACCCTTTATTGTGTCCATCCCAAAATCCTTCTTCGGCACCTTTGATAAAATTTGTCAAGGATACGCAATGGATGGCGCTACATGCTTTAGCCCAACTTACAAGTCGGATTCTTCTCGTCAATCAGTATAACGATTCAAAAGCAGATTGGGAAGTAGTACGAGGCCTAGCAGAGCTTGGGATGGAAGACAGGTTCAAATATGGCTTCAAATCGTAGGTCCTCTTTTTTTTAATGTCTTTGCTGTGGATATTCTCATTCGCTGACGTTGATTTTTTTTTTTTTTTTTTGAAGGCCAAGTCAACCAGAACCTGACAGGCCGACCTGGAAGAGAGCGTTTGAACTCTATTCACAAGCGTTCAAGGATCCTAAAACGCCTCAAGATCAGAAGAAGCTCACTCGAATTTTGAAGAAACCCCTTCCTGCAGCCATCGAGCGTGGTCTGTTTGACTATGAAACAGGTTTCCTTAGAAATCTTGGGAAAATGAGTCTCAGTACGCGTTCCCGTTCCTTTTTACATTGTACAATCATCCTCACATAGACTTGCCGCAGATCTCGAAGCTCACGGAGGGCTCTACACTCTTCACTCACACTTGAACCACTCATGCGACCCCAACGTCTCGATTCGCCACCTTGATCAGCGTACCGCACTCTCTCGAATCACTGTAATCGCTAAGCGGCCTATCAAAAAAGGCGAGGAGCTGCTTATCACCTATGTCAACCCAAAGCTTGGGCACCGAGCCCGCGTGGACGAGCTGAGAGGCTGGGGATTCGGGGCGTGCACCTGTTCGAGATGTGTTGAGGAGGCGTTGATGGTTAACCAGGCGCCGGCGGTGAATGATGAGCTGGATGATCTTGCGGACGAGTTGAAAGCTGGATTGGGTGTGATGTAGCAGGATCTTGCAGGGGGGGAAGATAAAATAAACAGAAAATTGGAGGATGTATGCGAACAAATCCCAATTTCTGCAATTACATTGTTTATTTCCCGTAGAGGAATCTGACAACAGTCGTAGGATAATCATCATCGCCTGCGGCCACTGCGCATTCAGAAAAATCAAAGGAGTCATTGCCCAGGACTCCCCGTATTTGTGGCAACCGCAGTCCTTGGACAGACTGCGGCTACAGCAAATTGCTCCTTGAGCACAAGTATTCATGAGATCCGAATTTACCGAGCAAGGGGTCAAACATGCAAGTTGCAACAGTGAGTTGTGGCGCGTTTGACTGGTTAAAATTCGACATATAAAGTCTGGGCGATGGCAGTACTGCACATCAATAAATCAAGTCTCTCAGGGCGGAATATTTCAGCGCGACTCGTGGCACCTCGACGTCCTCTAGAAACAACGACCCAACCAGCAAGGGCATTCCGGTAATGTCTCCTTCACACGACGCGGAATGGAACGATAGTTGGCCTGCGCCTCTCTCACGCAAGATTGACGTGTGGATCTGGTCCTCCTTGCTCCTCTGCCTCATTCTCATACCCGTCCTGCAACTAAGCAACAATCGAGATTTCATCATGCTCATATCAAGCGTTCTAGTGTCCATCTTCTACAACGCCACCCTCCTCATCCTCTCCCGCAAGGAGCGAAAAATAGCTGTCTACACGGAGACATTCACCATTGAAGATATCACCAGGCGCCATTCGACGTTGCGGAGCACGACGACGTTTTGGATCCTCGCAGTGTGCCACATCTATTTAGCCCTGTTGGGGTTGTACGTCCCAGCGAGGTTGACATTTCTCTTCTGTGGGCCATCTGGGAAATTGGATGTTGTGTGTATTGAGCTGTTATTTGCGGTAGGGCAGATGACGGTGATGGGATACATTTCTGGCTGCTGTATTGTGCATGACGAGGTGAGTGGACTGAGTGGACTGAGTGGGAAGCAAGCACGAATACCTAATCTGTATCCTAGGAAATTTCGGAATACGTCATGGGAGGTTGCGGTGTAGACAAAAAGGAACTAGAACTTGGTAGAGGACCTGTAAAGGCCTGACGTGTATCACTGGTCAATAATTTATGAGTTTCCCGTTGAATTCACGATGCTTCCGAGAGGGTTGGATTTCAAGCAATTTATTATGCAAGTTTGGAGGTTACATCTAAATGCCAGAAGCAGCAGGGCGGATGGCCTCCTCATCTCGCCCTAAAAAAAACAGAGCACAATCAGCGTCCAATCAACACAACCTTGGGGGGAAAAAACGACGAAATGTCATAACGACTCACCCTCGTAGAACTTTTGCAAGAACGTCTGACTTGGTCTATCCTTGGATTCGAGCAAAATTCCTAGCACATGGTCCGTTTGTTTCCAGCAGTTCATCGTCTCCTGATAGTCCTGGCGGCCCTTCAACAGCAGCACGTCAATTGCGCGTGGGTCGGTCACATCGTGGAATTTTTCGAATTTTTGCCGGATTGAGTGTCGTACATACGCTGGCGAGACACTCAGTGCGTATAAAGTACAAATTTCGGGGGCCTGTCGGGATAGATATCAGGTCATCGAGAAAATGTAATTGTGGTACAAGGTAACCACGTACGGAGCGGTACCAGTCCCTGTAGAGCTTAAGGAGACGCCTCCGCGCGTCTGGGGCGTTGTGAGAAGTCCTTGTCAAGGTCGCTAACCGAGCGGGTATTGTTGTCATTTTGGACGGACGGTAATAGAGAACAACGACTTGCAAGGAGAACGGTTAGAATTCAAACTCAGCTCCCGATTTGGGGTTGTTTAAAAGCACCCCGCGGGCCTGCTATCTTTTCAACGCATTTAGCGCCAGGCTC
>Ga0307517_10012573_pt1 | contig 11598 bp, 8 predicted proteins | sample 23_EM_MG_FD_194515 | JGI IMG/M metagenome (GOLD analysis project Ga0307517, IMG submission 194515) | Populus trichocarpa ectomycorrhiza microbial communities from riparian zone in the Pacific Northwest, United States - 23_EM | ecosystem: Host-associated > Plants > Roots > Unclassified | place... | reverse complement strand
ATGACGACTCTACAAAATTAATTTTAAAATACAACTTGGCCATCAAGTCAAATATGCTTTGAAAATAAAAATGTAATATAAATAAATTTCACTAAAAAACCCACATATTATAAGGGAAAAAAAAAATACAAAGAGAGCTCACGCCAGAAACAATATGTCTACTCCCATGTTATCATAACTCACACGCGGTTTATTGCATGGAGAGAGAGAGAAATTCAGAGAAAAATACGGTATTTTAGAATTAATAACACATGTTAGAAAAACATTAAAAAATATTATAATTTAAAAAAATATTATAGTTTAAAATATTTAATGATCAAGAAATGAGATTTAATATTCAATAATAATAATAATAAAAAAGTTATCAAGCTCTGTTCTTTATTTATTCAGTGTTGTTTGAAAGATCTTGACAAGACAAATCTAACCACATCTTAAAAGACGATCAAATATAGTCATAATTTATTAAAAATTTTGTTCGAGGTTAATTCAGGATTAATTATAATATTCTTTGGTGTTCTTCCAATATATAACTAGAACTGTTTCGTCGAGATATTTTTAAAAATAACGAGTGTGTTAAAACCAAAGTTTGTAGTAACATATTTTTTTTTCTTCTTCCATTTATTTCTCCTACAATATCACATCATTTCATTTTTTTTCTTGATTATTGGATTTTTAATCTTATATTTTGTTTATTGAATCTTCATAAAATATTTGATTGACTTTTGCTAAATAATATGTAAAAGAAAAATATTTTGAAATATCCACTAAATATATTTTGAGATGCAATGTTATTTCAAATAGTAATTCTCTATAAAAATAATATTTTAAAATATAGTTGTTTTTAAATTCTCCTATTTTTTAAGTATTTTTTATTTTTTTTCAAAACTTTTAATATACTATGCTATTTAAAAAGAAAAGATTAAAAAAAATCGGTACAGGAAAAAGCGAGCCAAGCACATTCCTCGTGAGAAACTCCGCTTAAAGTTTCCGCTTGTTTTATTAAAAAAAAATACACATTCGTTTTGTTTTTAAAACACCATCAAACACCACCTGCCTGCAACTACCATTTCTTTTTCGATTTTTCATTTTCCTCTCCCTCTCAAAAGCCGCAAACCCAACCTTTGCCTTATCAGTAGGGTTTTTGTGTTGCTCTTAGTACAGATGGCTTTCTCTACCCTTCTCAGATCCACGCCCGCCGCTCCTCTTATCGAAGCTTCCCGTTCCGACTTCTCTCCTTCACCGTCCGATCGCTTCGAGGTATCCGTGCTTTTTTCTCTGATCAACACCTTCTTTTTGAAAGGCTGTCGGTAGTCACACCTTGTTTAACCTTCGTTCTAGTTTTTGGTTGGTGAGAGAAGAAAAGAAAGTGGAGTAAGATAGATAACAGTGCGTGCCTTTGATTATCAAGCGGAAATAATTTCTTCTTTTTTTAAAAAAAAATGATCTGTGTATCAGTGTAGTTATGGCTTCCTTTTGGTGCGCATATAGTGGTTTCGAGTTTCATACTTTCTATATGGTTGGTGAGAAAACTGAGGAAAATGAAACAGAGTATTGTTTATCTCTTAAAAGAACTTGTAAAAAGAAGAAAAAAAGCAGTGAAGAGCTGGCATCAGATCAGTAAAAACACTCATTATTATTTGACCTTATGTTCTCTACAAGGAATGTTTCATATATAGATTAATCTTTTGACAATGTAGAAGCTGATGAGTGGTGTGAAGTACCTATTACTATATAGAAATGTATTTACCTTTTGCCATTGAATGTTGATCTTTATTTATCTCCTTCATAATTTCAGGTTTCAAGCATTCGTTTTAACTCTTCGAAGAGCATTTTTGGTGCTTCAGTACCAACAGGGTCATCTTCCTTACAGTTGAGTTCTGAAGATTTTGATATTAAAATCTCTCTATATATTGAAATATGTGCATGGGCATGCCTTTTCTTCACGCTAATTCTGAAACATTTGAACCATTCAGTACATGCAGTGGAAGGAGCATCCAACCCATCAAAGCCACAGCTACCGAAATGCCCCCAACAGTTTTAAGTAAGAAACTACTGTTTTGTATTAGCGTTTTCTAGACAGATTTGGGAGTTGTGTTTACTGATGTGGTGCTGGTTTGATTTGTTTTTACTTTGAATAGGATCACGGGCTGATGGAAAGACGAAGATTGGAATCAATGGTACCTGAAGATGATTAAACTTGATATTTGCTCCGTCTTACTTATTTATTGATAGATGATGCATGGATTACAATATATCTTGAAGTATAAACTGACATTCTTTGGAACATAACTAAAAAACTCAAATACTAACAGGAGTCAAGTCTACAATTGTACAGGTTTTGGACGAATTGGTAGATTGGTATTGCGAGTAGCAACTTTCAGGGATGATATTGATGTGGTGGCAGTGAATGATCCCTTCATTGATGCTGAGTACATGGTAAAGGATTCGTGATTAGATTTCTTATTGCAATTTATGTTTTGAAGATATTGTTGAATGACCAAAGTTTACACGTTAGCCTCCTTAATGTGATTCATTTTATTACTGTTTTTGTTTTACATGTGTGTTAGTTATAAGAGCAGGCTTGGGCGAACCCCACTGCAGACCCTTTTAATGGCCGTCCCTAGGAATTATTCTGGAAATTGTTCAGTATCTCTTGGACTAGTGCATTGCATGTGTTAACGAGTTAGTGAGGTACTCAAAGAGCCTTGAAATCCTGGCACCTTTTTAGCGAAGGAAAAATAAAGAGCAAAGCAGTCTTAATTCTTAAATGGGTTGTTTTTATATGCAACTGCATGTGTACGAGGAGTTAGGATGTCATTGAACTTTGATATTAGACTAGTGCTGTTATTGCTTGGAAGCAAAATAATTTTCTTGAAACCACTTAAGCTTGGAAGTTGGGATTTTCTTGATTGTTTTTCCACTGTGTCTGGAATGCGGTGTAAAAATATCCTTCCACAAGTATTGTACTAATATCCTTATACAATTACATTTCTGATATCTACTCACAAGTACTGTGTTATCTTTCAGATGAGACTGTTAATGAAAATCAATGATATTATTACTGTAAATTTGTGTGAATTTGGCAAATTATGTTAAGCAGTGCACAGTGTCCTGGAAAGAAAAACTGGGGGAGGGGGAGTCTTATAGTGTGTGGAATGCTTATGGAGTTGCCATATGATGCTGGAAGCGATGTTGAAATTAGAAGATGGTGTTTGATTCATAATTTCTTGAATGCATTTCAACCAGCATGGATCAAGCTCCAATGTTTTTTTGGTGAACTTCACATAGATTCATGGAATCAGGAATTAGCATATTGCCCACAATTTACAGTGTCTGCTCATACAAAAGCTTTCTGTCATGATGGTGCCCTTCATTTTCATTTCCGTTCACTGAAGTTATGCTAACTGTCTCAAACACAGACATTTTTAGATGCACGAGTTCTTTTTCAAACACCAAAATTTGCTCTTCAGAATGGTTGAAAAGCCACCAACACCATATAGATAACTTCACATCACATAATGATCTCCTTCCTTGTGTTCCACGGTGATATTGATTTTATTATATCAACATCTATGAATTCTTACTATTGTTTCATTTCAGTGGGTTTATTTACATGGCAATTTGGTTATGTAGAGGGCTATAAGTCTTAACTGCATAGAAATTTATGATTAAACTGATCATATAGATGCACAGGATTTTGTGTATCCATGGTATGCAAGAATGCTTGGAGAATTTGAAGATGACTAAAACGAATCAAGCGTGTTGGTATATGTTGATCTAGCTATAGCTATTTGATAATTTGGGAGATGTTGCATTCGGGGAAATAGGGGGGCTGGGGCGTAGGGGAAAATCCTATATTGGAAGCTTCCTTAATTTTCTAAAGAATTGTCTATGATTAACTCCTTTTTTTTCTTCACATTATCCAGGCTTATATGTTCAGATATGATTCTACTCATGGAGTTTTCAATGGAACCATCAAGGTTCTGGATGATTCCACCTTGGAAATCAATGGGAAACAAATAAAAATTACAAGCAAAAGGTACTATCTGGGGATGTTATTTTTGCACTCATATCTGTATAGGACCTGAAATACTTACTGTTGGCTTACTGCAACTTGTATTTTAGCATCTTGAATCAAATGTCAGTATGAATCCTAATACAGTTTTTACTGCAATATTAGCTCTTCAATCTAACATTTAAACTCATCGAATCCAGGGATCCTGCAGAGATCCCCTGGGGTGATTTTGGGGCTGAGTTTGTGGTTGAATCATCTGGTGTCTTCACCACACTTGAGAAGGCTGCAGCTCACAAGAAGGTTGGTATTAACTGCTATTTCCCTCAAGTTTTTCCCAGTTTTTGTTCTGCCTGTCTCTCTTTTATATCGAGATCCATGCACTGCTGCAAGTTGAGCTAGTGAATTGCTCTGCAGGGTGGTGCCAAGAAAGTGGTCATATCAGCTCCCTCAGCTGATGCTCCGATGTTTGTAGTTGGAGTAAATGAGAAGACATACAAGCCAAACATGGACGTTGTTTCTAATGCAAGCTGCACTACCAATTGCCTTGCTCCTCTTGCGAAGGTCTTATCTCATCCTGAAATTTCAAGCTCAATTACACTTTTTTTTGTTCTAATTAACAGTTGCTGGGAGAACCTCTGGGCTGTTTTGGCCCCTGCATTTCTTTACACTACTTTTGAAGATCCAATTAATTCATGCAATTTTTTTTTCGTTTTGTTTTTTGATATGTAATAATCTCCTTTATCTCTTTAATATGCCTTAATTTCCTCTAAACTGGTTTCACAGGTTGTTCATGAGGAATTTGGTATCCTTGAAGGTTTAATGACAACCGTCCATGCAACCACAGGTCTGTCTCCCATGCATATTCTTGCATTCATGTGCTTTTGTTTAGCATACTGTCTTTTATAGTTGTATAACATATTTGTGACTTTTGTTGTTCAGCAACTCAAAAGACTGTAGATGGTCCATCAATGAAGGATTGGCGTGGGGGGCGAGGAGCCGCGCAAAATATCATTCCTAGTTCCACTGGCGCAGCAAAGGTATGATATTGAATATCTTAACTTAGGACTTTGTTCTATGTAACTTGTTGGCAAGAAGTCATGTGAACATGTTTTTTTGGTTATTGTAGGCTGTTGGAAAAGTTCTTCCAGAACTCAATGGAAAACTTACTGGAATGGCCTTCCGTGTCCCAACTCCTAATGTTTCTGTTGTGGACTTAACTTGTCGACTTGAGAAGAGTGCATCATATGAAGATGTCAAGGCAGCTATTAAGTAAATCTGCTATTTTTTTTATCTTTGCATATTTTTCTCAATTTTGGTTTGGGGTTGGGCCAGGATGGAGGGCTTCTATTTATAGTTTACTGGTTATAGTTCAATGGGAATAACTCAGTTAAAATTCTGATTTTCAAATCAAGGTATGCATCAGAGGGCCCACTTATGGGCATTCTTGGTTATACTGATGATGATGTTGTCTCCAATGATTTTGTTGGCGACTCAAGGTAAGCTTCCCCTTTACCCTTTATTCGTTTCCCTGTGTTTGTGTTGAGCTGCTTCATTTCAAACAACTATAAATATTAGCAATTGGTGGCGATCATTTTCTGATCCTAGCTGCGTCAAGTTTGTCTGGTCAACTCATTTGGGTTTGAAAATTTCTTTTTTGTTTTAATCATCAGTTTAGAATGCTCGCACCTTTGGTATCTTTATCTTATATAGAAACTGGACTTGCTTGTGAATAATTAAGAATTACAAATAGATCTTTTGCATGATCTTATTTGGCGCTGATCTGATTTAATTAACCGAAGTTCAGTGATTCTTCTGCATCATTTGCATTCTAATGCGCTTGTTGTCATTCCAGGTCAAGCATATTTGATGCCAAAGCTGGGATAGGGTTGAGCGCTTCCTTCATGAAGCTTGTTTCTTGGTATGACAACGAGTGGGGTTACAGGTATAGCATCTTTCTCTTACTGAGGCGCGTGCAAACAAAGGCTGGTATCGAATACTATGTGTACATTGCTGGTCGTTTTACGGTAATGATACATGACAATATATATTGCTCTTTTTTACAGCAACCGAGTGCTGGACCTGATTGAGCACATGGCACTGGTGGCAGCGCATAATTAAAGGAGGGAATACTATGAGAGGTTTACTGCTGCTGTCACTGACGCGACAATTTTAGTGAATGCTCCAAGTTTCTACGAAAGAGTAGTTATAAATTTGATAGTGATTCGGTTTTTTGTTTGTATGGCCTATTGGGTCTTTCTTTTCATGTGAATTTGGACATGCAAACTCTGAAATAATGTCAGAATCATCAAAATTTATGAGGTTAGTCTAATAAGGGAAAAAGAAAAGAAATGAGGATCGACTTCCTTTCATCAATTCGATGTTTTGGGTTGGTGTCATTGGGTTGAGCATTTGAATTTGGTAGAAATGTCAATTTGGGCGTTCTCCATGCATTTTATGTCTGCATTAAAATTGTACCTGGGAAATTTTTGTATTTTGAAAGTGTTTATTTTTTTTTAAATTAAATTTTTTAGTATTTTGAGATTTTTTTAATATACTAATTTTTAAAATATTTTTTTTAAAATAAAAAATATTATTTTGATGTATTTTTAAATAAAAAATATTTTAAAAAACAATTTAACTACATAAATGATAATTTTACTGACCCCATGGGTATTTGATGTTATTCAATGACGATGGATTAGCCCGATGCAGAGGGTTTAACCAGCTCTTCACCCTATCTGGCTTCATTATACCCTGAACCCAGGGATAGCTTTCTTCGTTCTTAAAACCTTCATAAATTTGATTAGGTGATTATCATCACAATTTTCGAGAATATATATTTAGTATTTCCAAATTTGGTTATTCATAATTTGATCCACCACTCAATTTTTATCTTCGAAGAGTTGAATATATACCGTATTGAGGTGAAAGAGAGCATCTCCATCGAGACCATATTCCCAACTTTTACCTGGAAATCGTGGGACTCCATGCCTAACTACCAATCTGCATAAGCTTGATCAAGCAGAAAATGGATTACCCTAGTCGTCCCTAACCAAGTCATCAAGCAGAAAATTGCCTCCAAAAGTTCCAATATGTTGTGACCGAAACTTTCTAGCTTTATACCATGCAAAATGCTACCGTGTCCACTGCCTCGACCATAGATTGTCATTGTACATTAGGTTGCTGTTCAAGTTCGTAGTTTCATTTGCAGCTTGGAGTCAAAGAACCTAGCAAAATGTTGACAAATTCACTTCCTAGAATATTAAAATATCACCATTTATGACTATTTTTGGCACTAACATGATATGATTCCGATGTTGTCAAGAAACCTTAACATCAATGACCAAGTACTCAATATGCTCGAAGAATCCACAATTCTAATCTCGCTGTTCTCTTTACAGCAATAGAGAGAGGGGGGAAAAGTTCTCTCTCGTATAACATTCCTATTTTCTGCCAGGAGTTGGTAACGCTTCGACTAGCTGTAGGAACCGAGCTTCTTCGGTCTGAGGTATGTGGAAGAGCCTTTCTTCAATCCAGGCATTGAGACTTGCTGCTGCTGCTTTGCCCTCTTCTCCCTCTCCTTCTCCTTGCTTCCTCTCTCTGTCTCGGCTTGCACCTTCCTCATATTCTCCATATCCTCTTCCATTGCTGTTTTTTCTTCTCTCTGCTTCCTCTTGTGCTCCAACATTGATACATCTGATTCTTTCACAGAGAAAAACATGGGTCCCAACTCCGCATGGGGCTCCACAGCAGTGGCGCACTGCATGTACTCCTTTGTTGTAGTAAAAAACCCTCTTAGTTTCCGAGTCTTTAACGGTTGTCAGCTTTGATTTTTAAAATACTTTTTTATTTAAAAATATATTAAAATAAATTTATTTAGTTTTTTTATTTTCAATTTAGAAATATAACGGGTAATAATTAATAATCTGGCCTTGTCTTAATTTGGGCTGCCAAGCCGACTGAGCCAGTGACTTTTGATGAAAATTTTTTTCAGCAATTTTTTTTTTCCCGTTTTTTTCTAGGACAAACGGGACCTAGAGGCCCAAAATTTTTGTTCCTGATGAAGGGGACTCTCAACAAACCGGACGTCCTCATCCAGATTGGTGGAGAAAAACCTCCCCTCAAATTCAGACTCGAAAGTAACAATGAAGCGATCAAATATTCAAATCCACTTGCCATCCTTAACAAAGGCAAACTTGAAAAGTGATTTCATTTGACATGAAATACCTTCACATGGAAATAAATACTTTGATAAAAAAAATCATCCTGACTTTTTTTTAGAAAAATCCGAAACATCATTTTGATAACATACACAAGCTTTTCCATGATCAGACCACATTAAACGACAGGTGGAAGTGAAGACTGGAGCTAGTAGACGCTATTTCGATGCAGCGAGCGTGTTAACATTCCGACTTTTTTTTAGAAAGTAGGTTCCAATTCGTATCGAGATTTTTAAAATCAAAATGCGACCTGCAAGACCTTCAATTCTTTTGAAGCCGCTACTACTTTTGGACACATAGAATTTTGCACCTTCAATGACAGGAAGACACAAACATGGATGTGGCATTATCAAAACAAAAAATAGAGCACAGAAAAGTGAGATATTACACACCAACAAACCTTTCTTTTTTGAGAAATTTCAACAAGTTATTCAGCTTTCACAAGAAATGGATCTAATACAGAAAATCCCATTAACTGAAAATCCAAGTGCGGGTTGCCAAATTCAGATATCAGATACCAATGCATCTTTCCTTTTCCTTTCATTTTGGGTCTTGTGGAAAGAAAAAGGAAAAAAAAAAGTTGGAAGAAAATGACAGAATATAAGCCAAAAATCCACGACCTACATCAGAGGATTCCCATGGTCAATCATCGTTTTTGGCTCCATTCAGTTGACCGACCCTTTTGCATTATGCCATTCTCATTCAAATATTCAACAAATTCATCAATCAGATAGGGCCATGCACCTTCAGCATCATAATTTGATAATGTGGGGTCTACTGTCTGCGTTGAAAAGAAAACCATTCTACAAGATTAGTATTCGCAATGACAATAGATTCAATCATACAAGACCAGGCCCCCATGATACAGTCCTACACGCACGAAAAGCATGCCATATTTTCATTGCTGCATCTTTCATAAGATAGTAAAGGTAAAACTCCCCGGTCTGTATTTATTGTCAATTTGGATTTCTACTTCATTGCGCAAAACAAGAAATTTTATGATATAAACTAAGAAAAAGGTATAAACTAAATTCATTCCTCATAATTCCAGAATTTCATCGAGCTAAAAATAACTTCCAACATTCAATTTATCTAACTTACCACCTTTAGGGAAAATAAAATTTGATTAGGAATTCCAGAGTACGCGATCCATTCCCTAGAGGGCAGCCCAAAATGAGGTATCTAGTGTGTTCTACATGCCAGCTAAACACAGAAAGGTAGGATCCACAAGATTCACTCGTGACAAGCAAGCAATCCATTGCATCTAGGCGGTGTAAATGGGGTATACAAATGGTGGATGAATAGCATTCTTGCACAGTTTTTCAAATGATTGCAGGCCTTGAAGACTTGTGAATTTCAGTCACCCATCCACATCTCATGATCCAAGCTCAGAAAAGTGATTCGAGAATGAGGGGAAGGGAGAAAAGAGGACTTTAGTTTCCTTTTATCCTTCACTCCGAAGCATTTATTTTTACAAATTCTGAACTAAGGCTAGTCAAATAGAGCTCTACATCTCTCACTGTGTCATAAGAGAAAATCAATCAAGTCACAAATTTAAGCAGGTTAGGGCCATTAATCATCATCCTCAATTCTGCAAACTTAGAAGCCAAATTATTTTATACTCAAACTAGTGACTTTGTTGGTACAACATCTAATTACCTAAAGCTATAAAATAACTTCTCTTTCCCCACTCCTTTTAGTAGCTCTATATGGCACAACATACTAGCTATGGGTGTATAAGCTTATATTAGTTGAAACAAGCAAGTAACTTCAGCGAGCATAATGCTTTATCTTACCCTGGCAAACTCCAAAAGTTGAGACCAAGTGTCCCTCGAGATTGCTTTATTATGCTGAGCCTGAGAGCATCATCAAATAAAAATAAATAAATAATTCATGAAAATATAAATATCGATAAGACTAGAAATAAAACCATAGTTGATACAAACATGAATGGTCAAACCTACTAGAAAGTCATCTCTTACTAGAGAAAAAAACAGAAAGTACTGGAATGAAATTGGTGATAGAAGTATTAAATTCATGTCTGATGTGCTAAAAGATATCTATTAAGGACACTGGCAATTACATGTCAGTTTGCCATTCATAAATAGGTGTTCAAGACTACTGATTAGCTTATTAAAACACTTCCTGACATAATCACTCTAGAATATAGCCGTTCAAGACTGATAGCTGGTTAGCTTATTACTATTGCATACTCACCACTCAACACAAGTCAGCTTATCTAGATACCAGATCCACTATTCATAAGCACAGATTCTGAAATTAGGAATAATCAACCTTGAATGCTTTCAGTAACATTGAAATGATAGATCATCATATGCAGTTAAAAGCTACCTGTAAGAACTGGCACCAGTGATCCACCAAAGGCCACTGTTTTTCAGCAAACAGCAGCTGCCACATACCAATTGCTGTATCCAATGCCAACGATTTTTGTCCCTAATATCAACAAAAAAACACCAGAGTCAGCATAAGATTGGCAAACCTAATGTATTAAAAAATAATTGGAAAGTGTATTCCAATATCAGGTCTGACCACAACCACTAGCAAGCACTATATTTTTTGTGCTATTCCTGAAGCTGGACTTGTGACGCTTTAAATCATGTATGCATATGGTAACCACAGACTTGTTCTATTCTACACATGGGAACTCACATCCATCAAGACAAATACTCACAAAACCAGGCACTGTGACGAGAAAACAGATTTCTGGAGATATGAAATGAGCATCACTGACAGTTTCATGAATAACAAGTTTTGCTAACATATCAACTCCATTAAAGTGCTTTATTCATTAAATTTGGTACCTGGCTTGGTTTATGCCACAGACAGGCAGTTGTTTAAATTGTTGGACACAAATTTTCAATATCAATGGCAAATTATCTAACATGTCAAGTATGCCAGATGCAAAAAATAATAGTTGTCGTCAAGCACAAATCCAGGCACATTCATTGTGCAAAACAGTGTTTACCTTTTCTTTTGCCCAGCCAAAAGCAAAGTTGTATATTTCACGAAACTTCTCTGGAAAATGGGAGGAAAGGTCATTTCAGTGATAAAACCACATAAAAAAAATCTCTTTATAATTATTTAAACAAATGTATATCAGGTTTTTGTGTGTGCGCACGTGCGCGCAAAGTTTGTGTGCCCACAGGTTTGTGATCAATAATACAATCCATACAACTAACCCTGGAATGAAATTTTAAAATTATAATTTATCAGGGAAATTTCTTAATAGTTTATGAAGTTGCACTTACGTTCGTCCATCAGCTCAGATCGCATATATGGTATTTTTTCACGAAACTTGTCCAAAGAATCGACCCTGCCAATAATATACAGCTTAAACTAGAG
>Ga0307517_10012571_pt1 | contig 11599 bp, 12 predicted proteins | sample 23_EM_MG_FD_194515 | JGI IMG/M metagenome (GOLD analysis project Ga0307517, IMG submission 194515) | Populus trichocarpa ectomycorrhiza microbial communities from riparian zone in the Pacific Northwest, United States - 23_EM | ecosystem: Host-associated > Plants > Roots > Unclassified | place... | reverse complement strand
AGTGTCTTTGTTTTATATTTTTATTGATTAGAAGGGCTAGCGTTGTGATTTTTAAAAATTGTGGTATCGGGGATAAAAGTACCATGTTTCACTCATATTTCATGGTATATGAAAGGTTTTCCCTTTTTTCAAGTTTTTACGATACGTCACCTGTCGATAGGTCAGCTGACCCATGTGCTCTCCGCAGATACGGCTTGGTAGGGAACATGGCTGTCATTAATCTGAAGACCGTGATTGGCTCGTTAAGCTGCCCCCGGCCATGCTATGGGCCAATCCCTTATCCCTTAAGCCGTTGAGATACTCGGTCCAGATCCCTTCGTGTGTTTTCAAGCACCGCGCTAAGTTCCCGTAGAGCTGGTAGTGGAAGCGATCAGTGGTGAAGTAACTAAAGAGAGCAAAGTTAGGAGTAATTGTGACAAGCATTATGTAAGTATCATATGAATATGAAGGGTGGTACCGGTATCCTGTTCACTGTTTAACTTACCTGCAAACTTTGCTCTCCTCCCTCTCCCCCGAACGCCAGATCCCCACTGGGCCTGCCCTCTCAGGCTAGCTCAAGTTCCGTATACTGTCCTCTGATATTAGGGAGTCTCTGCAACCGCACGCAAACCTCTACTTTCCGGTAAATATTACAGATGGTGATGTTCAGAGTACTGCCCTCCCTAGCCCTATCGCGGTGCAGGTCATGGGGATAGAGGATATGGGGACCTCTAAAATCAATCAGATCGAGCGGGTTGAGATAGGCGAAAGACTAGACTAGACTAGCTAGTCCGGTCAAAGGTCAAGTCTAGTCCAATGGTGGAAATTAGACTAGACAGTCAGGATTATTCAAGCCGACTCGGCCAGGACCGCAAAGCAATAGGATATGCTATTTTTATCACAATATGTTACGTTCAAATAAAGCTTTTCTTAATAAAGCTTATTGTTTCTATGGATTATACAGTGGAGATAGTGCCTCATTTTGATTAGGGGTGGCGAAAATAGGTTCTCAAGTATCGAACTATTTTTCATGCATTATGTGAGTGATATTACATGACCAACTGCCACAATACGGGTATTCGATGCGACCTATCCATCGGGTAATTGCATTTCCACCAGCTTCTATTCTCTCCAGGATGCTCTATCAACCTGTATTCAGGGCCTGTTGATTTATATCATGGCAAGCGGCTTTAATATCCTACTATAGCTATACATCTATTCTTAGCGAGTGTTGGCCTAAGTGCTATTCTGACTCTCATGCGATCTTTTGTAAAGATTGGTCTGGGACCAGTCCAAACTAGACCGGACCGCCCAAGATACTCCGGTCCAGTAATCAACCAGGACGGGCCAGTCTGGTCCTGCCTTCAAGACTTGACCAGTCGGACTATTCAGAACACTTGTTCAGGTCAGTGTTCCCAACGGGCCAGGCCTGCCAGGCTTCGGTAAAGCCGGGCCCGGCCTGTCCAAATTCTCTCGGATCTAGCCTGGCCTGAGCCTGCAGGCCTGGGTAAGCCTGAGCCTGGCCTGGCCGGGCCCGCCTATAGGCCATATAGGCTTTTTCCCGGGTGCCTGATAGGCTGGCCTGGCCTATATAGCCTAGGCCGGCCAATACGACTTCAGTGGACGCACTCAGAGTGAGCTGCTGCTCTGTGTCAACAGCCAAATTCACGGTAAATGTTTCCCAATTACGGAATATGATTAAAAATAAAGTTACAGTTTCGCTTATTAGCAAAAAAAACACAAAAAAAATAGTCGAGGTAGTGAATTAATTAGTGGAATTAATTGTAGAAAAAGAGTTGTTGTTGGTGGATCAACTATGTGCAGTAGGACGGTGATTATTTCGAAGGTATCAATAAAAGAGGTTGACTGTAAATAGTTTACAAAATAGGGGGGAATGATGGTATGATAGGGTTGTGCTCGTGGCCCTGGAGGTAAATTTCTAAGGCTTTATTTTGTTGGTTGAGTATCACTCGTTTTGTGATTAATTAAGAAGCATCATAATAGCCGAGGGTAGGGGGGGGGAAAGGAGTCACAAGCGATAAACTCGGAAGAGGGGGTTGGGGGGTTGAATACCCTTAATGCAATCTGTTCTCAACGCTAATCTCTGGGCCTATAGGCGCCTATCAGGCCTGATAGGCTTTCGTAGGCCGATTGAATTTGGCCTATATGGGCCTAGGCTGTCTTCCGGAGCGGCCTGCCCTAGCCCAGCCTACCGCCTATAGGCCGGCCTACCATCAGCCTAGCCCGTTGGGAACACTAGTTCAGGTTGATATGCCAATGGGGACCAAGATGGTCAGAAAGAAAAGTTGAAGGAGATGATCATGGAGAACCCGGCTGGTTCCGGGTGATTATAAATGTTTTGTTGAGTTTTGTTTCATTAGCTTGGTGTTTATTTCGGAGTAGGGTTGGGATATCCGATGGAACACAACGCCGTAGGATAGAGAACCTAGTTAGGGATGCTTCCTGTAGGTATACAAAATTGAATTAATAGCGCCAATCCGACTTTCACCAGACTATACAGTAGGTTGTGAAGAATAAGGGCTGTTTGGCACAACTTGATTTGAAAAGCCCATAAGCTACAAACTATGGTTCTGGAACCTCGGTTGGGGTGGGGTTACCAGCCATGAAGATTCCAATTTTTGCAAAGCCAAGTGAATACATGAAGATGATGATATAAAGTGACAATGAAAAAACCCTGAGAAGAAAGTAGACAAATCTGCAACCCAATACCCATCTGAACCTAGCTATGCCATCCCTCTCTCACACTTCCTTCGTAAGTCCACTGTCGGAGGCGTTGGGGGAATGCCGCTGCCCTTGTCGCTTGGGATCGTTGCCACCGATATATCCGATGGTGACAATGAGGGCGCCATATAAGTCTCAGGGGTGGTGGGTGGGAAAACAAAGAAAGCGAGCTGTAGCGAGCTTGGAGACCAGAATGCGAGTTGTAGTGAGCTTGGAGGTCTCCAACTCCCGGGAGTGCGGTGGCCCTATAATATATGGGCTGGAGCTATGGGCCCCGGGGAAGGACGCGTCGACTTAGACTAAACTGTTTTCCACCACCCCCGAGCACGACTGTGTGCGCTTTGCCCCATTGGCAATGGGTTGTTCCAACCCCACATTTAAAGTAGAAAGAAACAAAGCTGCAGAAGAAAATAAAATAAAAATACCAAGACTGCCAACAATAGTTTGAAAAGTTCATGTCTACCAAACAGTACGGTTATTACAATTCAACTTGAATTCTTCACAGGCTGTTATCGTCTTCAATAACGGCAGGAAAAAGAGCAGAGGGTGACAAACAAGCATACCTGGCAAGCAAGAAGCGAATCCGCCAAATAGGGTAACAAAAAATATTACTGAGATCTATTCATTAGTAGCCGGTTTTGGTTGCCCTGGCTCAAGTGGTTTCACCCTTTACAATGGATACCGGCATCCAATATCTTTAGAAGGCTAAAATAAATTGTGACTCAACACCCAGCCTATGGTATTCGAACAGAGAGTGTGGAAGCAATATTTTCACGAACGATCGCTATGGGTTGTTGGAAAGGCTTTCGCCACTTATATCTAAAAGAGGTAAGTCTCACGAAGGGTTACTTTGTGAACCAAACTTTATTTTGACCTACAAGTTTCATACCGGGAAAACGAGTTTTCCCAGATTACTATTCCCCGCACCAAGTAAATCAGGGGGTGATGAACAGGGGTATGGCAATTAGACAGTGGGTTTGATGGAGCAGGGTAACTTATCAAAAAAAAATACCCGTTACTGATCCCTGTCGTTATCCGCTGGTTCCCGTCATGCCCTGGTTGGGGCACGTACCTCCCCTGTTTTTCATGATACTCGTACTCGTATACGGCCACCCAGGCCGCCGGGACCAATGCCGACCGCCGGGCTCTGCATAAGGAAACGAGCGGTGGGCAGCGCAGTAGGTGAGGGGGTGTCTAGGTGGCCTAGAAGGCTGTCTATTAAATGTTCGCTCGGTAGAGCGCTATCATAGCAGTTGGACTGGGTTGCCATCCGTTGCACACCCTGCGGGAAAGAAAACTCGGGAAAAATGTAGGATCAAGATGCCAGAAACGCGGTTGCTTAATTGGCTCGAGCTCATTGAACTCTCCAACAAAACGCCAGAAGCTCTTTCAAAGTTTTAGGGGGAGGGGGGTTATCGCAGGCTGTACTACAATAGGAGGAAATGCAGCTGCACGTTACAAGGAACGCCTAGATTTCAGGATTTTTCATTCGTTATAGTGGGTCCCTTTGTACGGAGGTGGAATCTACTGAGGTATAGCTCCTAAATTTTGTAGGCTTCACAGGGGTAAGGGCGGCAAACCTCGCTTGTGGAACCTACAAAACTTAGGCGCTGTACCTTTGTGCCGGCATGTTCTTAGAGGGTTCATTTGTATCGTAATAGCGAGGTTCCTGCACAGGCAATTCCGTTATAAGGGGGTGCGACTGCGCTTAGGGTGTGCGCAGGGGCATGCTGTTGGGCATTCGCATACTCGCAACTTTAAAGTTTTTTTTAGAAAAAGATGCCTATTGCATACCAAAATTTGGCCCCCTTCCCAGGAATTGGATGGTATCCAATAGCAATCTTTTTTAAAATCAGTTCGACATTGCGAGTAGAGCAGTGATCGGTGCACTAATAAATGGGGTATATACGATGCCAAGTCTAGTATCATAGTGTAATTTGATATTGTACAAGTTACGCGCATAGTACTAGCCAGCAGTCCCACCGCAATATTTGGCCGGAATTGACCCAAGGGCATTACCAACCCTAGACCTACCCCCCCAGCAAAAACGTGGTTCGCCGAGCATTTTATTTAATGCTCGACTACAGTACTCCACTTCCCCCGGATTCAAACTCATGATGATCCCTGTTTCAAATTAGCCGACCAGCTCCTAAGCTATTAGACCATAGGAACTGGCTAATAATACTCTTTCTTCTTGATCTTTTAACTGCTTCTTCAGAAAATAGACAGTTCAGGGGCCTGATACTTTATCTTGGTAAAAAAGGACATCAGTATCCAATCATAGTACTCTCTCATGATATCGATAGAACGAGGGACGGGGGGTTCCGGTGCATACCTGTATTCTGCCTTCAAAACATTCGCTTTCTTTGTCAGGATAAATGTTCCCCGAATTCCATGGCTTGTATCCCTGATGTAACTATTCTTTCGTACAGCAAAGGACATGGATAAAACTTTTGTATAGTAAATTATCTATGCGTATCTGACCGCCCATACAAAATTCGGACTCAAGGGTTCGGGTTCTATATACCTGTAACTTGTATTATAATATTCAATATATTTTATTCCTATGTAACATAAAGGAACGACCGCCAATGAGGGTATTCGTGCGCCCAACAGGATTACAATCCATGGGCAAGCCAACCGAAACCCGCATGTACGTACTGCAGTACTGGGCATCTGGAAAGACTATAAATAAGCTTGGAGGCCGCAGCCACACAAAACCTAGCTCACGTGACCATGAGTCCTTAGATAATCTCTTACTCCACATCTCAACCATTGATATAGCCGCCCGGCTTATTTATGGAATTCTCTGGCCGCCACAAACAATTTGTATCATAATATTGATTATTAATGATCTTGCTGGGCCTGGACTTGTCATTCGCCCGCCGATTGCTGCTCTATGGGTGTTCAACAGCCACTCGGCCGAGCGAGGAGAGGAAGCACCCGCACTTTTGGGTCTAGTACATTCATGTAGTTGTGGCTAACGTAGTATGTTGGCGCCAGCTGAGCAGCAGCCACAACAACATGAATGTACCAGTGGTCCTACGAGGACTTTTTCAAACCAAAGTGTATTGGTGGTACTTTCCTTTTCTGGCTGCCTTTTTTTTATTTTGGGGGAGGAGGGACAGTAGGATCGGGGGGGTGGTGCTGAACAGGAGCGGATTAAGGTTTTTAGGCTATGAGTTACCTCTGCGTCAATAATACTGATTTTCCAGTAGTTAACGAAGTTAACAAATGAACTACGGGATAGCGGGGGAGAGAAAAATAAGTCTGCTGAAAACCCTCCTGGTTGGTCAAAATTACATTGGTGTAACGCGAATAGTGCCGGATAACCGATAAGCGCGAACTTTTGGTGAAGGAAAGGAGTCTGTCAGACCTTTGGGAGGTTGGAGCTAACACTATTCTCGGAGTGGGGCTTAGGAGCCAATAAAGAAGGCTTGGACAGACTTCACCACAACCCCGGGTACTTTCAAACGTTTTCTGTTCCGGCGCTTGGCTGCGATACAGAGGATCCGCCTTGATTTAAAACTAGGCTGCAGAGCGGTTGCTTCCGAATCGCCTGCACGCCTCGCCCCTCATTCTTCCTCCCATATTAAAAAATCCATCTAGGCCCCCCCTTTCTCGCTCAACAAACAAAATTCAAGGCATTCTGGGGTCTCTTTTTCAAGGCGCCTACCGTATTTGTGGAGTATCGGTTACCGATTTTCGCCCCGGGTGTGACGCAATCCGCCAATGCAGCCCTGCTCCCTGAAGTGTTACGCACCAACTTTTGACTTACTTGTACTTCTCGCACCCCACTTCGGCCCTCTAGGCACTCCCACCTATAAAATCCCCATCATGCCCCTACAGAACTGTTCTTGAAAAATTAACCAGTAATTATTGCCTTCCCTACCGCCGAATCGCAATATCCCTGGATCCCCCAACCTCTTTAAGCCATCATGCCCCCTGCCACTAAAAGCCTGCTAGCACAGCTCAGCAAACGTGATCAAACGGGAAAAGAAGGGGCCGACAGCAGTGATAACAATAACTCGGTCGCGATACTCGGGCTTATTATCACTGCCCTTACTCTACTCGTCGCCATTCTGACTTACCAAAACGAAAGATTCCCCCGTTTTCTGTCCTCTTTATTACCTTCGCCCTTTGTCAATGCATGTCCACCCCTCACTAGTTATCCTTAATCATATTAACATATTCTTAGTTTTTTCGCAACCACTTGCTACGGATTCATAGAGCTATTGCTCTCTCGCGCATCTCCTATACCACCCCACCGCCGGATCCCGTTGGCGTCCGCGATTTTTTTACTCATAATGACTATTCCAAAACGGCTTTCGTACTTATCCAGAATAACTATTTCGGCGCCGAATTTGCTGGATTTGCCGGAGCCCACTCAAGCTCCGCTTCATACCAGAATCATAGCATTGACAGAAAGGATATGAAGGTAACAATAGCACGAATCCCTTCACCTCGGTTCATGCAAATATGCGGCGTCCGCATCTACGATTACCAGAACCCTACTAACATTTTTCAGCGGCACTATGCTCCTGCCCCTACTCGACCTTCCCTAGCAGCACCACCGATACAGCTAGGGCGAGCCAATACCGTCCGGCTTTTAGCTCCCAACAGTTTCAGTACGCCATGGGATGAGTAATCCCCCTTACCGAGTTGTGAAAAACCTCTATGGTTAGGGTAAACCATAGCGTCGTCAGTTCCATGTTTTACCCAGCCGGCTCGCATCCGAAAATTATAACTCAATTCCACCCGATCTCTTCTACCACGGCTCCGCGCTTCTCCTACTAATGTCCGGGTGTGTCCGAGCCAATGAATTCCGCTCCGCAGGCTGGTATTTCTGGGTGGGCCTGAACGACCGATACCAGGGGCTCCCGGGTGCTGAAACCAGGGCGAGCCTTGTCCGTTATCCTACCACCGGGGATGAAATTGGGGGGTGATTAATTGTAACCGTAGTTTATTTCTGCTCCGTTGATTCGCATTGGGGTCTACCGATGATGTTTTCCTTTTCTCCTTCCCATTCTTGTTTTGGGGGAGGATGGGCGGTTGGTTGGTTCCATACTACACCGCATTGGATTGGGTGGGATGTCTTTCCTTTATTAGTGCATCGGCCCCCCATGTCATCACTTGGGTTGAATAGAACAAGCCGGTCCTAGTCTTGGACAGGATTCGTGCACCCCCCCCCCGTTTCACCCAAAAAACGAGCGTTTTCACCTCATAAAATCAGAGCCGGTTTCTCTACAGAAAAACAATTAAATCTTCTCAGAGTCTCTAGACCCATCAAGACATTATTATTCATACGTCACAAGCCCTGTTAGCTAATGCCTACTGTGCAATACCAGAAATAATGATGGTGGGCAAAAGGTACATTGCAACCACATCCGATGACAATCCTGAGCTCTCAACCCTCATAGGAGAACGGGAAAATTCTCATAATTTTTACCCAGGAAATTTGGACAATTGCCTACACTATGGCTTGGTTTCATTAAATCTATATAGCTTTGGGCTAAGTTATGAGTATCAAAAATCACCCAGGTTAGGTGTAAAATGGGATGGGACACACAAATTTTGTCGCCAAGATCGTATTCGAATCTGCATCTGAAGACATTTTTTAGGGATTTGATAGTAATAATAAAAGAAAATCTAACATTTTTTGCTAAAAGGAGCTCCGGAATAGATCTGATTTGGCTATCTCTCAGCTGCCCCATTCAGTACACCCCCACCGCCGTCATTCCGAGGATGCCTTTACCTACCATATGTATTTCTCCACTGCCCTTCTGCTGGATCCAAATCCTTCATTCCTCCCCTGTCTCTACATGCCCTCCAGGCTCTTCTTTCTCTTCTCCTTTTGCAACAACAGCTGTGCTGGAAACTAATACAACGAAAAAAGTATGCCGTACTAGCGCCACCCCCGCGCAAACCACGGCCAAGTACCAGGGTCCTCATCTATCCTAACCCTCTTTAACTTCCGCGGCAATGATGACCCATGCTGGTGATACTGTGGTGCATAAATCTCCAGTACTTGGGTGTGAGGGTAAGTGATCGGAAAAATAGTGGCCCTGGTGCAAAACCACTTTTTTTCCCCATCACTTGTTGCTCGAGGCTGATACTGTCATAACTCCACCCCAACCGCCACTGTTCTGAGGTTTGCGAAAAAATAAATAAATATGAGTCCAGGGTTTCTAAGAAAGTAAAATCGAAATACTAGCGACGGTTTGGTTCCTGATCTGTGGTCACTGGAAATGGGCTAGGCGTGGTTTGTGATTATGTTCAAACTTAACGAGGTTCAGGGTTGGTGGGCACACTCGACTCGAGAGGTAAGTTGTTGTGCAATAGGCTTTGGGTTTTGGTATCTGTGTTCTTTGATTAGCAGGGAAGACTGAACCGGCTGAAATAATATCGTATAGCTCCGGGCCGGGGTTTGAGCGGTACCCGAAAGGGCACCAAGGATGGGTAGGCGGGCACTGTGGGTGTCCCGGGCCGCGGAATCTGCTGGGCCCCTACAGGTAATGGGTGATAGTCCGGCATGGAGGTAACTGGCAAGGACTATAGGCGACGGGCCGGGACTATAGGTACTGTCCGGGAGTTTTAACGATCGCTGGAGGACCGCAGAGACCGGACTTCACCTTCTTGGACCTCATTCATTCGCAAATAACTAAAGCTCTTCCCGTACGGTTTGAGACACACGCCCGGAGAGCCCGATGGATGCCCCCGTGGGTACCAGCGCTCCCGAGATTACTGGCTAGGCCTGTGTATGTATATGCTGTATGTGTCGGAGATATTCCAGGGATTATAGGTTGCGGCGTACCGGATCCTTCACGACATGGTGGTCCATTTTTTCTTCTGGATTTCCCGGGCGACTCGGAGGTCTGAGGTATACAACCGTGTGAGGGGCGTGGAAACTATTTTCATAAGATGAATTTAGTCCTAGGAGTTTAATCTGAAGGATAACCATATATCCTTGGTCTATTGTTGGAATCGGAAAAAGTGCAAAAAATTTCATCTTAAACCTTCGCATCTCCTGCAGTTAATACGGTATTATCTCGTCAAATTGGGTATCTCGGGACAGAGGTTCTTATCACCACACTAGGATGATGACTCCTAATGAAGGCTAGTAATAAACAAAAAAAGTAATTGAAGGATTGCGTTAACCCTTGTGAGTCTGAGTTAACGCCATCTTCCTGTCCCAATTTTGTTCACTATTAGGCATTGTTAGGGGCGAGTGCTAATGGGGTGGTGATAAGAACCCCCGTCCCAAGATACCCAATTTGACGCGATAATACGGTAGTTCACCAAGGGCCAAATTGCACACAGGTTGGGCGCATTTTACACCCTACCGTCTTTTGATACCCCCTATAGTCCCCCACGCAACCCCCTTCCACCCTACCATCCCCCCTGTAGTCCGCCTAAGCAGCCGTTTTCCAGTTTCTCACTATATTAATAAATCCCTAGCCTCTAGGGCTCGGCGGTCCTCCGAGTAATTTACCCTACACAAGACTACGGCTAGCGGTCCCATCCCGTCCAGTCTTCTTGGAATTATCCCCGCCGTCCCTGTGGGGCCCCTGGACGGTTCGGAACACTGGCACTCTCTACGAAACATAACTTTTATGAGTTTTCACTGAACGGAAAGTCTCACTTGGACCTTAAGGAAATTTCAGTCACACTCAAGGTAATAGGAGTTGATTGGAATTCAATAATATGCATTGCTAGCTGAGCCACCTCTTCTCTTAATCTCCCCTACCAGTAACCCTCCCCCCTAGTTCCTCCCCATACCCCCACCCAGCACCAGCACTCCTACCCGATGCTCACACTATCCGCCAGACCACCCACCCAACAGTGGAAACGGACTCCATCCATCACGGTTTCAAACACCCTATCGCAGGGACTCCTATCCGCTTCAAACTTGGGCTCAGCAGCGCCGGGCATGGCTCCGGCGTCCGCGGTGGGCAGGGTGGGGCCAGCCTGGCGTTTGGTGACTTCCTTTTCAATTGTCTCGTGGAGCATCTCAACTGCCATGGTGGCACACTTCCGAACGACGTCTTCGGGTTCGAGGATAGGGGGGGGCGGTTGCTGGGGCTTCCAGTGGTTTGTGTAGGCAGCGGTAATGATGGCCGTACCACATCCGGCGAGCACGGTAACAAGAGGAGTAGAATGGGCGGACAAGAGCTCTAAGGAATATGAGATAATCGAATTAGTAATCGAGATTGTCCAGAGGTTTAAAATATCTTGAGCAAACCCTGGATGGCTGTCCACATGGCGGAGAACATATCGATTGGTCCGGGGAGGGTTTCCGAAGGTGTTGAAAATAAGGGCTCGGGAGGTCAAGGTTGAGGGTCAGGATTGTAGGCTGCAGAGTCAAACCGCTCAAGTGGAGAAGAAGATCACGATTGATTGTGATAAGTTGAAGGGAGGTGTGAGAGAAGATGAGAAATAAGGGGCCAACAGGAGGGTGAAAGTTTTTTTCACGGGTTGGGGGTCCCTCCAGTGCCTACGTGTCCCTTCGTTCGTTCCCGAGTTTCACGCACTGTTAGCGTTGCTCTAATCGGACGATTGGCACAGGAAAGGTAACGATAATAGAAAATACACAATGATCCCTTCGTTTGATTTCGCAGCGTGCCCCTAGCGGTGTGCAGTGTTCCGAACCGTCCAGTCCGTCCGTCTTGGAGGTAGGACCGGACGGACCGCCGGCGGTAGTCCGTCTTTTTTTAACTCCATGGACGGACTAGGACAGATGGAGGTAGGACTGGACGCCCTACCGGGCCCGGTAGGGCCCTATGCAGTTTTGCTGTTACATTTCTTCAGCTCGCATACTCACAAACTTGGGGGCATGATTTCATCTCCCTCATGCGTTATGATTTCGCAAATCGTGTGA
>Ga0307517_10012570_pt1 | contig 11601 bp, 6 predicted proteins | sample 23_EM_MG_FD_194515 | JGI IMG/M metagenome (GOLD analysis project Ga0307517, IMG submission 194515) | Populus trichocarpa ectomycorrhiza microbial communities from riparian zone in the Pacific Northwest, United States - 23_EM | ecosystem: Host-associated > Plants > Roots > Unclassified | place... | reverse complement strand
TGGATATGGACATGTCTTGAGGCCCAAAGTTTACGATTAAATAGCAAGCTTGCCCTGTACCAATTGATAGTTCATCTTATGAACTTTGGAAATTGGGAGTTAATATGTATATTCCAATACATGGGTAGCTGCTTTTTCTCGGATAATTAGCATATAAATTAAAAAATAATAATAAATTTACACAAAAATAAAAAAATTAAGTGAAATAACATATTTTTTAATCTCGCAATTCAAAAATACAACATATCAGAAATTCAATATATAATTGATATCATGTTTTGAACCTTAAAAATTAAATACCTATTATGATTTGTAACTTTTGAGATCAATTTAATTCATGCCACATATAATTAAAATTTAATTAATACTATGATTTATAACTGTACCATCAATTAAATTGACGTGATTGTCTTCTCAAACAAGCAAATCCAACATAGAGATGAGAGAAAAAGAAGAAGACTTTGGATTATTGTTTGTTTATAATTATGTGAATCATTTTTGTTTTTTTTTTTTAATATGGTTGTAGTTTTTTTAAGTGATTTTTATTTAAAAATATATTAAAATAATATTTTTTTTATTTTAAAAATATTATTTTTGACATCAGTATATTAAAATAATTTGAAAACATCATAAATAAATTTAAAATAAAAAAAATTAAATATTTTTAAAAACAAACAGACCATTTTGACTGCCTTTCAAATTCCACACTTCCAATCACCTTCCTTGAAAACTTGCTAATTTTCAATTCCAAAACTTCATTCTCTCTCTCTCTCTCTCTCTCAAATGGCAATCTTTTCATATTTTCAGCAACAAATGAATTAATCTTCCCTCAACATATTTTTAGTCTTTTCAAGACATGGAACTTCATTCTCTCTGTGCACCAAATTAATCTTCTTTCTAGTGTAAAACTAAAACCACACTACTGCCTATAATGTAAATACATACGAGACTAATGGTAAGGAGAGAAGGTCCCGGCTACTGTAACCAACTTATTTTGTTTTCTTAAGGTAGTATACACTCAATGATGCAGACTCAGTTACTTTAGAATTATTTTCATCACATGTGGCATTTCTGAAACAAAACATGCTAAGTTATTGTTCTTTTAAAACATCATAATTATTTTAAAACATTTAAGAAATATTGTGTTTTTAAAATGATAAGGTAAAAGAATATTATTTTACTAATTTTTTTTTCAAATCATGTTATCCCGTAAAAAAATTTCAATTACTGTGATAATTTTTTTGCAACAAATCCCTCTTTCTCTGGGTGGAATATTCAAACGAATTTGATGAAAAATCCCGACATAATTGATGCTTGTGGTCCGAAGGAAAGTTACCTAGCTCATTTACTGTAACTTGCCAGGAATACAGCATCATGGTTGTCAAAATTAACCCTTTCCCCTATCCTTTTTCTCTTTAAGCATGTTTGATTCGTTGCATTTCGTTTTCATTGAATTATGGTATGGTATTCTGTTTCGAGTGTTTTTAAGATACTTGTCGAAAAAATTTTAATTTGAAAATGTAACAAATTGTTTTTCAAACATAAAAAATATCAATTTAATGTTTTTTAAATAAAAAAATTCTTAATTATTAAAAACAAACTAATAACTCTCGCTTTGTTGCTCCTGAACAGAGCACCAAGTCGTGACCACCATTTGCAACAGGTAAAAGCAATTTTCCCCTACTGTTCGATCTTCCTATATCCTATACCCACACGTGATTTTATCATTGGTCATATCCTAACCCTAAGTAGGAAAGGAGCCCGATCCAAATCTCAAAATATATAATTTAACTGATCAGATTCTAGATTTGATTTTTAAAAATCATCAGTTCAATTCCTATAAACCACAGGACCATTAGATGCTTACATGATCGTTAACTTCAAGATCTTTAAGATTAGTTGAGGTGCATACAAACTGACCCGGATATTCACATTAATCTAAAAAAAAACCGACAAACCTAGGTCCTAAATCCATTATAAAAGCAAATGCAGAATGGGAATTTTATTGTGAATATTTGGACAAGCATCGATCTCTTTTTTTTTTTCTTGTTTTTTGAAACCGATCTCTTTTTAATTCGGAAAGCATGCATCTATCTCTTTCTTACATGTTGGTGAGACTTTGGTGTAAAATATATATATATATATATATATATATATATATATATATATATATATATATATATATATTCGTTATATAAGTTCTTAATTAGACGTTCAAAGATATGGTCAAAATTACTGGATATCCCAACAATATAACCTTAATTAGTTCTATGGTGGTTCAATATTAATGACCCAAGTATAGTTTAATAAAAACTGGATATATATCCTTTAGTTCAACTAATTTCTTTTAATCAAGAATAAACCTAAATGTGCATATATTAATAATTGATGCATGTATTTTTCACATGATCCTGAAAGAAACAAATTGAGTGGACAAAGCTAAAACACCTTGGATGATCAGGAGTACAAGTAGCTTTAGATTCTAAGATGTTTTTTCCTCCAGAGATTTAATTGGACGTACTCTTTGGAAATTAATTAAACCATCTAATGCATGGAACTCATGGTAGAGAATTAGGTGATCTTCCTTTTGACGGATCAAAAGGAACTAGTGCCACAATAACGAAGACTAAAGTCGAGCAAGTCCTTTGGATTTATTCCTCCCTTAATCTTTTTGGGGAATTTTCTACCACACCCATTATCGGGTAACTAATGTTCTATTCGATCGACAATATTGCTTTTTGACCCTTTTGTTCTTTCTTCTTCTTCTTTCTTTCTCGATTTAATTTAGTTTTTCACCATTTCTTCAGTCAAATGTTATACAAAGTTTATGTTTCATAGAATCAATAAAGCTCGACAATCTATCTAGCGCATGATATAAGTGTTCATATAATATTAAGATAATGTTTAAAATTGTAACCGTGGTTGTTTTAATATATTTTAAATATAAATACATTAAAATAATTTAAAATTATAAAAAAATAAAAATATTTTTAAAACACAGAAAGATAAACATTCCAGCCCGTGATGTATCTTAACAAGGAACTTTCAGTACTATAATTAAATCCCTAATGGACTTGTAGTCGTTCACAGCCATATATGGGATATATGTATGGTGCTGAAGGAATTCGTAGCTGTGGAAAGTAGGGGTTCTGGAAGACAAAAGTTGAGACATTGGATACGTGTCAAAAGGAGAGAATCTGTTCTTTTCTTTGTTGGTCTTTTATTCTTGTACCTGTCCCCCCTGGGGAGTAATTAGATTAATTAAATTTAGGCCTAGAATCATTCCTAATGAGACTTCATTCAATCATACTTTAGAAAGTTCTTCAGCCTTTAATGCACTCGCAAATGATACATGGCTTACTATGTCGAATTTCATCAATTTGTGCCAAAAGCTTCAAATATTATAGCCTTTTGGGAGGATGGATAGATAGATTATGCACTTAATTTAAAGTGAATTAACCAGTGGATATTATTTTTTTAGTTCTTACCCGGGTATTCTTATACCCTTTTAAAAAATGAAACTAATTCTGTTCGGGATTCGTGGTTGTTCCTTCCGTGTTTTTTGTGGATCGAACTTGTGTTCTCATTTTTGCAGGGATATAATAGTATCTTGACTGTTATACTAACATTTCATTAATCCCGTGAATACTATTATCAACCTAATTGTAATCTCAAATTTGGCTTGGGAGGAAATTAACTAAGGTGGAAGAAAATTTACTGCTTGGAGGAGCTTATTTTTCAAGTTCACTAGGAAATCCAACCAACTGATACAAGATTTCTATAAATAAAAAGGTGAGAGAAATATACTAATTTAATTAAATACCTCATCATCCTTTTACTAAATATATCAATCAAGACCTCAAATAAATAACCATTTAAATTATAAACTCAATGAGTATACTATATTATTTTAAACACCCAAGATTTACACAGGTTCATCAATTTCTATATTTTTTATTTTCTCACATTTCACCTACATAACCAATATTAACAAATTTATTCCACATAATTTCACCATCATAATTAAACACACTAACATCATTGTAATAATTAAATTTAAGTATAACAAGATTATTTAAAACACCAAAACTTACATAATTCCACCACTTTCTGCATTTCTATTTTTTTCCCCACATTTAACCAACATTTACCAATTTTTTCCACATAATTTTACCAACAAGATTAAATACACTATCATCATCACACCAATAAAAAAAAAATGTCAGCACAACCTCCAACACCATCATTTTCACATCTGGACTGTGCAAATTCCAACAATTAACAGTAGAAACTCAAAACCCAATAATCTAACAAACAAATAAACAATTCCACAAAACCAAATCTCCCACGTAATTTTCATACTGTCATTTCTATAATGAGGAAGATACAGTGAAAATCATTATGAAAATTTTTTAATGTAAATAAAAGGATGCTGGGTGATAATAGTGTTTTTTTAAAAAAATAAAACTCTAAAAATTAAATTATTGACTAAATTGGATCTAATAACCTCAGTTAATTTAATTAATAATATGGTAAAACAAAAAGGACAATAACAACAAAAAAATCAAACAAAACAAATAACTCAAGTTAACCAACTAAATCCATGACTGACATATAAGATCAAGATAATCTCATAAAAAAAAGAGAAAAAATTTATTAAGCTTGATCCCTAGAAATCCAGTATTGAAGAATGAAATTAAAAAAAAAATAAATTTAAAAAAAAAAAACCTAAAAAAATACTTGAGTCAACTCGAGCTAACCTTTCAAACTTGTGATCCATATCCAAAGACGAGGATTACTCCATAGAAGGCAAGCCTAAAACAATCATGAAGTCAAATTCTTGATCAACAAAATGTTGGGGAATTATTTTCAAAAAGAAAGTTTCAATAAAAAATGATGAAAAATTAAAAAACTAGCAATTAAAAAAATAAAGAAAAAATTTGACATAAAAGTAAAACGAAATCACACGTTAAGAGATGAAATTGAAAAATAAATTCAATTAAGAAAATGATTAAAAAAAACAATCAAAAGAATAGTGATCAAATTTGACAAATAAAAAAATCTAAAGATGATGAAATTGAAAAGTTTTCAATTTTATAAATTATTTCAAATAAAAAAATAGTAATTAAAATAAGAGGGACCAAATCAGAAGAAAAAACAAATTAAAGGTCTACTTTGAAAATTTGAAGGGTCGGATATGGAAGTCGAGGAGGAGAGAGAAAAAAAAGAAATAAGAAAAAAAAAGGTTGTCGATGCCAAACCGGAGATTCGTATGCCACATAGACCTCCTAGTGATGGAAGGGCTACCAAGATGATTCGAACACCGCCATGAAAGTTACCGTCGGCAGTGAATACCTCATCACACACCATACAAATAGTGCAGGAACTTTCCACATGCTAGCGCAATCCACATGCTAGCAACTTTTTCTTTTTAAATTATATTTATATTTATTTAAAGACCAAATTATCCCTAAGTAAATTTAATTATTATTAAAAAAACATGATAAAAATACAAAAAAAAAGCTATTGGATGCTAGTTAAAGAAGTTTTAAGGGTAATTTAATGATTTTCTTATGCTTAAAAGGGGAAATGTAAAAGAAAAGATCCTAGGCTCCAGATAAATAATTTTTACTTTTAAAAGTAATTTAATCATTTTTTTGTGAATAAAAAAGTTAAAAGAACAAATTGTTTTTTATTAATTTGATAATAACTAGTTAACATTGTGGAAAAAACAATTTCACCCTTAATAAATAGTTAATTGATTTTTTTTATATAAGAGTAAAATGGTAATTGTACTATTTGTGGTGAATACAATATGTCTAGGGACGCATTGAATCTTCCTTAATAAATTTGTGGTGAATACAATTTCACCCTTAATAAATAGTTAATTGATTTTTTTTTATAAGAGTAAAATGGTAAAATGGTAATTTTAATATGTACATATGTGTTGAATCTGAATATTTTTAGATTCACTTATAACTTAGTTTTCTTTGCTAATTTTGTGTTTGTTTTTAATTTTATTTTTTTCATCCTTGAGAAAAAAAAGTAGGAGAAGGAAAAGTGAAGTGGAAAAATGGTAAAAACTGATGAGAAAAGAAAGTACTTTTTTTAAAAAAAAACCACTTGAATGAAGATGATGAACGTAAACTAATCAAAGAATCATGTAATTATTATCATAGGAATTAGTTAATTAATTAGCTTTGACAAAACTATAAGAACTCAGACAGTTATAATAAACTCAATTTTTTGGAATCCTTTCTTTCACCTGCTTCTTGATTTTGGTTTTTTCAGCAGCAAACAATTTTTTTGGAACAGTGCGGTTTCTTCACGGTGCCCAGTGGATAGGGGAGACACTATCTTGAAGCACCAGAGGCTAAGGAGCTTGATATAGTGGTCGGTCACACAAATGTATAATCCTCGTTGAAACCATGGGTTGTCATCATCGTCACATGTTGCAAAACATTAATTGCAAGACATCCGAACACCTTGAAAAAGAAAATGAAAAAAAAAACAAAGGACGATGATGATCTTGACATCTTAAAAAAGGGTAGCACTCAGCACTCATCTTAGAATGCTTCACACGCACAAAAACAAATCATCTTTGGACCATGGTTTTCATCATATGACAATACCCTCCAACTTGTGCCAGTGTGCATCTGTTAGAAATGTTGAAAAGTCAAGGGGTCAAACTCCATACGTAAGGATATTCTAAAAAAGATAAGAAAACTTTATAATTTGTACAATAGTAAAGTTGACCTAAGCATGATAGTTAACTAGTTACGCGTTGGACCAAACATGCTAATCTAGTTGAAAAATAGATTATAATATTAGTAATTAAATTTGCTCTCCCTCGGTTTTTTTCCACTTGGCCACACTCTATATATAATACTCCCTTATCTATGATCAATTGTCCTTCAAGACTAATCCACACTAGAATCCCCCCCCCCCTCTCATACTACCCAAAACCCAAAACTCCAATCTCTCTCTCTCTCTCTCTCTCTCTCTCTCTCTCTTGCAAAATCCTTACTTTTATTAGTAAGAAATGGATGCTCGAGTAAGAAAGCATGGTCTAGCAAGTACTGAAGATCAGGATATGGGCACGAGGAAGGGACCATGGACAGTTGAAGAAGACTCCTTGCTTGCTCATTACATTACTAACCATGGTGAAGGTCAATGGAATACTGCTGCTCGCTGTGCAGGTTAATATTAGAAATATTTGAAAGGACTTGCTTTCCCAGCATCAGAATTTTCACAGGCATAAGTATTTTACCAGTTCTTATTTGATTTTAGTGCTGATTATAAACATTTGCAGGGCTGAAGCGGACAGGTAAAAGCTGCAGATTAAGATGGTTAAACTACTTGCGCCCAAATGTTAGACGTGGGAATATAACCCTTCAAGAGCAGCTCCTGATTCTTCAACTCCATTCTCACTGGGGCAACAGGTATATATATTCGGCTACTCCTTGCGATATAATTACTGCATGATTTGTTTTGCTAAGAGGAGCGCTAGCTTACACTAATTAATATCTGTTTCTTCTTAAAACATTTAAGGTGGTCGAAAATAGCACAGCAGTTACCAGGCAGAACGGACAACGAGATAAAAAACTACTGGAGAACCAGAGTCCAGAAGCAGGCAAAGCAGCTTAAATGTGATGTTAATAGCAAACAATTTCGAGACACCATGCGTTATGCTTGGATACCCCGGCTAATTGAAAGGATCCAGGCTGAATCCGAATCTCCCGTGGATCAACCCATCATCAGCACTCCCACTTACCATTCCAGCCAGATTGACATCCCAGTTGCTGCAAGTGAATCCGGGTCGGATTTGATCGGCCCGAATTTCATGCCCGATATATCGGGTAGCTGTACTTACTCAGACTCCTTGGATGCCCAGGTTTCTTCCGGGTCGGACCTTACAAATTCTCAAAACCCACCCTGTAGTCACTATATGCAAAACGGGGCATGCTCATACCCGGAAAATGATTCGGTGTCATGGGATTGGGACCAGCATGGAGTGGATATGCAAGGCATGGAGCAAGGAAGATATGGCTTAACAGGTGGCGGTGACTCCATGGAGAATTTGTGGAGTGAAGAGAATATTTGGTTCTTGCATCATCAGCTAATGTGATCATCATGATTGACACATGGGGGCTTAGGACTTGTGAATCAATCCGTTTAATTACGTGACGCATCAAGTCATTCAACATTTTGCGATTCTACATGCGATCAAAGGTCTCAATATTAATTTATGTAAATTTCATATGGCATGGTTTGTGTGCATAGACGGACGTAACAAAATCAATAAAGTGCTTCGATTATATATAGATGAGCGAGCAACAATCACTTGCTCCTTTCCTCTCTTTCCACCTCCAAATTTAAATTAATTATTTCACTCTCAAGGGGGTTAGGATCGCAACGATAAGTTCTTTATTGCTTAAATCACTTGTAAGAATTTCGTTCATAATATATAAGATTGTCTTCATGTAACTAGCAATAGTTACCAAGATGATACTTATCATTAAAAAAAAAAAATGATATCATGAGTCATGACAACTATACTTTACCTTCAAAGTCTAAAAATATAGAGTCGGATTGGTAGAGGTCGGGACCCACGCTGGAAGGAAGAGGTTTCTGATGAGACTCCTGTGGGAGTTTGAACTTGGCCCGCATGGTGGAGTAAGAGAAAAAACCTGTCACTTGTGTTTTACGGTCTAAACATCAGTTCAAGAATGGATCTGCAATTAATTTTAAGTGAAAAATGCAAACAACAAGTTTATCAAGGGAACACGACCTAGAAGAAGGATTGGTCGGCAAGTTAAGATCAAAGGAAGGAAAGTGAATAAGAAATCATCAATCGACATAGTATTTGGCTGCCAGTTTCACAAATTACACATTTTATGTAAAGTGTTTAATTTGAAGTCAAAATCCTCTAGAACGGCAGACTAGCTAATTAACACAGAATGTAAACGTGGATGATGGATGCATTGACATCAGACGGGTCCCTCTCCGGCAGCCATAAGGATTAATTCAGCGGTTGGTAAAGGCTTCCTCGACTGAAGCACTACCTGCCGCAACTCTTGAAACAAAGCTTTCCTGAGATGCTAAAAAGTCTATTAGCAATCACTCATTGGGCAAACGACTCTAATACTTCTATACGTATACCTCAATGTGAACATCAACGAAGACCAACTCAGAGTCAGCTGTAAAATTATCAAACATATTACATTAGTCATAGTCATTTTTATTTTCTCTTAACCTTCACAACACCATCGTCGTACATCGGAACAAATACATATTTTTTCCGATCGAGTTTAATAGATTTATTCATGAGAAATTAAGAAGTAAATCTGCAAGTCTTTGTAAATACTGCATAGGTTTTTCTATAACGTAAAAAAAATCGATGCTTGGGCACTGCAATGATGTTTTAAAGAATGAAAAAAATTCATGTTCATGAAAAAAACAGTAACAATAAATAAATGGAATCTTTTTAAAAAATTGATAATGATAATAAAAAAAATATTAAAAAAATCACAAAATTAAATCTTAAAATAACCAAATATTAAAAAATTAAATTAAAAAATAACAAAGTATATAAAATATCTCGAATCAACCTTAAGTACTGACATGTTAAATTTATAATAGATCAAATCAGCTTTATAAAAAATAAATTAAATAAAAACAATTAATTCTTAACAATCTTAATATAAAAGGTCGAAATCAAAAAGAAATAAAGTGAACAAAAGAAATCCAAGAAAATAAAACACTTACAATCTCGAGCACGGTTGTCAAATCTCATGGTGTGAATAGGATAATTTAGTAGAAAATAAAATAGAAAAAATAATAATCGGTGATTAATTGATTGTGATTGATTGATTGATTAGTGATTTTAGAGTGTTTTCTACACTCTAAAATCACTAATCTTCACCGTCTTTTTATAGAATTTGCTATGGTTATTTTAAGTTACGTCAATTATACTAGTGTTTTCAAGTTACAAGCTATTAAATATTTATATTTATTATCTGGCAGTAACTTTTTTTACCACTCAGTAACTTAAATAATTATCTTATAATAATACTAGTTACTAGTATTATTGTACAGTCAGATGTAAATTGTTAATTTTGAAAGTAAAATAAATATTAATAGATAAGATAATATTTTTAATAAAGTAGTTAGTTAAATTACGAAAAGATAAAATAATATTTTTAATAAAAAAAACTGTAAAGAAACCATTCGTAAGTGGTTACAAATTTCTAGGTATTTACACTTACCGCGCGCATCCTAATTAATATTATATTATTACTTCACTAACCTTAATTAAAGGCATTATAATTAAGTGATTTGAAGTAACCATAGCAAACCCAACCCTTTTGTTAACAATCAAATACAATTAAGAAGATCAAGTTAGGACTTAGGTTTTAGAGGACCTGTACAGGCTCCTGTTAAGCAAGCTTTTTAATTAATAGTTGTGACTGTTATATTTAAGATTGTCGAAGAAGCTTTTATTTAAGAGGTAGTTATTAGATAAATGTCACATGCTATATTCTAGGTTAGGCCAAAATATTTTAGAATGTTCAAAAAATAATATTTAAATAGTGAAAAATTCTTTTTCAGTGTTATTAACTTAGGTTAAATTTGGAATCTCTCTACTCAACTCCTTACCTAACTCAATCTTAAAATCAAATCTTCTATGAGCTTTTTTGATATGACGCGGTTAACTTTGCATATCCAAAAGCAATATGTACGACTAATAAAAATATAATTTGATTTTTGAAACATTGAGATGATGACATATTAGATCGACTCTCGTCAACTTATTAATCCACTAAACTCGAGATCCTGGTCGTGAACTCTACTGGATTTAATAAAAAATATTTAGTGAAAATATTTTTTATTTAATTATATGGTAACAAATTGATGCTTGAAATATCAAGTATTAATCCATTGTCAACATGTTTGTTTGAGAATGCAATAACATTATAAAAAGCAAACCGAAACAAATTATGAAGCTCAATTCTTAACATTTTTTTATAATGAAACGAAAATATTTAATTTATGCTTTACAAAATAAATTACAAAATATATGAACTAATAAATAAAAAAGAGTTATTAACACTAATTAAATATTAAAATAGGGAGCTAATCTTCATAGTAGAAATAAAAAATAGATGTATATGCTATGCAAGTGTTTTACACCAACTATCCTTTTTATTTTAAGTTTTTTTATATGACAAATATTTAAGCTAATCTCTTCAAAATATTATGCATCTAAAAAAAGTAATCACTATATAAAAACCAAAACTAATTCAATGGAAACAAATATTAATGGAAAGGAATTAAAAAAAAAAAAAAAAGAGGTTAGACACTGGTGGTCCAAGCTCACACACCTAGCCTTAATTAAAAAAAAAAGCTCAAACTTGCACTTGTTTTCTTTTATTTTTGTCTCAAGAGCAGATGATGCATTGTTCACTCCATTTTTTATTATTATTAAGAGGGAGACATGTCGCATACTAGGTTGCTATCTAGAATCCAGCCACCACTATAATGGCCAAAAAATAGGTTGGGTTTTTTTTGTCTAAAACTTTATTTTTCAGCCTGTATTCA
>Ga0307517_10012569_pt1 | contig 11601 bp, 2 predicted proteins | sample 23_EM_MG_FD_194515 | JGI IMG/M metagenome (GOLD analysis project Ga0307517, IMG submission 194515) | Populus trichocarpa ectomycorrhiza microbial communities from riparian zone in the Pacific Northwest, United States - 23_EM | ecosystem: Host-associated > Plants > Roots > Unclassified | place... | reverse complement strand
AACATAGAGTATATATACTAATGGGTTTCAAATCTCACATTGAAAAAACATAACTTTTTTCATGGGAACATAGAGTATATATATGAAAGGGTTTCAAATTCTACATTGAAAAGATACTATGTTATCCTTTTAAGTTGAAGTATTTAAACCAAAAGGTTTTTTATCCCACATTGAAAAAACATGATTTTTTTCTTGGGAACATAGAGTATATATACGAAAGGGTTTCAAATCCCACATTGAAAAAATACTATGTTATCCTTTTAAGTTGAAGTATTTAAACCAAAAGGTTTTTTTTTTCACATTGAAAAAACATGACTTTTTTCTTGGGAACATAGAGTATATATATTAATGGGTTTCAAATCCCACATTTGAAAAAAAAAAAATCGGGTCTTGTCCTGGTTCGCCCGGGTCGACCCGCCGGGTCGCCCGGGTTTGGCCGCGCTGTTGCCACAGCCGGTCTTTTATTAAACCTGGACCGTTCCAGCCACCGGGCCGGGTTTAATAACAGTGGTTATATATTCTTAACAAATATATAACAATTAATATCTAGCCTATTTGTTAAGTATGAATTTTATATAATTAATGAGAGAATTCATCCTATCATGTGTGAGTGGAAGATAAAGTGAAAAAATATATTTGAGTCATATATGATAGATTAGCTTAATTCATATTAATATTATTTATATTAATAAATTAATATAAGAGAAAAGGATGAAGAGTTATGTATTCTCACAATAATTATCAAGGGCTATAACTCGTCACCCTTATAATGTTTGCTAACATTAACATACAAGTAAAGAAGAAAGAGAGAGGAAAAATATAAAAAAGAAAATAACATAGAAAAGATAAGAGGAGAAGGAACTCTCAAAAGAAAACTTTATCCTAATTCTCATAATAATTGTTTATGCAAATAAGGTACACTTATACCATGAATAAAAAACATGATTTTTTATTATTTAATGTGATTATACATAAACTAATGATATAAGTTTCGTGTGACATGATAATATTGTTTTCTTTCTACTACTATTTTTTCTAACAAAGTCAAATGAACAATGACACATTAACATTAACATTGATTATTAAAATCAACAAAGAAATTATTAACAATTATTATAAAGACTAAATATTTTATTCATCCTCTTAGAATTTTTTATTCATAAGTGACATACTTTGTAGCTAATTTTCTTTTTAGTCTATCAAGTTTTTTTTTACATTTAAGTTGTAGATTCTAATTTAGTCCTTGAAAGTTCTTTCGTTTTTGTCCTAGATTTTTTCACCCTTTAGATTTCTTGTTTGCACGTGCTCAATGTGATGAAGATTATTTTGCGATTCAATGACATGACAATTTTACATGGAAAAATTTTAAATTATTGTAAAAGATAAAATTAAAACGAAATGGACTAAATTTGATATTATTAAAAATTAACAATTTTTTTCTCGTGTTTATTGTTCAAAAGTCATGTAAATCTACACATTAGTTCCTTAATTTTAACTTTAGTTTTAGTTTAGACCCTTCTATTTTTTATTTTTATTTTCAATCTCAAACTTTATTTGTTTAATGTTTCATTCCTCGGGTCATAAGAGATAAGAGAGAAAGTTACTAAAAATAATTTAGGAGAGAGGAAGCTTTCGAGCGATCAGATTCTAATCACCAATAACTTTAATTTTGATGTTGATGGATTCATCTTCAATAAATAAACTTAATAAAGATGGTTTTCACCTTCAATGATGTCGAGAAAAGTAAATCAGGGTCTAGGGATTTATGTTATTTTATTTTGAGTTTTTAGATTGATTGAAATGTGTTTTATTGTTAGAAATAGGTTATAAAGGTTTATAAGATTTGTTTTTCATTTTTAAGTAAAACAAAAAAGGTTGAAATCTGGGTTTTCAAGGTTTAAAAACTTAAACTCTGATTTTTCAGCCACCAAAAACATCTTCAATGGACAAAAAAGATGACAAGTGGTCGACGTGTCATCTACTCAAGTAGGCAACTCATCATCTACCAATTTTTTTTAAAAAAAAAATGAGTCAAATGACATGTAATCTACCCTATTTAAAAATAAATAGAAACCGAGCAAGTTGACATGAGTTTCATTTAGGCCAGTCATGCATGTCCAAATCATGCACTTGTAGCTCTCTATTTTTTCTCATTGTTTTTTTTTTTTTTTGTATTTTTTATTGAATTATTTTAAAATAAATTTATTTAAATGATACTTAAACAATTATCCAATTATGCCATTATTTTTAAATGATATTAATATTTTTTATAGTAATACTAAAATTTGTTTTTCTAAATAGTTATATATGAACCTAATATGCGTAATTCTTTAAATATGGATGAAATATTTACTTTTTAAGTATTTATTGTAAATTATTTTATAATTCTTCTCAACAGTATTATTGTTATATTTTTAATACATTCATGTGAAAATTATCAATTCATTATTTTATGTTATTAAAAATTGATTTTAAGATTATGATAAGCTCTTGTTTTAAAAAAGCTCATGATAAAAACCAATTTTTCCAAACAAAAGAAGAGAAGGAATGCATTAATAAGGGAAAGAGATTTTAATTAAAGAGATACTTTTTTTTTAGAAGTTTTTCAAATTGTTAGAATTTTTTTATCTTTATTTTGATTATTTATAGTTTCTATACCATAAACAACTAAAGAAAGATATACTTTTTTGTTAAGAAAATTATATTAATAAAGAAGAAAATTTATACTAACAATTATATTTTTCTACAAATTTTAAATCATTATATTTATGATAAAAAAAACTATTGTTATTGTCATGTAATTAAATAAATAAAAAACTTAATTGAACTCTTTATATCACCAAACCAAATCGAATATCTTTATATGCATCTCTCTTTAAGCTTTTTACTTTTGTTTTTTTTTTTTTTATTAAAGTTACCAACTTTTTTTACAATTATTAGTTCATATAATTTTGCTTTATTTTATTAAATGAACACATCAATTTTCTAATTCTCAATTTTCTCTCTCATTAAAAATAATTTGGCTAGTAAAACCCACAAGAAGGCAGTGTTTGAGACATATAGGGTGTGGTGTAGCTATAAGATAATATGCAAATAAGCTACTAGAAAGTATTGCAGATATGATCAGAGAAAATAGAAATAAGTGCCTTTACATGTACAAACAAACCTGAGGAAATGAAGTTAAAGCACTGGTAGATTGTATAAAGCATAAATTCACTTCTATTGACAAGTAAAAGAACTATGAAATTTAGTGCGTTCATTGGCCTACTCATATCATGTAACGTCTATACAATCAAAAGGTTACAAGGTATTGTAGAATGTTACATTTTGATACCTGAACTTCAATATGCTTTTTATGGAACACTTCGATGATACGAGGTTGATACTGTAACAGCCCCCAAGCAACTTCTCATCTACAACATCAAAAAAAGCTCGAAAGTTGAGCGATGATTTATACAGTGCATAGTTGATTGCCACTGCCCTAAACCAAAAAACAATCCCTACAATAACTGAAACCCCAGAGGCAAGGAGAGGAACTGTATTTTCTGAAAAAAGATACGAGGAGAATCCAGCACTAGATTCAAGTTTTGTTGGTAATTTTATCCAAAAAAATGATGCAATAAACCTCATGGCTGCATAAAGGTTGAAATTGTAAGGGCAGTACTGAAGAAATTCTACTTCCTTCCAACATAAGCTGCTAATTTAGACAAGTCCGGAATCCAAAATGATAGCTCAGAAGACCCAGTAGCAAACATAAGACTTCCAGGTGCCCATTTTATGACATGAGGCTCAGTTTCATATGTCACCCAACTCGCAACCTACACAGACGAAGAAAAGAGATCACTATGTCTGATGTAAATCAAGGAACAAATTGAAAATATGTAAGAGAATAATGGTTATTGTACTTCTTTCCCACTCCTTACACTCCAAGCATGCACTCGGCCATCACCTGAACCTGTCAAAATATCAGAACCATGAAAGCAAAGTTAGCAAGGAGTCACAACAGGGAAGACTTGCCTATTAAAACAGGTGAATTCTAGGTTTGATGTCAGATAAATTTTCTAGCAAATCTTCTAGCGGTGTTTAAAAAAACCAGCTCGTCTATAATATTTACATTATTTAACCCAACCCAACCCAACTCATTAAAATCAGATAATATTAATATTACAGATGATAGTTGATCAAAAAACCTAAGAAATAGATATCACTGGCCAGGTGGCGGATTAGGATTTTTAGAACCAAATCAACCTGACCCAACCCGTATGCCGTATATAGCTCACTGACAGTGTAACACTATATTCTAGAAAGCCTTTGGTATAAATATTTTTTCTTTCTCTCATTTTTTTTTTTTTTGTTGTTGTTGTTCAGAACTTAATTTGTTGTTATATGTTGTGTACTTTTTTTTACAATTGATTCTTCCATTTTAGTCAATTGATTAGTAAGCCTAAATTATTTGCTACAGTTTAGTTTATAACAGGTTTTGAGCTAATTTATGCAGCCCAAATCTTAGTTCTAATTAAGCCCAACCCTTAGATATTTGTAGTATCCATAAAAAATCTAGCCCAACCAGATATATCCAACACGCTCGGGTCCAAAAAAAAATTGAATGGATCGGGTTTACAATTTGTAAAATATCAAAAGTTAGGTTCGATAAAATTATGAGCTCAAACCCGACCCAACTATATCCATGAACACTTCAAAAATTTTCTATTTCTGATGGTTCAGCCCATGTGCAGGATTGATCCCATTGAATAATAATTTTACACACAGAACCACTGTGAAGCTCTTCATTCCAAGCATGTAAATCTGAGGTACCAACTAACTGAAAAAAGATTTAAATTAGTGTCACCTCAACTCCAAAAGAAGTGGCAGATACAATACCTGATACAACGAACTTTCCTTCAGGACTGAAAGATGCCTCTAATGTGGAATTGATTGAAACTGGTTTCACATTGTATGTAGATAACTAATACAACAGCGAATATGGAAGGTCAGCAAATATGTAGATAACTGATTCATTGAACTGTTCATGAATCACCATCCAAAATCTTCATCATTTAATAAGAAAAGGAAAATGTATTAAAAAAACTCAAATTCAGACTCACAAGTGTTCCACGGAATGAATCAAGTACATGAATATGCCCATCCATGGTAGTCAAGAGCATTAGTCTTCCATCATTGCTGAACTTTACCGCATTTGCATCAGATACATCTCCTCCAACAGAAAAGATGTCAAAAGGACCCTGAAACAAAAAAATCCTTGGTAAATAGTTGTGAAGTTACTTATGCAACAGCTAATCCTCTTTACACGTTTTCATGCATAAACACTAACCTTTTCATACTTGCGAGAATCAAACATTCTAATGTATCCTCCAAATGCAATTGCAAAGACTATCCCTTGATCATCATATGCTGCAGCAGGCCTTCCTTGTACACGTAAAAGACCCTACAGCATTGACAAGGAATCAGAATACAAGATGAATAGAGAGAGCACCTTTCTCTAAGCAAGCATCTATATTCCAACTTATCAACCTGGCACTTTTCAGCTCGTTGATCCCAAAGCAAAACAGTTCGATCGAGAGAACCGGAGATAAAGCATTCTTTGCGAGAGCACAAACTTAGCGAGACAACCCTTAGAAAAACAACATGAAATGTGACTTCATGATACAGATGTCCAGTAGAAGCAATCACTAGGGAGTGAAATAAATGCCATCGATATTGGAAACCTTACCTGTCATGGTGACCCTTAAAATACCGCAAATATTTGTTATCGTTCAACGAGAGAAGTCGCAGAGATTCTGCATCCATAATATATGCATGGTATTAAATACAGCATGATAAAGCAAGCATAAATCCATGATCTAGCCCTGAAAAATAAATAAATGATCAAAAAGATATTATAAAAATGCAGTTGTGGCTAACGTACCATCCCATCCATTTTTTGAGGAGTATAAAACAGTTGTAGGATCAGATGTGAAGCAAACCAGATCAACCCCATACTTTTTGCTATTAATTGCCTTCAAGCATCTGAAGTTAAACATGTTGTCTCCATAATTCATGCCAATAAGAAAACATGGTCCAACAACCACCATAAAATAAGAACAAGAAAATATCAATCTGTTATGAACAAGATATGCCGCTTCCCTTAAATAATTACATCCATACTTCTATGATGACATAAAAATTCAACAAATCTATTGCTCAACCAGCTCCAATAACATAAAAGAGTTGTAAAACTGCCATCTATAGCATCAAAACCAAGCAAATAGTAAAAAATCCCCTTTAAATTCTTATCAAACTTTCTTCTTGAATCTCTCATTCACAAAGAGTCAAATAGACAGAAGATTAGCATTTTCAACCCAGTTTTGCAATCATTATAATTCCCAGCAACCAAAATGATTTACTATATAAAAATGATATACAGTAACTCAACCTGAAAACATAACAAAAAAAACAAATCCGAGCAAATGCTTTTGCTTACCGAAGTTAAATCACACACTTCGCTAACACAACTACCTACAGCATTGAATTTCCGAAATATAACAATAATTTCTTCAAATACGTAAAATTTTCAAAAACATCCCCCTTTGCCCACCATCTGCTCTGAAGACAGGCATAACAAAATCACTCTAACATGACTAATATCCACCAAGATGTTATCAAATATTAAAAGCTTAAGCTATAAGCTTGCAGGAAAAGAAAGCTTACGCGGCGCCGGCAACATCATAAAGTCGAATAGATTCATCGTCACTAGCAGTTACTAGATAACTTGATGTCTTATGAAAATCCATGGAACTAATTCTTCCGTTCTGTGACCAATAATGAAACAAAAAGTGAGTAATACTGAAAAACTGAAAGAATTATAAAATGGGGTGTTTTAAAAATGAAAGAAACATACATAATCTCTAAAAACCATGCCAGTTTCCATGCTTTGAAGAATTTCTTCTGTTAGTTCTAATGATACTTTCTCTTCTCTCTCTTGTTGCGTCCCTAAGTTTTTTTAACAAAAAAAAACAAAATCAGTGATTTAAGAAAATAAGCATAAAGAAACGAGTGACGATGAGATTAGGAAGAAGATAAAATTGAATACGTACCAACCATTGTTAATGAATTTTAACTGGTAAATTTGAGATTTTGAACAAGAAAATGTGTCAAGCTTCGATGAACAGGCAGAGCTTCTGAATTCGTACCTGCTGGGTTTTAATTTTGGCGTTTTGTAGGTACTCTTTATGGGGAAGTATGGGGCCCGGGCTTGTATTGCCCGGACCGGCCCAACTTGTTCGACTGAAATTATGACGTCCCGATTAGCAATTGAGGACTTTGTTTTTGTGAAAATACTGTGACTAAGCATAAGAAATGAGTTTCTTTTCCAGTTTTTTCCTTTCTTACTCTCTTCTCTTCTCTTGGTAGTGTAAATGGTTTGCATTTGGGCTTAGAACATGGGCTTTGTATCAAGACCAGTCCATGTAGATTGGAATAGCAAAATTTCATGTCTCAATTGTATATCTAAAAAACCCACATGGATTGGGTGGTTTGGGGAACTTTTTGGACCAAGAGCAGGAAAAGTGTTCCTCCTTTCTATTAATCATGATTCCAAGTTCTATAAATATAAATATATGTGTGGATGTGAAGATTACAAAATTGATATGATGGCCACCAGATTTAAACATATATATTTTTTTATATAGTTAGGTATAGTTATTTGGGAGTTGCCTCGATATTGTAAAATACATAAAATGTATGTCGTGGATGGAGTAAGTTGATCTGTAAATTGATGAGTCGATTTAAATTATGATTTAAAAAAACACAATACTAAAACAATATTGTTTCAAGGGTTTAAAAAAACTAAAAATAAAATCATTTTAAAAAACAAAAACAAAACTAATTATAAGTAAAATTAGATGTAGTTAGATTCTAAATTAATGAATTAAGGTTAATTTATCAAGTCAAATAAATATCTCGAAAGCTAGTCGAGGCAAAACAATCAATCATTGCTATATTCATAGCAAAAGGGATATTTTTGTTTTGATGGATTCTTCGATCAAATTTTTTTTATTATAAGTACACTAATTACAAAAGTAAACCAAGAGATGTGAGAAAAACATTATGTATCAACTCATGTATCGTTATGGATTACAACCATGTTTTTTTATTTTTTATGTACAAGACTTCTTTCTTTTCTTCTAGGTTTGTGTAACACTCCGTATTTTCTCGTTAAAATTTTCATCCACGCTAACTATTTATAATTTTTTTATAAAAAAAAAATACAAATATTCTTTTTATATAAAATAGAGTAGCTTAGTGACTCTAAGAAATGGATGTTCTTGAAGGAATTTACATGGGACATATACAAAATAAATCATATTAAACATTTGCATCATCCTAATTACTAACGTTTAATAATTATATGATCAAAACTAATTTCATCATTTTTTTTTTTAGGAACGTTGATTTTATATCAATTTTTAACATTTTTTATTTTTCATTATTTCCTGATAAATTTTCTTCTCATAATTTTATTCATCACCTTATCATCCTTGTATCATGATAATTGTTTCATTCATAATTTAGTTTAACTTGTCACTATACGATTTATTTCTTACAACTTTAAAATTGGTTGGTCTCATTCAAACACTTTCTTTCATCTAATGTTTGAGGTTATTTCATAACTCCTTTTCATTTTATGAATATATTCAATTTATATTAATATTATTATTTCACAACTCATGGATTTTACCTCCAATTTATTTCCTCAACACATATAAATCATATAATTTTTTTCTCTCAACCACCTTTAATACATATCATAACTCATTTCATAAGTATATCTAATTAATATTGTTATTTAATTCATAACATATTTAACTCATGTCATCTTTTTGCTTCCCTAATATTTATTTCATCTATGATATATCATACTTCAATCCATATAACACTCTTGTTATATTGAGAAATTTCCTCGATTCATTATTCATTCCACTTATTTCATATCCATTTCTATTATTTATAATTTATCACATAACCTTTCATTACTTTTATACTTGCAAGACTTGCTTAAATCATCTTTATTTTCCATTAAACTTTGTCGGTAGGGCTAATTAAATACACAGTCATTGATATGTCAACACAACCAAACTCATATACACCTTACTACATTACATGTTACTATACATACCAATTACATGATTTACTACTTGGCATGATGTTGTGAATTACGTAAAAATTTATTTAATGGCAAATATAATTAGCTTTATACACAATGAATATTTTCTATTATCTCTTCTATATATTTATCACATCAATTACTAAATAGTTAATTTCTTATTTTACCTATAACCTTACAAATCAATACAATTAACACAATTTAAGGACATACCAATGTCCTCTCTAGCCCAAACTAGGCATTTGTTCCATTACTAAATTAACTGGTTTTTCTAAGTGTCTATTTATTAAGGCACTAGTCTCATTAATTAGGGTAACTAGTTTCTCCAATTAGCCTTTAACCGGGGCACTAATCTCATTAACTAGATAACAAGTTTTTTCGATAGCTCATTAACCAGGGCACTAGTCTCATTAACCATCTATCTCTCAACTTTTTCTTCATTTCTTCCTCTATCTCTTTTCTCTTCTTCACCTTCTCCCTCTTTCTCTTCCTCTTAAGTACGATTTCTCTCCAAAATATGGTATCTTTTATTTTTTTACCTTATTTATATGAAAAAAACTACAATGCCCCCAATTATTAACACTTATAATAATGCATACAAGAGCACTGCCTTCTTTTCAAATCATTTTTTCTTAACTTCATATATATTTTTATTACAATATATGAAAAGACCACATTGCCTTTCCTAAATATCTATATGTTCCTTTATATCTAATTCTGGTCTGTTGGTATTTTCACGAGGCTTTTCTGGATTCCGATTGACCTGAAAATTCAACCCAAGTTAGAATAATGTCAAAAGACTACTCGTAAATCTTAACATGTTCGAACAATCGGATTGAGAGATATAATTGATATTGTAAAACTGGTCATTAGATAATTTTACGTCAAAAATCCAAATTTTGCGTACCATTTCATTTACTTACATCGTAGTGATTTTTAATCTAATTCATTGATGACTTTCATTCATAGTTTCTAAACCTGACCCGGTGGTCGACCTGGTATAATGATCAGGTCACGGGTCAGATGGGTTGACCCGGGTTGACAAAAAAAAAAAAGAATTCCAACCAATGCTATTTCATTTGTTTGGAACCAATGCTACTTTTTCTGAACCAATGCTATTTTTTCTATTTCGTTTGCCGAACAAAAATTCTTTGATTCAAGATCCCCTTGTGCCCAACAACTCTCAACTCTTCAATCTTATACAGGACCCCCACAACATATCTCACATTAAAGATCATTATGAGCCCTCTCCTAGAATGTTTTTGTAGATTCCAAAATTTTTATGGTAGATCAGGATGAGAATGAATCTGAAAGACCTTTTTAGAAGAGACCAATTCAAAGCAAAGTATGTAGCCATAGAAATTGGAAAGAGCGATTGAGAACAGCTGGCTTGACCCATAGAAAACCAGAACGCTGGCATTTGATGCTGCTACAAACCAATAAAGGTATGCAAGTTGTAGACACAACTCATACCCCTCCGGCCCTCCCTCATACAAACTTGGCATTTATTGCTCTTTGGTTTCTGTTTCTTTCTTGTAAAAACTAAATTGCACGGTTTTAATTCCTTATTTTGCAACAGTAAAAAAACCCCACAATTTCCTCATTTATTCCATATCATTTTCATTCCCAAACCAGAATTTTAATCTTCTATTTGACAGCAATGGAAGAGGAGGTGAGAGATAGAGCCTTTCCCAAATGAAGAACAAAAAATTAAAGAGATAACAACAACTTAATCTTACCTTGATTTGCAGATATGAAATGAAGAGAACCAAACAAGTAAAAAGCTTGCCTTGAACTTAAATTCCTTTGATCTTCTTGTAGTACAGGAACCAAACAATTTGTACTGCGGATGGGATTACATATATATATATATATATATATATATATATATATGTTTGAATTTGACAGAGTTTGTAATTTCAAGGATGGCGGCATAGTATGATTGAGATTTTGTTAAATCCCAGGGTTTGTAATGCCAATGTGGAGGGAATAGTTTTGAAGCTACAATGGAAGGGTTTTCATGATAAAAGCCTTCTTTCATAGTTAAAATATTTTGGAATTTAGTTTTGAAAATGTATTGTGACTTAGATTTGATGAAATAGTAACTTCCAGTGCTACTTCAAATACATCTAAAGACTCCAAACAAGTCAATGTCCTAACCCAAGATCAAGAATTTATCCTTGAGGCCATCAAAAGACTTGATGATTCTCAGCTCCAAAAAACCTATTTAGATAAGCTGGTGAAAGACTTTAGCAAACCAGAGCATCTTCCTTCCAACCCTCCAAACCGCTCTGTATTACCCTCAACCAGTACCAATACCTATGACCTTACAAAGATCCTTAACAAAAGGAAATCCAAAACTATATATATATATATATATATATATATATATATATATATATATATATATATAAAAAAAAAAAATACCAGACTCTCTC
>Ga0307517_10012568_pt1 | contig 11601 bp, 7 predicted proteins | sample 23_EM_MG_FD_194515 | JGI IMG/M metagenome (GOLD analysis project Ga0307517, IMG submission 194515) | Populus trichocarpa ectomycorrhiza microbial communities from riparian zone in the Pacific Northwest, United States - 23_EM | ecosystem: Host-associated > Plants > Roots > Unclassified | place... | reverse complement strand
ATTTGTGATTTATTATTTTTTACAATTTGATCCTCACTTTTTTTTTAATTGTTTTTGTCTCTTTTGTTAAATTGATACTTTTTTTTTAATTTCACCATTCAATAAAAAATTTGTAATTGCTCTCCAATTAATTTTTTATTTTAGTTTTGACCCTTATTTATTTAATTACTATTTGTTTTAGATCTTTTTATATAATGAAACTTTTTTGTTTAATTTTATCATTCAACATTTGATTGGTTGGGTATTGGATTTCATAGTTTTTTTCTAAAGTTATTGTGATATTTTTTTAAAAAAATTGGTCTATTTATTATCATTGTTTATTTTTTTTATTATTTAATTAAAATAAAATTAATTTATTTAACCAAATTGAGTCTGTAATTCGAATGATAATTTTTTTTTCCAAACACACTTATAATATCTATCTGAATATATTTTATATATAAAAATAATCTAACCCCAGGAAACACAGTCCCGCATTTATTCTTCAGGCTTGGTGAAAGTATGGTAGATATTACATTTTAAAAACAAATTTACTTAAAAATATATTAAAATAATATTTTTATTTTTAATATTAACAAATCATAATAATTTAAAAATACTAAATCAAAATTTAAATGTCAGACAAAGAGTTTTCTAGCCGCACTGACGTCGCATATCATTCTGTTTCAAAACAGACGCAACCTCAATATTTTGAATAATCTATTCAACTCAAGTACTCAACTAAACCAAAAGCCGGCAAGAGATAATTATAAGGCGCCATGATAAACCAACAGATAAGAGCCACAGAAGGGGGCATTCTCGTCATAAAACAATTCCAACCATTTAAAAACCCAGTTCCTTCCTTCCGTGGCCACAAACCATTTCAGTGGAGCAGAGCAGTGCCTCTTGTTCTCGGCAACTGCAGTTAGAGAAGAGTAGCATGGCAGGCACGTGCACATACATCTCTCGTCACGTGATCGAACTGTCATCCTACAACAGAGCTAGCAGGTCTGGGAGAGAGGGTGCTTCATTTTGTTGGGCTCGCCTCTCTGCGATGAGTAGCAATGGAGTGTCAAGAACGCGTAAGGTTGCACTTGCACCGGAAGGACCGTCTTGCTTATTCGTTGGCCCAATAGAGACTGCAAGCCAAGAAACTCTCGAAGCTCTCTATCGTCAAGTGCGTCAGATTTCTTCATTATTTTAATTTTGGGCCTAATTTGAACATTTTCTCGTTACTTTGGTTTCATGCTTTTTATCTTATTGAATTTTTGTGTGGAGAAGATGAGGAGAAGTGGGCTGACTGTGCGGTATTGAATTGATGTTTGTTTTAGGCACGAGATGCATATTACAGTGGTAAACCTTTGATAATAGATGACATGTTTGATAGAGTTGAGGTAATAAAATTTGATTCTGTACATTTGTGGATCAAACTTTTAGTTTCGACGGCTCTCGAATTCCTTACCCCAACAATTATTTGAAGCAGTTAAAATTGCGGTGTTATGGTTCCAAATGTGTTGTCAAGTACCCTCGCTGCAGTATTAGACGACAGTCAACATACTCTGATGCTGAGGTAATGAGCTATCGAATCGTTTCTTTATATGCGTAAAAATATTCCATTTGTGTAACATTGACTAAAAGCAGGGAAGCACTCTGCTGTTTTCATGATGCCCACCATAAAGGGGGGAAATCATGGATAATTATGATGGTTTTTTTCTCCCGATGTTGTTTATTCATTTTAGTTGGTAAGATGCAGCTTGGCCTTTTTTTTTCCTTTCTCTCTCGACTTGAAGATTGATTGGCATGGCTGTAGGGCAGGCAGATATATCACAGGCGTTTGCACTAGCAAGTATTTGGATCCTGTTTCTTACAGTTGGCTGTTCAGCGTGCGCTCTGCCTATAATCTACACAATTGGCCTGGCTTACCAAGATGCATTTGGCTCGGTAATATCCCATGGCAGCCAGACGCCTATTATTGGGTTTCTTGCTACAGTTAATGGTATTCTCTTTATGGCAGTGAGTGCTTTGATTGGCTATCCAATTGCATCTGCTTCGGGTAACAGCTTTTAATTTAACCTTATCTTCTGTAATTCAGTAATCAAGAAATTTTGTGAAATAATGAATTTTAAGTTACTTTTTAGGGAGGACTCTTTACCCCTAGTTAGGGAAATTCTCAATTTGTCACCTTCCATAACTTCCAGTATATGGGATCCTTAAAAATGGACGAATGATGTCAGATGAATCTTCAAAAAGATCCTCAAATCTAAAAAACTTTACCTATCAGGGATAAATCTTGGAAGTTCAAATGTTTGAGTGGCTTGTCTGAGCTGCGTGTACTATTATTTACAGTTTCATATCCGTTCTATAGGTTCATGGAACAAATTGTCAACTATAGAGAAAGAAACTAAAGTTTTCAAGTCTAAGGTTACAACCCTTAACTATGGAGAAAATTGTAGAGAAAACTCTTCTATATTTTGAAGGGTCTTTATTTCATAATTTCTCATTATTCTTCACATAATATATGAAGTTGTTTATATAACTTAAATTGTCCCTTTCCAATCATGAAAATCTAAATCGGAAAAAACCTAAATCAAATAAAACTTTGACTCCTAACTAGAAAAATCAAATTAAAACTTTATAACTTAACTAGGAAAAAGAAATAAAATTCAAACAACTTCTACTGGACGATCACTGTCTATTGATCATGGTCAATCATTGTCTAATATTGTCGAACCTGTTAGAAAACGTTGTTGACACGCTCAGACTTCTTCTAGAGCTTTGTTTTGTCCACCTGGCCCATAATTAAAAAAATAACACCCTGTGTCAGGCTTTTCCATTTGAGGAGAACTCATCATCGAGTTCATGGTTAGAAACTGAACTCTCCCAAGCCATTTGGATAAATATTTGGAATAAATTAGCTGCTCCAATCTCTTTCCAAATCTGCATGTAACTTGTTCAAACCGATTGCTCCTGAAATCAACCCTCAATCTTTTTGCCATACTATATGATAGCATATCCACGTCATAATCAAATTAGTCCAAACCAACAAAATCTATATAGGATAGCTTTGCGACACTAGGAGGATTGAAGATAAGAATTTTAAAGTTACCTTCAAATTTAATCAGATATTTATCCCCTTCCACCATGGACTGTTCAGCAAGCATCTTTAACTTGGAAGCAATCTTTTTTCCCATATTACAATTCTTCTTGAACTCATTCATAAAAATATTGACTGACCTATTATCAAAATCTATACCACCAAGTATCCATCGGTTGCTCAATGCTTTTTTGAAGATGCAACCTTGTCAAGTGTCTCTAATGGCAAGTCAAGCTTGCTTCCAGAAATGCTTTCCGTCCAGACTCATTTGTAGAGGTAACGCCAACAATGTTTTCATGTTTTGCCATATGAGACCTTCCAACATTTTTGACTTCCCTAACTTCCTTTTCAATTTTTTTGCGGTCCTCTTTGACATCTAATGCTTGAGGTTGTTTCACACATCCCTCATCCATTGCATCTTCATGGTTGTCATTTTTTTCATCTTCTATGACAAAACCTAGTGTTTGCTTGTCTTGGTCCTTCATCTTCTCCTTATAATTCTACTGCTGCTGTTTTCACTGTTGCTGAGATTGTCTGTTTTGAAGAGACAATATTTCCTTTAAGTTTTGCCTCCTTGCTAATGGTGATGGTTGAAAAGAAGGCAAGTAATAATGGCGTGATTGCTTAAATGCCTAGTACAAGATCTCTTCATAATCATCTTGTACAAGCTCAAGATTAATAATTTTCTCAAAATTTGTCATGATGAAATTATAGGTAACAATACAAGCTTTATCTTCTAGAAATTCAAACCACCAATCTTCAGCACCATGAATAAGCTTACAAATGGCAAATTCTAGTTTTAAATAACAAGTAATCTTGTTTAAATAAAAGTAAGCTTCCACTTCTAGCAATCATCTAATAAATCTCCTTTTCGAGAAATTCCCATAAAAAGGAATTTTATCAAAATTAGGAACACTTCTACGGAAAGGTTGTTGCGAACTGAGTTTTCGATGCATCGCCTATTGCATACGCCACTCTTTCAATATACATGATGCCCATATGAGTTTGCAGGAATAGACCTAGGATTTGGTTTGCCTCTAGGTAAGTCTTTGAGCACATCTCTCTTCTCTTCACGATTCTCGTTTGTGCCTCCTTATAGTTGATCCATCTGATCCATCTGCCCAATTAAGTATGCTATAGAATGCTCTCATTAATCAAATCTTTGTAGTGTTGTGTCTCGCATTGCCTCTCATGCCTTCATAGTATCCGGTATCCCAGATGACCTACTGCATCACGAGGTGAGAAGACTCAGCTAATATCTTTGTTCATCGAATAGGTCAAACTACTTTGATACCAATTGACACATTGTATAGTGTTAAGGTTTCTTAAGCCTTAAAGTTTACAACTCTAAACTATAGAGAAAGAAACCATGGTTCTCATGCCCTTAGGTCATGACCTTTAATCGTGGAGAAGATTTTAGAGAAAACTATGATATATTTTGAAAGATCTTTATTTCATAAATTTTGATTATTCTTTAAATAATATATAAAGTTGTTTATATAAGAACTTAAAACCATCCCTTTCTATTTAAGAAAATCTAAACAAGAAAAAACCTAAATCAAATAAAACTTTGACTCATAACTAGAAAAATCAAATCAAAACTTCGTGGCTTAAATAGAAAAGCAATTTTAATATAACTAGGAAAAAGAAATGAAATTCAAATAGCTTTTACTGGACAATCATGATTGATCGATCATGGTCGATTCTGGTTGATGATCGATCTTTGTTGATTGATCATGGTCGATTATTGTCTAATTTTTTTTATTATGTTAGAAAACTTTGTTGACTTGATCATTTTGTCCACCTAGTTCATAATTAAAAAAAAAAAAACACCTTGTGTCAGGTTGGGCTAGTGAAACATGCCATATGATAAGGAAATATTATTGCATACATGGGTTTGTGCATCTGTGTGTTTAAAATAAAAGCCCGAGTGTTTTTATTGGATTCATCAGCTAAACCTTGAACACTGTCAAAACCTAAACCTAAATAGGAGAAGATAGATCTTTATTGGGGAAAAAATGTCAATTCTTTTACTTCATTCAAAATAAGGATTTTTACTTGAGAACCCATTTTCACAGTGAAGGTGCTGCAAGGTCTATGGAGGAATGACTTGGTGGCACTCAAGGGAGCATGCCCAAATTGTGGCGAGGAGGTTCGTGTTAACAAAGCCTTGTATTAATATGAAAACGCTTAGAAGCTTCCACTTCATTTTTCATCCACGATTCGATAGAAATGTTTTCCTTCCACTTCATTTTTCATCCACGATTCGATAGAAATGTTTTCAGCTGTTTCCAGCTAACAAAATCAGGATCAACTTTGAAAGCTCCTTCTCTCACTGATTTTGGTGTCTTTGTGCAGGTATTTGCCTTCGTGAAATCAGATCAATCTAACAACTCCACACATCGAGCAGATTGTCATGTATGTGAAAGTTTACTAGAATTCCGCACGGAGGTTGAGGTAATTAATCTTCTGATGCCAAAATTATTATTCTGTTTCTTGTTTAAGGAGCTAAATATGTAAATATTGATTGTAAGACTGCTTTATACAGTTTCTTGTTGCAAGGAAGTACATACAAATCATGGTACTGCATTTTGCATTCTTCCGAAGGGTTATTACTCAATTATGGTCCCATTCAATGTGGGGCTCTGGGATAGAGGGTTGGAAATATTCTTTCATTACGAGTTTTTGCATCAGATTCTGAGCCTCCAACTAATGCATTTCCAAGACCCTTTATCTTTACATCGAACAACCCACCTTCATTCAGAGACTAGGCATACCATAGCCTTGCCATCTATTTCTAAAAAATCTACATTCTTGTTTAATGGCCACAAGGTTTTGCATATTGAAACTGTATAAGCTAGCCACCGTTTTGCACTAACTAAGATGTGCTTGTTATTAATCTGATTTGATCAACTTATAAAAAATAGAAGGAACAAATTCAAGAAACAAAACAAGACTATAGAATACAATTATCCGACTCACATGATTGGTATCCATTTGCAGCAAACCATTTCAAGAGTAGGTAGACGGTGGGTGTTTGGGCGCATATACCTTGTATCTCGAAGACATCAGAGATTGAAGTAAGATCTCAGCCTGAAACATGGCTTCTGGAGCAGTTGTGTACAAAATAATGATTCTTTCCTCTTTTATATATATTTTCTTGTTTTAGTGGCTAAATTGAAACAATTCTGAAACAGTCTGTTACAAGTCAATGAACTACTTCCCATTTGCTCTTGTAGAAATGTCTGAAGGTCGTAAAAACCTATTGAACAAAAGTTTAAAGGAAAAGCAAAGGAGCCTTGAATGACCCCCCACGGATGTTTATGTTTTGCGACTGCTTTTCAATAATAGAATTTTTCTAGCTGATGGCTGCATGTCCAAATCATAATAAAAATCCATTCTCTCTCCCTTGGCTTCTGGGTAGCTTTTGAACTGCCATAGCCATCACATGTGCACACACTACACAAGAAAGAACAACCACTCACGAAGAAATCTGAGAGGGGCCTGCAATTTTTGTGCGAGTTGGAATCGGTTCTTCGTTATCTGGGTTTTTTGAGACAGCCCAAGTTATATTATTCTGTTTTTGCGGCGAGGTGAGACGCCGGAATGGATCAAAATTGGCTTCAAATAAACGAAATGGGTTCACAAGAATGAACAGCAACTTATTTATAGCAATGCTTCAAAAGCGAATTAGCTTTTGCGAGAGTGGGAGCCTCTTACAAAGGGAAAGTTTCATTATCCAATTGCACAATTCACCTACAAGGGAAAAACTGGAACAATTAAAAAAAAAATTAAAGAAAGAAAAAGGCAAAAAAACAAAATGCCAGACATTGTTGCCATCCAGAACTGCTCCAGGGTGATCTGACTCTTTTTTTTTAGCAAGAACAAGAAAAGTGGTAATCGTCTCTAATCTGTCAAAACTGAAATTATTGTTAAAAACTCAACTGATTAAACCCCATTGAAAATAACAAGGATAGAAAATAGCAAGTGGAAAGGGGAAGGTAATCCACAGAATCACATACAGTATACAATACGCATGGCACAGTAAACATTCCATGGATTGAAATGCAGTCAGGTTCGAAAAACCACGTGCTAGTCAGTACTACATGAATCTGAAAATACTTTTCCTAAAGAAAATAAATAATATTTGGTCCCTTGAAACTGCATTCATCGTTCTCCACTCCACCACAATTTTGCTATCAAATTAATGTCTTTGCCACACCTCAGTTTTGATTGTCAGGTGTCCAAATCATCAATCGCTACATTTCGAGGAAAAATTATGAAGACACTTTAAAATAAATACCATGAATCAAAAGTTAGCATGTTCATGCTACGTGTAATGATGGTGCACAATCAAAAAGTAGACAACAGACAATAATTGCAAGCAACTTTCTCATTGTTCTCGGGGCATAAGCAATGGTGCCTAGTAGATGTGATTAACAGAGTAAGAACATTGCTTAAAGATAGATAGGCAGAAGCAGCCAGATTGGTGTATCAATCCAATCAGAAGTGGGCCAGGCTGTACACTAGAATCCACGATAGCTGTAAAATAGAAAAAAAAGATGAAGCTGGGTGTGTTAGTATGGAAACCAACCAAGGTTTCCTTTTGTTGACTTTTTGTGCTTGAAGGCAGCCCTACTTTTGAGAAAGAAAAAATTGAAAAAGAAAAGGAAGAAGCCAAACTACCAGGAATAGAGTGATAGAAGCAAAGAGCCCTTCTTGGAGGAGAGCTGAATGACCACCAAAATCATCTTCGTCGATCTTTAATATCATTGCATAATAACCATATATAATCCCAGAGGAAATCAACAGAAAACTGTCAACCAAAATTAACAAAGAATTTAGCCAGAGAAAAATAAAAGATTGCAAAAATTAGAAACTCAGCACAAGAAATTTCTGCACATTGAATGTTAGCATATCTATTTGTGTACGTGTCTATGGACATAGTAGCACAATATCAGTGCCCACCATCAATACTCAAATAATAACAGGAGGCGCATGCATTTTAACTCCGAAGGAAGTTCCTAATATGAATCGCACTGATATGGATTTAGGAGAAACTAACATAAAGTTAACAATGCCAGTCACAACACTGTGCATTACACTTGATAAACCTTTTTCCTCTTCAAGGAAACATAATCTTGTGAACAGCAAGAATTCCCATCACACTGACTGGCTATAGTCTCGGTCCCTTGCAATGCTGTTTATCCAATTGTCAATTTCAATAGATAAAAAGACGAGCAGAGAAAGTACCTTTAAACTTCCTATCTAATGAAAAAAAATATAGTAATTAGAAGGAATTAATTGTTTGGAGAGAGGAGACGGCGAAAGGAATCAAAGGGCCTCTGACTGCCAAATAATACCTACCTCAATATGGTCCTAGTATATCTCAAAGATATTAAATTATAAGTATCACAGGGCCCACCTCTTAGACCTGATGAGAAGGTTTTGTTTATCAAAACAATGGAATTGATACTGCTTGAGATTTGATTCAGCTAATACTGGCACTTAAGATAAATCATGCACGTCACATCAAGGTCCCTTTTTAATAGTTCAGCAAAACCCCTTCGCTTTAGAACCACTAATGTCTCTACACCAGTGACCAGTCTCATTTCAAGGACCATCCATAAAAAAGCCCATGCAACTAGTGTCTTAAAACACTATTGGTCTCTCTATTCTTCTTTGCATCTTTGATTAGTCACACTAGTAAGCTACTCCCATAAAACATGATTAAGTGAAACTCCAATCACACAATTAATATAAAAACATAATTCTAACTTCTGCAGCAAAGATTATCATGCCCTAGCAAAAACTACACTTTTCTATAGATTAGTTCACAAAAAGTAACGAATTTTTTCAACAAAAACACCAAAGTACCAAACATAACAAGCTAAGATTTAAGCAACCTAGGTGTAACTTCAGAGCATAAAAGGAAAGTGCAATCATGCAACATGGGTTTCAATGTCCTGCTATTCATGGTTCTTAATTACAATGAAATTCCAATACTGGTGTTCTTCAGAGGAAAAGGGTCCTGCACATGCAATATTTTTGCTTATTGCAGTAAATTTTGCATGCAGTGCTTCAAAGATGTTCAAACTAAGCCAGAGAACTCATCCAAACCCCCCAGATTAATCTGAAGCTAGAATAGCTAGACTCATCTAAAGCACGACTAAACGATATTCAAAATAATATTGGTGACAGTCATATTAGTACTTTGCCTTGAAGCACTCACATGGAACTTTTATGGAAAGGACAAGGAAAAGGACATCCACATCCATTAAGCTAGAAGGAAGTAGTGTAGTAGATATAAAACTGCAGTAATTATTAACAAAAAGAATCTACACTAAACTGCTGGTTTTTCTAGCATTGATACCAAGAACACAAAAAGAAACAAATTTGAGTCTGGCACATATGTATGCATGAATCAGCCACTTCTATTTCCGGGAAATAAGACATGAACAACAACAACAACAACAACAACATATTCACTTAAGCTTGGTAATGAAATATTTATTATAAGAGCAAGAATTCACAAACTGAAAGATCAGTGAAAAGAAAAAACAACTCACAGGCCGATCCAAATACCGCCGACCAAAGGGATAGTACCCCATAGTATACCGCAAACGAGGGCAACAACTTGCCTAATCCAATGCAACACATCTCCCAATTGATCCTGTAGTGAGCAGCGTATCACTACTACTCCTCTTAAGTAATAACCCAATTTTTATTTCTACTCAAGAATTAAATGAATTATTATTAACTGCAATTAACAATACAACTTTTAAGCAACATTAAAATTATATTGTATGTAAGCTTGCATTCATTAATTCAAAGCTAGAAATTTTACAAACACAGTGCAAATAGAAAGAGTACCTTGTCCCAAGAGGCCTCAGGATCCAACAATTTGGCGAATTTGGAAGGAGAAAAGTGCCCATTTTGATGCTGGTGTTGCTGTTGATTATTACTGTTGTTCAATTTAGCAGCAGATTTCCCTTCTTTCATTGTTTTTTTAGATCTACAAGGAAAAGAAAAAGAAAAGATTGGTTGGGTTGCGGGTGGAGAGGTCAGACTCAGCGAGAGAGCATATGCCTTCCCTGCGCGCTGCACATGCTCTTTCAATTTAACTATGATTTTTATTTTATTTTTTAGTTTTCTTTTGGACCCCTTTTTTAAAAACTTCGAAATCATCGTCTCTCAGTCTCAGCTGCTTTCAATCTATTCATTTGGGACACGACCGCTGAAAATGCGCTAAAGGTTTTTTCTCACAACGTCGGAAGAAGCCCAATAATCTACTTCCAATAATTTTATTTTTATTTTTTCCATCTGTTTGTATTTTTTTTTTTGTTAGAGTGCTCAAATAAAAAAAATATATAAAAAATATAAACATGTTTGTTTTAAGAGATAAAAATATAAAATAAAATTTTCTAACATGTGAATTTTTATTAACATGTTTTTAATATTTTAATTGTTTTTTCTCAATACAGAACAAATAATTCTAAAAATATAATCAAAATAGATTAGCTAAATATTTTTAAATGTACACCACATTCTTTTATATTTATAAAATCATCCTCTATAAAATCTAGAATTTAAAGTTTTTGCAACCTCTTCAGTATTAAAATACCAATTTATCTACAGGAAATTCATCTTCTATCTTTATTGAAAATCTTATTTCAACTAAGTGAAAATACTTGTTTGTTTTATTGTTGTTGGAACTAGAAGAATTGAAATAAGATGAACCAATCTCTCTATGAGATAAAGGAAGGTCTTGAACATGTATTTTTCAATCGATTCTTAACATCAATCTAAAATAAAAGACAATTATATATTTTGAATGAGTGATTAGTGACGAGGTCTAAATTTATTCCATTGGCTTGAGAGCTAAGATGGTATTTAGGATATTTAATTAATTCTATGATTTTGGAAATATGATCTATTCTTTCTAAATGAGGTGGGTGGTGGATCATGCTTGTTAAGTAAACTGCACTGTAACACTAGGGTGACGTTTATTCCTTCCAAAGTAATCATTGCACTGGGAAGAGTGGATCTATCCCATCCTTGGAAGGTCGAGGGCCTTGGGCCCCAAAGAGAACATAACCATCCTTGTTGCTGATGCAGTGTCCATCACATCCTTGAAGAGATGTGCGATTACATTATGTCGTAACACTAGGGAGTCGTTCATTTCTTCCAAAGTAAATGTGATATTGCACTAGGAAGAGTGAATCCATATTATCCTTGAAAGATTGAGAGGCTTGTGCCCTACGAAAACATATTCATCCCCGTTATTTAGGCAATATTCATCCCATAATTGGAGAGATATGCAATCGCACTAAGGGGGCCATGTCAATCCATTCCAAGGTAAAATGAGTCGTAGCACTACGGACACGTTCATTCTTCCAAAGTAAATGAGCTATCGTACAAGGGAGAGTGAATCCATCTCATCATTAGAAGTTTGAGGGGCTTGTGCCCTAGAGAGAACGTATTCAACCCTGTTGCTGAGATAATGTCCATCTTATTCTTGGAGAGAT
>Ga0307517_10012567_pt1 | contig 11603 bp, 10 predicted proteins | sample 23_EM_MG_FD_194515 | JGI IMG/M metagenome (GOLD analysis project Ga0307517, IMG submission 194515) | Populus trichocarpa ectomycorrhiza microbial communities from riparian zone in the Pacific Northwest, United States - 23_EM | ecosystem: Host-associated > Plants > Roots > Unclassified | place... | reverse complement strand
TATTGCAATTGTTATATTGAAACACCAAAAAAAGGATTGACAATAAGAACATAGATTATAATATAAATAGGCTAAGTGATAAATATGAATAATATTTTTTTCAAAAAAAATGTAAATAAAAAAAAAGAAAAAACTAATTTTTTTTTATAAAAAATAGAGATAAATAGAAAAAAAATGTAAAATGATAAAAGTATAAAGTATGAAGAGTAATATTGATATCATATACAAATTATAAAAATATATTTATTAATCTTAAAAATTATAATGAACTTGATAATAATTTAGTTTTTAAAAGTTAACTTATTATTAATTTTTTCAAATTATTTTAAACACAAATACAAATTTAAATACATACCAAAAACACGTCTAAACTAAATGACGCGTGGTTAAAAATGTATTTGATAATATTTGTGTTTTTGTTTGTTTTGTGTTTTTGAAAAGTGATTTCAGCTTAAAAAATGTTAAATTGCTATTTTTTTATTATAATTTTGATGTTTTAATATTAAAAAAAAAAAAAAATTTAAAAATAATCCATACACGACAATCAAAAACACAAAGTAAGTTTGATTTTTCTGTCAACTCTTTCTTGTTATTACCAAAAAGGAGGGGTGGGACTTGGGAGGTAACACTTACCAAACTCGGTTGGGACGGAAGGGAAATGGTTTCGTAGTAAAAGTAAAACTGAACAGCAAAGAGAAGCTCAATTCTCAGTAAGGGCACAACTCAAACACGAGCATTCATTCATTATATCTATTTATTTATTATTTACTGCGATATATCTTTGTTGTTACCAAAACAACAGAGAGACTGGAATCAGAGAGAGCAAGGAATGGAAAAAACCTGGAAACAACGATGCCTGCCCTTGTTGTTGTTGCTCTCAATATTATCTGCCGACACCAACCACAACAACATTATCTTCCTTCGACAGACTGCGGCTGATGGTGTCACTCCCGAGGAAGCCACACTTCTTCGAGACGAGGTACTCCCTCCCTCCTTCCTTTTTTAAATTTGCCTCTTCTTCTTTTTAATTCACCTTGAAATATCATAAAAAGAAAAAAAAGAAAACTCTTCTTCTTCTTCTTCTTCTTCTTTAACATTGGATCTGTCATTGCTCAAGCATTCACCTCTTCGCTTTATCATCGAATTTCAAGTTTTTTAGCTGTTTCCTCTCTCTCTTTTCAGTAATTACTGGACTTCGAGAATCGCTCTTATTTATGGTGATTATAAGTAAATTTTACAAGTTTTATAAATTTGATCCTGCCCATTTATTATTTAATTGCATTGATGAATTTATTTGCAATCACACTAATTGAAGCTTTAAGCATTGCTCAATTGACAAAAATCCCTCTGTATTTTTTCCTCTTACGAATCTTTGGTGAATTGCGCCATCTCTGTTTTGGGAATAGTATTAATCTTTTTAGAAAAGAAATAAAGAATTGATTTTTCTTCATGTGCGTGATGTGTTTTTGTTGATGGTATGATATAGGTTCGTGAAATGTTCTATCATGCTTTTAATGGATACATGGAGCATGCTTTTCCGCTTGATGAATTAAAGCCTCTATCATGTGAAGGAGAAGACAGCCTTGGTGGTTATGCTTTGACTCTGGTTGGTGATATCCTTGTTCCTGGTTCTTTGTCTTTAAGCTATTATATGAAAGTTTGGTGAACATATTAATGCTGTCGCAGATTGACTCCTTGGATATGCTGGCTCTACTTGGTGACCGAGAACGGTTCACTTCCTCTGTTGATTGGATTGGTAAAAATCTTCGGTTTGATATAGTGAGTAAGCATTTACTATGATGATTTGAGCTCACATGTTTTGATACTTTTGATAGGAATAACCTTTTAACAGGCATCAATGCATTTTTATATTGAAATTTACATCATAGAAATTACAAGCCATGTTACCCCTCCTATCATTTTGGTCGAGCAATCAAATGACTATCCTTCTGAAGTTATAAAACCTATGTCTGTAGTTATCAGAAGACATCTTATCTAATTTTTATTTTTTATTTTTTTGATTCTGTTATCATGTTTCCAGAATAAAACAGTATCTGTCTTTGAGACTACCATCCGGGTCCTTGGAGGTTTACTCTCTGCTCATCTTATTGCAAGTGATTATGCTACGGTAAATACAATGATCACCTTTGTAAATCTTTTCTTTGCAATATCTTTCTAGTTAAGGATAAGGAAGAAATGGGAAACATTTAGTAATGAATTTTATCGCCTTTTACTATGAATAAATATCAAAATAAAGCATTAAGAAAGCAATGCTCATGACACACAAGTGTGTGCATGCTGTACGTAAGTTATAGCTTAAAGACAGTATGTTCTTGGGTGCTAATTTATCTTATATTTGAAACATGATGTGCTTGATTGCTCCTCAATAATGAGTAAATGCTTAGATACCCTTTCGATATTCTATCCGGGGAGAATGCCACTTCCATCTTTTGGTTGCAGGGTATGAGAATTCCATCCTATGACAATCAATTGCTTGACTTAGCTGAGGATCTGGCTCGGAGAATGCTACCTGCATTTGACACTCCTACAGGTATGACTACTAGATACTGACATTTGCTGTATTTCTTGTGGTTTTTGGCATTCCATCCTCGGGAGGTGGGTGAAATCTGTGGCATGGACACAGAATTTGCACTATATCTGTAGTTCTATGAGTGGTCATGACTCATGAGTTTATGTTTCTGGCAATTCATAATGAATTTATATTTGTGGTTTGTGTTAAGCCTATCATATTTTTGACATTTTTTTTTATTAATAGGATCTCTTAGTTATTGTCTTCAAGCTTAGCTTTAGGGGATGTGTTTTGTAGCTTTATTTTTGTTGGATAGAGTCTGTCTTACCATCATTCTCTAAATTTAAAATTTCTGAAAGCAATTGCATGTTTCGAATATTGGCCTTGCAAGTTCATAAATGCTGTAATATTATATTAATTTGATCTTAAGCTATGATGTACTGCAGGAATTCCATTTGGGTCCGTCAATCTTTTATATGGGGTTGATGAACAGGAAAGCAGGGTAAAGCCACCCTCTTTTTCTCCTTTTATGTGAATTTCTTGAGATACTTGCCAATGCTTCCCTCACCTTATAGCACCCCTCTTTTTCAAACAGTTATAATAAATGTTTTTTGCTGCTACATGTTATTCATTGTAGAATTGACTCCATGAATTCAATATCCTAAAATGACTGGGTAGCTTGTGAAATGCAATTTTTGGTGTATTTAGATAACGTCAACTGCTGGTGGTGGAACCTTGACTTTGGAATTTGGGATGCTTAGTCGCTTGACCAATGATCCAAGTAAGTATTCATAGCATGATACATTTTCCAGGCTAGCCATTGAATTGTTGTTTTCCATCTAGCAACTGAGGTTTCTGATTTTCTCCTAGAGAAATGAGATGTCACGATTAAGTTGAGATAATTCTGTGTTTTTCAACCTTTAATACAGAATTTATGTATAAAAATGTTATAAATTGCATCTTCACACAAATTAGATTGTGCTTGCATTATTATATCATGGCCCAGTAGTGTTTGGCTTACTGCCAGGTTTCATATTTTGCAAATCTCAAACTTCTTAGCTTGTCAGATGTGCCATTTCTTAGATGGAATCCATAGTTTGTATATCATTTATTGAATAGAAACTCCTGAGCCTTGCAAAGCAGCGGTGCCAGATTTGTGATCTCTTCAGTTGCTGTCCATGGTCAATGGTGAGATTTTCAAGATCCGAATAGGATTTTTCCATGAGGATTGGCACGGGCAGCACCTTTGTCTGCTCTTTTTGGCAGCATGGCTGAAGAAATTTAATTTGGCTATATTATGGAACTCTTAAGGCATTTATGTAACATTATTATGAATAAGACTTTCTCTAGTCATACTGTAGACAGCTACAACAGCATATGAACGTTTAGTTTATGCACATGAATATTCTAGGATATAGTGATTTGAGAAAGTCGAAACAAGAGTGACCTATTTCTCGCTCTTTCCTGATGGTTCAAATCGAAAAAACAAAAAAATGAATCCTCCTCCAAGGTAATAAATTTTTCACTTGCATTGGAATGAGCATTGCTGCATAAGAGACTTGAGCAGAAGAGGCAGTCCATTGACTCCCTAGCTGTTGCACGCATCTCAACCTGACTTGAAACTTTGTTCAGTTACTTTATATTTAGTTAATTATCAAGCAACTTCTGTGTATTGACCAGGGGCTTTGCCTCAATTAATAGTTACTGTATAAACTTTCTATAAATTCACTGGTACTTCAAACATAATAGGGTAACAGCCCCTTCCACCTCAACTCCAGAAATAAAAACAGAAGCAATCTTCACCTTCTGCTAAATTGTTCCATAATGTGGTGGTACTGTATCTAGCAACTATGGGTATTGTGTGTTCATCCATCAAGTGGACCTTACAGTGCCTTTCTGGATTCTGACTTTTATTTGATAAAAGATTAACCTTCTAATGTCAATTCAGACTTTATCAGAACGTTATCCTAAAACTGCCTTTTGTATCTCCATATCACTTTGTAGCTTCTTTTCTTATATTGACTGGTTTCTTTTATTATCCTTTTCCTTCTCAGTTTCTGTGGGGAACTGCAAAGGTTGATTGTGATCCACTTATTGACATTGATTATTGTTCTTATCTCATCTTCATGGAAATGCAGTTTTTGAGCAAGTAACAAAGAATGCCGTGCGTGGATTATGGGCTCGCCGTTCAAAGCTGAATTTGGTTGGTGCTCACATCAATGTATTTACAGGTGAATGGACACAAAAGGTAACATTTTTTTTTTTGAAGCATTTCAAAGTGTGTAGAAGATCTCGTGTTTTTAAAATTACCTGTATTTGACAGCAACATGGCAATCTCCTAGACATTTTCTTTTAAGTTGAATAATGAGGAATAATTAAATTGTGGGAGCAAATTACAGATTGCTATATGGTTTGTCTGACTAGTCCATCATCCCTCAAGAAAGTTGTGAAAAAAAGAACAGAAGTTTTTGAAACACATTGTAACGACCTTGTCAATTGATGTCATCGTGTGTTTTAAAAGTATGAGGAGGTTTTAAAAGTATGAGGAGGGCACATATTAGCAGTTTTTATCTCAGCTTCAGTATTTATTTAATTTATTGCATCCACCCACATCCTTCCTCTCCCCCCCAAAAAAAATGCAGCATATCGATATCTAATATGGGAACTTGGTTGAAATCTCAGTATTTAGCTGATGACATGATTTGGTTTGAGAATAAGAATTTGGGTTAATCAAAGTCACATTGCTTGATATTTGGCTTGAAATTGTACATGTCTGATGATATTTGACAACTTTGTCTTAACTTGCTCAGAAATGATGGTTGAGAGCATTTTTTTTTAAATTCCGGAGAAGGTGGTATTCTTTGCTCGTGCACTCTTTGTGACCTTAAAATTAGGGATGGCATTCACTTGAAAAATTCAATCAAGCTTCTTGTCACATATTTCTTCATGGTTGAGTTTTCTCAACGTTTGGGCAACTCAATTCATTTTTTTTTTCCCAAGGGACAATACTCATGTTCCTTTGCTGCTTTGCAGGATGCTGGAATAGGAACAAGTATTGACTCTTTCTATGAATATCTCTTAAAGGTATGTGATCATACAGTGATTCCATCAAAAAATTATTTAATTATCAGAGTCACCAAATTTTTTTTCCACTTCTTATGACTTGTGTGCTATATATCATGAATGAGGGGGGTAAAAATACTCAACTCAACTAAGCCTTAATTCCAAACTGGTGGGCACCATTTTTTAAGGTTTTTAGAAAGAGCACTTCAGAAATAATTGTCTATGCAGAACCAGCACTATCGAAATGCTTTAATCATTTCCTGTTCACAGATAATGGTAGAGATTTCTTTGCTATAGCAGATAAATCAGGTTCTCTTTATACAAAGAGTATTTGTTCATTTCACAAGAATCTTTGGGCTGAAAATTTTCTTCATCTTTTCAGGCTTATTTGTTATTTGGTGACGAGGAGTATTTGTTTATTTTCCAAGAAGCCTATGCAGCTGCTATGCACTATCTTTACAATGATCCTTGGTAAAATCTCGTGGCTATTTTGTGCTTCAATATAAATATATCTTTTATATTTGGTTTCTTTTGTTATTCCTCTTTTATGGGGCAATAATTCACCCATTGGATCTTAATTTTAGATGTCTTTATAGGTATGTTGAGGTAAACATGGATTCTGCTGCTATTGTCTGGCCATTGTTTAACAGTTTGCAGGCCTTCTGGCCAGGCCTACAGGTATTTTCTTTTTCTTTATTCTAGATTTTGGACTATAGATTTTATGACTGCCTTTTTTTGAATCTATATTTGGTTGATTGGATATGAGTAAAGGTTTTAGCAGGAGATATTGATCCTGCAATTCGAACTCATGCTGCATTCTTCAGTGTCTGGAAAAGATATGGTTTTACTCCAGAAGGCTTTAATCTTGCTACTCTGACTGTTCAGGTATCCAAATCATTTTTATTGGAAGCCCAAGAAAGTTATTATTCATAAGTGTTCCAGATGTTAGGCCCATTCTATGGGTTTACAAATAGCTGTGCAGGAAATGTCTGTTCTGTTGACCTGACATCACCATAACTCTTGCCTTTTCCCTCCACCGTGCACTTTTCTTTATGTAATTTACTTTGCATGCTAATAGACATCTTGTGTGTTATATATTATCTCATATATTTGTATTTTCCCATACATTTGTTTTATAGCATGGGCAGAAGAGTTATCCACTGCGCCCAGAGTTGATAGAGAGCACATATTGGCTTTACAAAGCTACCCGAGATCCGAGGTCAGATAAAATCTGTGACAACTTCATACTTGCATAATGTATTTTTGTTTTTCCAGTATTGAGGATTTCTAAATTTTATATACTGACAAATATCATTGCTTCTTTATGTCTACCAAGAAGAAACCAGTGGATCTGGAAAGGATCACATACTGACGTGCCAGTACCATGAAATTTCTATATATGTTTATCATAGGCAGTAGATCCCAGTTAGAAAATTGGAGAATAATACATTCATATGCATTGCTGATTTACTAGCTGTTAGCTCCTTCTACTTAACCTTCACATTTAGCATAAAAAAATAATAAAAGGTTAACCAGATTTAATTACAAACAGATAACTTGGGGTAGACTGGAATTTCCTGGATGCAAAATATTACCTGGAAAGAAATTCGAGAAATATTCTGGAATGTAAGCTGCTATAAAACAGATTCTGGTCTGTTTGCCAGATTGCATAGCCTCCTAACTTATTTGTTTCAATTCCCATGCTCCACCTAATGTGGCTTCTACTGTCACGAAATTGCAATTGAAGCCATGTCTCTAATTATCCTCTGCAGATATCTTGACGTTGGAAGGGATATGGTTGTGAGCTTGCAATATGGGGCTCGATGCCCCTGTGGTTATTGCCATATAGTAGATGTAGAATTTCACAAGAAAGAGGACCACATGGAGAGCTTTTTCCTGGCCGAAACTGTTAGTATTACTTTTGGGTAACTCCAGTCAGATATTTTATTTTCCTTTTTGCTTGGTATTATAGAGGAACCATACCATCAAATGGGATGGAATATTTTCATCTTTGTGGATTTGGTTAATATCAAGACTGTCTGTTCATCATGTTTAGGAGTTATCTCTAATATTATTGCCCTGATAGATGGTCTTGTCATCCAATAATGGAAGGTTGTGAAAATGCTTGAGAATGTAAAGATTGTTTATGATGAGAGGGAAATTTTACCTTTTCAAATGTTTGCAATGAAAAAAATAGCATGAAGATGTTTATAAAATTCTTTTAATATGTTGTTTGGTTTCCATATTATGTGTTTTTTCCTTTTGCTTGAGAAAAGTGTGCCATTACATGTTAAGTACATGCTAAAGAATTTCAATTAGATACTAGGATTAGGGTTGGTGTGCAGACTGGTTAAATGGGTTATGTTCTATTCAAACCCAGCATCTAAACTTTTTTGCCTTGGCCAAACTGAACCACTCCTATTCTGGCCAAGGTGTGCGAACCTTGGGTTTGACTGTTTGCTTTATATGAGATTTATATTTTGATGATAGCTTGTTTCCTCTGGGATAAATTAGGCACAACCGTCTTTGCTTCCCTTTTTCTGGAAAAAGAAGAATAGATTTATTAGAAGAGATAAAAACTGCTGTACAACAAGGAGGATAAGGTGTCTTCATGGAAATAAGGCAGAAGGTTTATTTGTTTTTTTTTTTTTAATATTTGATATAAGAGGGATTGATGCTCATATTCTATGGCAATAAATGAGTGTGTCCTGCCATGCAGAAGGTTATATTAGTGACTTTGCCTTTCCATTTGCTGTGCTTCATGAGTTTTAATCCATCTATGCCTTGATTATGCCATTGCATTTGATTAATTGCTTGCTAAAACTGTTGTTAGGTCAAGTATCTATGGCTTCTTTTTGATTTGGCTTCGGGTCCAGATAACCTTGTAGAAAATGGGCCATACAAGTAAGGCTTTGTGCTTTTAATTGTGCTTGCAAGGTTAATTCTCTACTATCTCTTATTTTCACTCATTTGTTGGAAATATTTATTCATTTACAGGTACATCTTCAGCACAGAGGGCCACTTATTGCCTGCAACCCCACAAATATCTCTCATACATGAACATTGTTCATATTTAGGTGCATACTGTAAAGGTGGTGGCATTGAACAGGAATCTCGTAAATCAGACATCTCAATCCATCCCCAAGAAAATAATGCCAGTGTGCTTTCTGGGAGCTGGGTTCATTCCAGCTATCCATCAGATTCCTCTTTTCTCGAGTCTACTTCTACATCAGGGTTGATGAAGGTTAGTTTACCTTTTGTTTTTTCCAAATCCCCCGCCTGCATCCTTATTTTATTACTATTAAGCAATAAATCCTATATGATACCTTGTAAAGATGTATTAATTGATTTTACGTTTTCTTGAGAAGAGGAAGAATGCTGTTAATAAATTTGATGCAAATTGAGTGTTGTTATCCCCTGACTTATCATTTTGAATTTCAGTGAATATCCAACTGCGAAGTTATAGAATAAATGAATAAAAACAAGGAGTGTCAACCTTCATGTTATCTGCTGTTTGCAACAGCCTTAATAATCTTGACATGGAATGTTGATGGTTTTTCTTTGCAGGGACTTTGCCCCGGATTAACTCATGGACAAAAATATGGAATATCATACCTAGATGCAACGCGTACAGCTCAGGAGGATCACTCCACGCACCAAAGAGAGAATGTGGCTGATAGCCATTCTCTGCTGGTTGTTTCCCAACAAAGTGCTGATAATTCTCTGTCGAAAAACAAGAACGAAAAACAAGAACATTGATCATGACAGGAATGTACAGGAATCAAGTGAATAATAGGAATATCTGCTTGATGCAAAGTACTGTTTGGGCAACCAAAGATTCACAAGGCATCAGCTGCTCTCATCCTGCTAGCTTCACCGGGGAAAAGATCAGGAATTATTATAGAGAAATGGAAGAAATTTTTGACATGGCACCTGACTTTGGCCCTGTGCAAACCCTGAACTAATTGATATTTTTGGCTCCAGACTACCAATGTTTTCTGATGACTGTTTTGGGCAATTCGGCAATTGTTGATAAAGCGGGTTTCTGGCTCGGGATAGAAATATAAGAAGAAAAACAAACAGTGATCCTATATTTGTTTTACCTTGTCTCCATGTTCCCGGATAAGGAGATGGGAATACGAGCTCAAAGCATTTGTAACTTACCATGATTCGCCATACCTTATGTACAATTATACTTATAGTGAGCCTTAAATATTGATTTTATTGGTAATTTGAGATTATTAGTGAGATCCTTGACTCCAGTACAAAAGTTGCTACGACATGGCAGCCATTCACTGTCTCTTTGCCAGGCACAGCTGTTCTTGAGGATTCAATCAGGTTTGACAAATGTTTAGTTTTTAGGGTTCCTTGATTGAATTCAGCTCTGGTTTACAAGTGAATCTCTACTTTTAAGATTCGGGATTTATCCTCGTTTCGATTCGAGATACAGGCTTGAAATCCACATCGCACCCCCATTTTAGTAGAGGCATAATCCACCAATCGGTCGCTGGCCCTGTGGTGTTTTCATGCCTGTAGCAGCGGCCAATTGCTAGAAGACATAGAAGCACTAATGTTTTTTTATATAAATATCTGATATAAATATATCAAAATCATTTAAAGATATTAATTCAATACTTTTGAAATAAATATTTTTTTAAAATGTATTTTTAATCGTATACCGTACACAACCCGTCCATTTCTTTCTCCAAAACTTTACGCTCCTTAACCCAACAGTTAAAACCACCCTAATTCAATTTTGGCGCCATGAGATATTCGCTCTTGTAATTTTAGGCTCTATCACCATCACCTCCGACCTCACTGCTCTCTATCCATTGGTGTTGTTTGCAGAGATGGAAGATAGAGACATTGTTTGCAAGAATTCAATGGTTTTGGGGTATGGAAACAGCGAAAGAGTTTATGTTGGACAACTTATATATCATGGATGGAAGAGAGGAACGTGATCTGTTTGAATAGTTTGATTCAGGGATATGTTAAGGCTGGGGACATTGAGGAGGCATTCGTTTTGAGATAGTGCCTATGAAGGACTTGGTAGTACTGGATGTGATAGTTTCTGCTGCTTGGAATATTTTAGAAGCTATGCTAATTCGTGATGTTGTGACTTGAAATTCAATGGTCTTGGGTTCTGTAAAGCAGGGAATTTGGAAGCTGCAGAATTCTTTTTTGACAGGAAGTTAAAAATAGCAGCCGCATAATGCTTTGGACGTGTATGAGTTCTTTAGGAATAAGGTATCAAGGCCAAATTGGAACTTTATATTGGGTATCATACTAGCTTGTTCACAGTGGTTACCAGTTTGATAGATGTGTATGCAAATGGTGCAAGAAAAGAAAGAGCTTTGAAAGCTTTTAAGAATGGTCTATAAGAAAGATTTGCCCTGCAAAATATTACTGCCTTTGCAAATCATGGACCGAGTCAAGATAGCATTTCTTTATCTGTTGATGCAAAGGGAAAAAATAAAACTTGATATAGTTGCTTTCTAGTGGTTTTGACTGCTTGTAACATTGGGGGCATTGTGAACGAGGGAGGAGGTTTTTCAAGCAAATGACCGATGATCATGGAATTCAATCAGTGGAAAAGCTCTATGCCGGTGTTGTTGATGACCTTCTTAGTCATGCTAGGTGCCTTGAATAAGCATATAACCTTGTTAGTAGCGCAGCAGTCATGCTGGGTTCATCACAAGATTCAATTGGCTGAAATTTCAGGAGCTGCGTTAATCAAGATCGAGTCTGATAATTCTGGTAATCTTGTTCTTTTGTCTGATATCCATGCAGTTGCTGGAAGATCAGATCATGTTGCTAAGTTGAGAGCAATGATCTGGGAGAACCAAATTAGAAAGCATAGAATTTCCAGCCGATTTGAGTTGGGAAGTGTTATCCATGAAGCTTCATGAGAGATACTGCTCAACATTTATTATATCTTAGACTCACTCAAAGATATGAAGGTTTTGGATCTATTATGGAAATTCAAAAGAGAAGTATTTCATCCCTGCAC
>Ga0307517_10012566_pt1 | contig 11603 bp, 6 predicted proteins | sample 23_EM_MG_FD_194515 | JGI IMG/M metagenome (GOLD analysis project Ga0307517, IMG submission 194515) | Populus trichocarpa ectomycorrhiza microbial communities from riparian zone in the Pacific Northwest, United States - 23_EM | ecosystem: Host-associated > Plants > Roots > Unclassified | place... | reverse complement strand
AGCATCCCAACATATCAAAAAAAAAAAGGGTTGAAAATGAGAAATAATAATGAGATTGACATAAAAAACCCTTAAAATTTAGCTTCTTATCTAAAATTAAATAATATGAGAGTTGTCATGATGTAACCTAGTCAACTTAATCAATTCAAATTTAACTTGACCGACCGAGTTAAAAAGTATAAGGATGAAATTATCAAGAAAAAAAAATACTTCTTGACCTGGCTCTATGATTAGCCAAGGTTTAATCTGACCGGCCGAGTTAAAAAGTACAAGGATGAATTTGTCAAGAAGAAAAAAGCAAATTGACAAGAATAAAAACATTTCTCCTCCTGGTTAATTGATTAGGATGTTGGAGTTGTTATAATGTGATTCAGTTACTTGAATATCTAAATATAACTTGAATGAATAATAAAAAAATAATAAGTGATAAAAATTTTTAAAAAAAATTGAAAGAGAGAAATGAAAAAAAATCACCAAAGCTACGTAATGTTTTTCAATTTTCTTAATATATAAGCAATCTACTTGATGGTTCTACTGAACAACGTCAACTTTCCTTTGGTTTTTTATTTTTGTTTTCTTTTCAGTACGCGTGGTTTGAGGCAGTCCTCGTCGCGTAATAATTTTAAGAAAAATAGATTAAATTAGCTCCGTGCTGGCGCTTTCTTACGGGACTTTTTTTTTCTTTTCAAAACATAATATTCATGTGCGGTAATAAACTTTTTTTTAAAAAAAATATTTACAATCTAAGTCATAAATATAATAAAAGACAATAAAAAATAAACAACAACATTAAATGAACTATTTCTTTTCAAGTAGTCATGATAACTCGAGAAAAAATACTTTTTTTTAAAATAAAATAAATGATGTAACTTAATTTCTAGCTCGTTATATAAAGAAACGATAAAAACGGGGTAAATAAATTACTTGAAAAAATTAGTCTTGATCAACATAAATTAGCATGATAAATCAGTAACTTTTAAAATTAGAGTTAGGTCAACTCAGGTTATCCCGTCAAATACATGGTTTAGATTATAAAATCAAAACAACTGGATATAAAAAAATATCAACTCGCGTTAAGTATTCAAACTTATAACCTGAATCATTAAACTTGAAACATTTTATTTGAAAAAAACTTAAAGCCCAGTTCCGAGTCAATTAAACATTGAAAAATAAAATTGAAAAAAAAGAATTTCAATGATAAAAAAGATTTTAAAATAAAAAATAATAATTAAAAGATAACGATCAAAATTATAATAGAAAATAAATCTTATATTTTTATTAAAATGTGAAATTAAAAAGAATAATACATTTAGCAAAAAAACTCAAAAAAATATCGAAAAATAGAGAATCAAATTAGTAAAAATAATATACCATTGATTTGGATAGAAAAATTAAATTAAAAATAAATAAAACAAAATAATCAAAATAATTAGAAACAAATTGAAAAATAATATATCACCACGGATATTTGGCTAACCCACATGTATCCTTTTTGAATTTTGAAACTGCATTCTGTTCCATGGAAAAGCTTCAAGCTTACTTTTCCATTATATTACTTTGATGATCTTGATGAACCAATCGCATCATTGTTTTAATTGATTTACACGATCTCCGTGTCCCACCAGAACCTGTTGTTTTACACGCAGGTTGCAAATGGAAGAGTGATGCTTTCAGAAGCAAAGTAAAATATGCTGTTGAAAATAAAGTGCAGAAAAATATACTTTAACACCTCGCAATAACGTGAAATTACTATATATATTTTATCATCCAAAGGCCCATTTTTCTCAAAGCCATGTACAAATTAACGAAAGGTTTTTCCACAATATTTTAAACATGTTATTTTGATAAAAAAAAATCTATTTATTTTTGTGTTGTAATATATTTAAAAAAAACTATTTTATTTTTAATCTTTTAAAATTATTTTATTTTGATATTTTTAAATTATTTTGATATATTGATGTCAAAAATAAATTTTAAAAAATAAAAAATATATTATTTTAATATATTTCTAAACAAAAAACACTTTAAAAAACAATTAACATCACAATACCACTAAGTACTAAAAAAAGCTCTAATTTTTTCCATAGAAGAAAAAAACCTAATTATAGTTAATAATATACAAGTACTATTAAAAATATGCAATTTTATTCAGAAATAAACGAATTTTGTTTCCCTTCGTAACAAGTGATGATTAAAAATAAGTATATATTTTTTTCAACCACCACTATAATTTCTTCTCAAATCAAAACATTCAGTTCTTTTCTTTTTTTACACGTGGTTTCTGAAAATAAAAAAATCCACTGCCTGTACAGACTACAGAGAGGCAGGAACAGAGACACGTGGGATGGGTCCTGAGAGTATTAACACGTCACCTGCGAAAACGGTATCTTTGACGTGGCACGTAACAATTGGCTGAAGATCGGGCAGACAACACGTGGGTACAGTTCTAAGCGAAGAATAGTTTATGTGACACGTTTTAGATCTGTCCCCTGTGCCTCGTCACAGCCCGTTGCTTTTACGAAATGACGGCACGGTACATAAGGCGAGAAATTGAAAAAAGCCAGAACGTTTCTTCTTTTTTTCTTAATAAAAAAAGGTAAAATTCTTTTTCAAATAAATTTACGAAGGGAAGTGTTTCCGGATAAAGGTATCTGCACTACTTTTCTTTTTAACCTTTCCCTTTCTCACTTGTTTTCCCCTTTTATTTTCCCACAGGGATAAAATGATTATTTACTAATTTAGGGTATGCTTGTTTTTGTGTTTAGAAATATTTTTTATTTTTTTTGTTTTAAATTAATTTTTTATGAGTTTTTATTATTTTAATGTGTCAATATAAAAATAAATTTAAAAAATAAAAAAATTATTTTAATATATTTCAAAATAAAAAACACTATGTCATAATCTCAAATATTATCTTCATCTAAATTATGCTAGTACGATTTTTACCTTTTATATTTCAAATATCCGACAAGATCACGTGAAAGAATAAGTAATTAGCATCTTAACTGTTTTTTTCCCAATAAAAAAATACCCAACATTACATTTTTTGAATGAGTTTTTCGTTCATCTTTTTTCATTAGAGTTTTATTGTGGTTACTATATGATTTTTTTTCTTTTAATATTAATTATCCTTCCACTTCCACTTCCACTCCTGTGTAATTAAAGTCTAGATGATGTAGCACTACCAAACCTATAAAGTGACCCTCCTTTAACCATCTAGATGGTGGTCCAGTGGTAAGAGTTTGAGATTAAGAGGTTTGTTTTCTCTGTGGTCTCAGATTCAAGCCATGTGATTGCTCATATGATGGCCACTGGAAGCTTATATGGTCGTTAACTTCAAGGTCCGTGGGATTAGTCGAGGTGCACGCAAGCTGGCCCGGACACCCACGTTAAACTAAAAAAAAAAAAAATACCCCCTTCAACAAGACCAAGACTTAAAAGTTTAAACACCAAAGATAATCATGTAGAAAACAAAGAAAAAGGAAAAGGAAGAGAATACTCCACTCCGTTCTGAAAAGAAGGAAAAGCAACCTAATTCAAGACTATATCTTGATTTAGAAAAGAAATGGCGAAAAATAAAAAAGGAAAACGAGGAGGAGAGTGAAGGAAAATTAGTTCGAACCAATAAAAAAAGAATAAGAAGAGAGATGTAATAAGGAAATTAAAGATTGAGAGGCGGGTGACAGTCCAATGATTGCTAGAGAGCATGATTTGGAAGCGTGTGTTTCTCCCTCTATTGCCAGGTATCACCCCCAATATTTTGCTATCACAATCGATGTTTAAGGCGAGATGCATTTGACAATGATGATTTAGTGAATGCTAGTATACAGGTATATGCTGTGCTGTGCATCAAATTATACATTTATTTAATATAATAAAAATATTTAAGTCATATTTTTTTTAAATTTAGCTAAACCCATCAAATTTAAAATCTCTTCATCTAATTTTTTATTTAATCTGAATACAGAATTAAATAATGTGAAAATTATATTAACATCACATATTTAACTTGGTAAGTTCAAAAATAACCTATCCTGCCGGTAAAAAATAATTTAAATATTAAATTGTGGGAAAAAAATAATACAAAGGCATAAAGAGAGGACGGGGTTAAAAAAGAAAAAGAAAAAGAAAAAGAAAAGGAAAGCTTTATCAAGATTATCAGTTGTTTAAGTATTGAAGTAAATTTTGCCAGTCTGGCTTAATAAAAATAGAAGCATGATTGCCCACCGTAGTTTCTTTTAATTAATGGATTAAAGTTTAAAAGATTCAACGAATCCAATTTCCTTAGCTGTGACGTAATGGAAAGAGTTGCTTTACACTGTATTATTCAAAGAAGTGCAGGAATTGAATCCGAAAGATACAAGCTCAGCAAAGCTCAAGTTTGTATCCGTAACCACTCCACTAAATCCGTATTTTGAATGATTTTCCTAGTTACTCTTTTTTTTTTAAAAAAAGTATGAGTTAGTTCCGTATTAAAATGGGTATAAAATCTGATTACAAACAAGGAATGATTAAAAAAATAGTTTAGTCAAGATGAATCAGGATAAAAAACAACACAGATATCATGTTACAGCCAAATTAAAAAGCATATGCACTGGGTTTGCTTTCTCTGTAGTCTTAGGTTTGATGTTTTCCATGTAATCTCAGGTTTGAGCCCTGTGGTTGTTAATATGATGACCACTAGAAGTTTACATGGTCGTTAACTTCAGGACCCGTGAAATTAGTCGAGGTGCGCTTAAGTTAGCCCAAACACTCATATTAATAATAATAAAAAAAGCATATAGACTTAATGTTAGGTTTTTCAAGACAAGGGGATTAACTAATTAATTTATTTTTAAATACAAGGATGAAATAAAAATTTTCCATATTTATTAATTGTCTTTGTCATGATTGGATGGGTTTCTAATTTGTTATCTTTTTTATTATTATTATTATAGTGAGTGTTTGATTTTGTTTTGATAACCTGTTTTTATAATGTTATAATTTTAAGTTGTATTTTATTTAAAAAATATTAAATTAATACTTTTTAGATATTTTTAAACGAGTTTAATATGTTTATATATAAAAATATTATTTTAATATATTTCTAATTAAGGAAAAACTTTTAAGCAATTCTCTTGTGTTATAATGAGTATCAAACAATTAAACCTCTCTTCAAATGCTCTCTTATCATCTCTTCAACTTTCTTCCGTTTTTTTATAATGCCCGTTAGATAATTAAATATAATTTATTAGACAAACTCTATGATTTTCAATTTTTATCTTCTATTTACATGCGACTTAAAAAATAAAATCATGTTTATGAAAGCATGATGTAAACAAAATTTCGTTGTGTATAAATATTAAAAAACCAATAAGATATGCAGAAAAATATCTGTGCCTCTTTAACATCAAGGCATATTTAACCTCGCGCACAGATACAAAAATGGCTTATTGAAATCGAGGACTCTGTGAAGGAAGGCTTTAACATCTAGGTGTTGGGGCGTTTACTTGACAAATATGTATGATTAAAGGAATAATTTAGCCACAGAAGAAGTGGCGTTTAACTATCATAGAAAAAAAAAATTCTCATTTTGACATGTCATCCAATATTTTCCATTTCATTGTTTTAGAACCCTCAAAATACATAAAAATGTTATCTTATTTGACACTAAATATATTTAAAATATATTGATTATTATTAATGTTGTTGCTATTACTGATTTAATGTAAGTCAACTCTAATTATTTTGAATACTTGTTTGAGTGCCTGAATTTTTGTTTTTTTTTAAATATAATGAAACTGAATAGAAGTATGACTAGTGCATGGCCCGGGGCTCCGTCACGGGTCACGGGTCAGATTAAATTTTTTTAAATATAAAAAAAAGGATATCAAGAGTATGAAGAATTTTTTGATGGTGTTATTAAATCTGACTAAAATGGTTAATTTTGAAATCTCCCAACTTAACTCTTTGTCTAACTCGAGTTTGCAGTTAAAATCTATGGGAGATAGCCCGACTTAAATTGATGGATTTCATAGTCCAAATGCAACCTTAATGATTGGTAAAAACAATGTTTGACTTTAAAAAAATTAAAGATGTTATTTTTTTAATATTGAGATAATAACAAATTGGATCGATCTTGGTTCCTCCGTGACCTTGGTTATGAACTCTATTGGGTTTAATAACTTTTTTAAAAACTATATAATAAAAATAAATGCTAACAAAATTAAGCGCTAGTCTAAAAATATTGAAGGACAACATTGAAAAAAAGTGAAAACAATTAAAGGAAAAAAAAAAAACATATTTTCTCGATGGGTAGACTCGTAAAACTTGTGAATTGGGTAACTTAGGCTAGCACACAAAACCTGTGAACCGGGTTATGGACTTTACTGATATTATAATTTGTATTTTTTTTGAAATTATTTTTTATTTAACTACATAATAACAAAAATAAATAATCGCTAAATCGAATAACAACCCAGTACTCAAACATTTTTTTAGGCCAGGATAGTCTCATAGAAAGCAAAACGAAATCAATTATAAAATTGAATTTCCAGTTAACCTAATATCCAATGATGAAATTGAAAACAAAAATTAATTAAAAAAAGTTAAACTCACAAGACTCACAAACCAGGTCAATCAACCAAACCTGTGAACACGTCCTTAAACTTTATAAAGTTTAATAACTTGAATTTTCTCTCAAAGTAGTTTTCTTTTTAACTATATGATAAAAAAATAGACAATAAAAAAGCCAAGTTCAATTAAAAAAAAAAAGACATTTACCAAACCCGTAAATTGAGTCACTCTCATTTACTTTAAAAAACCCCGCAAACCACGTAACCCTGCAAAAAGATAAAATAAAAAAAATTATGAAGCCAAATTCTAAACCATCACAATATTAAATAATAAAATCGACAATTTTTTTTTAAATCATAATAAAAATTCAATTATGAAAGGAAAAAAAAAAGAAGCAAAACATTGTAATCCACAATGCAATGGGTATGAGTGAACAATGGTTTCTCTACACCCTTTAGTTTCTGTTATTTTATAAAGTTTAATAACATGATTTTTCTCTAAAACTATTTTTTCTTAACTTTACGAGAAAAAAAGATAAACTAGAAAAAGATTCAAGTTCAATTATAAAAGAAAAGGAAAAAGAAAACACTGCATCAAACCCGTAAACCAGGAGAAGTCGCAAACTACACTAATCCTACAACAAGGTAAAATAATAAAAAAATTACGAAGCTAAATCTTCAATCATTCCAATAGTAAAAGATAAAATTAATAAAATATAATTTTTTTTAGAAAAATCATAACAAAAAATCAATAATAGTAAAAAAACAATAATAGTAAAAAAACACGATGAATAACTTAGTGGAATGAATATGGGGAAACAATCGTTTACTTTCCCAAACCCTTTAGTTTTTGTAAATTAAATAGTTATTTGTTAGGCGAATTTGACAAACAAATGCATATATATTTTTAACTAAAAACAAAAAGGTAGCGGAGCGACGCAAAAACTAGTTTACAGGAAAATAAAAGCTTGAGATGAATTCCATTTCACTCTTTACTAATTTCTCGTGAGAATTTTGTTATCTCAGTATATCAAGTCACAGATATGAGATAAGACGGCAATTAAAAAAACTATCAGCTCATTAACCCGCAAAGAGAAAATCATCACGTGACAAATACACGTGTCAGACTCTCAGTCGAAGAAAGCGTTACCACCGACAAGTGGGCCCCTAGCAATGGCAATGGGTGACTTAAAAGAGTTTCGCACGTGGTAGGATACCGGACAAACCAGTAACCATACTGGATAAACCGGTAACTCTCACTCCTTGTTTTCTGATAACTCTTAAGAAATTAACGGTCCAGATCTTATAAAACCTTAAAAAATTCTCTCCCCCTTTACTCTAAGCTTTTGTGTGGTTCTCTCTCTCTCCTTCCTCTCCCCATAACGTTTGGTTTTTTGTAGAGGCAAGGAATTGATTGATTAATCTTGTATGGTCTTTGGGTTTGTTTTTCGAGGTGGGTTTGAGCTGAATTCTCTTTGTAGTAGCTTGTTCCTTTGAAAATGGAAAGAGATTTTTTGGGTTTGAGTTCAAAGAAACCGTCGGCTGTGGTGAAGGAGGAGATTAGCTCTGATGGGTGTAAAGATATAGGTATCTTCTTCTTCTTGTCATAAAAAAGTTATTTTTTTTTGGTTTCTTTTGTGATTCTTGCATTAATATTAACTTGTGTATGTTGTTTTTGTTTGATGTATTTTGAGTTAGTTTTGAAATGAAATTGTGGCTTTGCTTTTGTTTTTCATTTGGAAAATTCTCCTTTTCTTGTACCTTGCTAATTATGAGTGCATGGCTGGTGCAGCTGTGACTGTGATGTTTGAATTGAATAAAAGGAAAGAAAGAGTAGTTGGTTCATACTATTAACAAATTATGGAGCTTTTTTGCTTAAAAACTCGATAAGAATTCTTGTTTGATATCATTAAGAAATCTCTTGCTTCTTTGCTAAATTTATTTTTTCGATACTGTAGTATTTACCTGTTTAACCAATATATATGCATATATGTAAGTGTGTAGCCATTTATTTGTTGTTGATGGGATTATATCTGTGAGATAAAGATTCAATCTGGTATCAGTGACTGTTTATATTGATCTTTAATAAATGGTATATGCTTACCTGTTTATTGCAACAAGAAAATTTGGAGTATACACAAAGCTTAAGCTTGATTTTTCCAATTTAACTCTAAAGAGTGTCCATCTGGAGTCTGATTCAGACAGTTTGAATTTTCTTTCCTAATTTATTGATTTCTAATTTGATATCTGACCAAAGTTGAGTGTTAGAGAAAAGGTTCCTGGATTTGTTTTGAATTAAAAGGTTGCGTGGGTTTCTAATCTTTTTGTTGATATTCATAGGATTTACTAAGGGTTCAGGGATGCATTGGCCCTTCTCCAACAAGGTCTCTACCCTTCATAACTTGATGTCTTTCAAGGCTGCTCAAGAAGATAAGACCAAAACGATTGAATCTGATGCCTTGGTGTCCTCTGGATTCATGTCTGTCTTAAGTGCAGACGCATGTGATCCTGGTCAAAAACGTTCTGCTGCTGAAATCCAGGTATGGTATAGTTTTCCTGTGTTTCGTATTATTTTTACGTGGTTAGGCATTAGTTAATGAAGTTCCCTGGCACAAACAACTTATCAGATGAGTCTGAATTAGGAATACTGAAGGAACAAACTTTATCCCTTTCATTTACTATTTAAAATGAGCTGGATGATTATTTCCCTGGGTGCTCGGACTAAAGAGACTGGTTTATCACCAAGTGTGAACTACTGTCATTATTTCTCCATGGATTTTCACCATTTAGAAATTATTCAATCTCAATAGACAAGGTAAGACTCATTTTTCACCAACTGCTTTTCCTGCGCAACATGATGTGCACTCTGTGCACCATCCTCATGATATGAAGATGTTTCCGGTCGCCAATCATGCAATTTCAATCTCTACGGGCAACCCTTTCTTCAACAATCATTATCCAGCCACTGGTCAGAATATGTTTGGGACTACCATGAAGCCACAGTTGCTTGGAGGATTTCCTGTCACAGCTCCACATTCAATTCTTCCCATGGTTGGTCCTGTTGCTGGGGTAACAGACTCAAGGTAAGTATCACTTTATGCTTGAAATGAACACATACAAACTTTTCTAACAACAAACATTAATTGAATATGTTTATTGGAACAGTGTCAAAGCATATGGGTCTCCTGCTCAATTGACCATCTTTTATGCTGGCGCAGTCAACGTCTATGATGATATATCCCCTGAGAAGGTTTTCTCTTTCTGCCTCTCTCTTCTCCACATAAATGTGTGCAGTAGTTAATTTATTGTCTAATTGGAGATGGCAATCCTAAATCTGGTTTCTTTACGGAATCCTATCCAGGCTCAGGCAATCATGTTCTTGGCTGGAAATGGGTCTTCCATTTCATCCAAATCGGCACAGCCAAAAGTCCAAGTCCAGGCATTTAGCTCAAAGCCAGCAGCAGCTGATGTTAGTCCCGTGAACCAACCTATCATGTCTACTCCACCATGCTCTAGTCTCTCAAGCCCATCACATACAGGTGCCCAGTCAGGGAGTGGGTCAACTAGTACCGAGGAAATCATGGCAACCAAAACCACTGGACCTGTGACCATTCCTGTTATTAAACCAGATCATCCAAAGACAGGAAATGTAGTGGGATCTGTTGCTACAACCACCATGATACCATCTGGTATGATCTCTCTTTTCTCTCTTGAAAGTGGTGTTCTAATATATATTGCCTCCATGAAGATGTTCCGACAAAAAGATTTCTAAATTATGTTGCACATTCATTGAGAGTCTATTGCATGGTCTACAAATTAGGTTTTTTTTTTTATCTTCATCTGCAATGTATAATCAATGCCCAATCTCTGTCACTGCAGTCCCTCAGGCTCGAAAAGCATCCCTGGCTCGGTTTTTAGAGAAACGCAAGGAAAGGTGAGTTCTAACTCAAATAAGAATGAAAGATACTTGTTTTAAATTTCACTTTGACCTTAATGCTCAAATCTTTTTGAGAATTATTAACAAATACACTTTAGATGGTAAGCCAAAGCAAGGACCTGCGGGGATGTAAGACGCATGTAATTTAGCTAGGCTAAGTATTTTTGTCTTTGTGATAATTATACCTTCAGGCCGTTTCGAAAAACTGAATGGTTTTAAAGATGTTGTTTGGGCCTGGAGTTGGAGATGCATTTGTTTGGAGTTTGCTTCAGAATTTTCAAAGCCTGCTTTTCGTTTGCTTTGGGTTTGAGGGGCGTATTTATCAACAATAAAGAAACAATTTTTCAAAAAAAGAAGAAGGGGAAAGTAGAAACTATGCTACAACCTTTACTATATTGGAAAAATTGAATTTCAATGAAGTGATATTATTGATGCAATGATTAGCTCAACTAAATCATCCGGCTCCTGAATTGAGGCAGTTTTTTGTGCATGCAGAGCGACGAATGCAGAGCCATACAACCTCAGCAAGAAATCTCCAGATTTTGCCAACCCCGAACCCTACTAATTAATTCCTTCGCAACCTCCGCAGCTGGAACTAGTTCTCTCTTGGCAAGAAGGAGAGTAACAACATACAATGAAAGCCAAAGCAGAAGGGAATTGTTGAGATTTTGTGCAGCAAGTTAAAGGTGTCAGTACGTGTTTTGTTTCATAGAATAACTGTAATCATGACTCTGTTTGATTGCCAAACTTAACTCTCTCTCGTATATAGTAAGCGTAGGGTTTTCCGCCCATTTCTTGTCATTTCGCTTTCTTTTAATGCTCTCGGATTCTTTGCTTCTAAGATTAGGTGATATTAAGCACATTTATAGCATAATTAAAATTCTATTAGCATAATTTTTATACAACTTTCCAGTTTGTAATAATTACATAGCCTTTCTTTATAGCTAAGCAACCTCCTTTCATATTTGAAACAACATAAGACCATATCTCTCTCTCTCTCTCTCTCTCTCTCTCTCTCTGTCTCAATTCACACACACACACAGTAGCTATGTGACTGCTTTGTCACGGGTCGGATAAAAAGAAACAAAACAATGTTAAGCTGGCATGAGTCT
>Ga0307517_10012565_pt1 | contig 11604 bp, 5 predicted proteins | sample 23_EM_MG_FD_194515 | JGI IMG/M metagenome (GOLD analysis project Ga0307517, IMG submission 194515) | Populus trichocarpa ectomycorrhiza microbial communities from riparian zone in the Pacific Northwest, United States - 23_EM | ecosystem: Host-associated > Plants > Roots > Unclassified | place... | reverse complement strand
GACGATTTCTCACTTGTGGTTCGTGTGGATTATCATTGGAGGCCAGAAAATTAGACGACTTGTGGTTTGCGACAACCCAACCTTTAAAGAATTATTCAAATCCGAAGAAGATCAGATCTTCAGGTAATAAATCCCTAAACAACTCTAGATCTGTGTAACGAGATACTAGAGGATCCTGAAAAATTTTGTTTTACTGTTTTCGTTGCATGTATGATAATATCTAGGACGACTCCTTACATAACACAAGTTTTTGTTTAATTTTATCTTTCAACATTAAATTGATGATAAATTAATTTTTATATTTTTTATCATATGATAAAATAAAAAATTAATTCAAACCAGTAAAGTCCATAACTTGGGTTACTGATTTGACAGGTTGACTAGAGTTAACCTTGTTTTTTTTGTTGAATCTATCTAGTCGACAAAGTCATATAAAAATAACTTCCACATAATTTAATTTTAAACATAAATTAAATAAAGAGTCGGTAGAAAGATTTTAAGGTTAACTTATTAAGCTAGGTTTAATAACAATGGTAAATAATTCACCATTGATTTAAAATTTTTTTTATTCCAACCTAGTTTCTAGCTAAATTACATGACAGCATTCCAGGGGTAATAAAAAGGAGGGGAAAAACTGTAGGCTCCCTATGACTGTGGACATTAAAGTCAACGCAAAATTAATCATGTCTACTAGATCACATTTTCTGCTTACGAATTCATACACAAAATCTAATTCGAACCATCCTTAACCAAAATTAAGCATTTCTACTGGTTCCAGTTTTAAATTCCTTTTCTGGACCTTTCTCTTATCTATTTGGGCTTGAAAGTCCAATTTCATAACATTTCAATCCAGGTGAGGCCCAAATTCATATCCAATTCACACCATTTTCTTTGTTGCGTTGCTACCAGCAGCTTTAGGGTGTATTCAGTAACGCAGTATAAATTATATTTTCAAATTTTTTTTTTAGAATAATTTTTTTTATATTTTCATATGTTTTAATATATTAATATTAAAATTTTTAAATAAAAAATACTTTAAATTACTACCATCGAAGCCGGACCACAGGGAATAAAATCAGTGTAAGGAACAGAAAGGCCATATGAAGTACTAATTAATTAAATGGCCTCCTCCCATTAATAATGAAAAAGAAACATTAGCTACAGTTATGAGAAGGAGAAAAATTCTCGTAATCTTGGTGGGAATAATTTGTTTTTTTTTATTGCATGGAATAAGTAGAATTAGTTTTGAAGAAATACATACTTTTGTTTAGAAAAATTATATTCGCTTCCTGCTCTTATTTTCTTACAATTTAAACAAATTTAAAACTTTTTTTCATGGTAAAAATATTTTCAAGAATATTGTTATCTCTAGCATGATAATTTATCAGAATATCAAGACTAATGTAATAGTTAGAGTTAATTTAGTATTGTGGTAATGATTATTTTTTAAAATATTTTTTATTTTAAAATTATTTTTAATATCAATGTATTAAAATAATTTTTTTAAAAATAAAAAAAAATTTAAAAAATTTAAATTATGTTTTTTTATAAAAATACTTTCCAACAAAAAAAAAACAAATTGAAAATAATAATGGATTGGAAAACAGCAAAGAGCATCCAATTATACAAATTCAACTTATGATTGTGACAACCTTTTCGACAATGGCATTCGCTTGACATTTGGTACAGACACCTCAGAATTGCTTCGACAAAAGAATAATGGAAAAGGGCATGGGCTCCCTCCATATATGCTAGCGCACAACTCAAGCTACTGCTCATCTTGGAACGTGAAGATGATTTCAAGTTTTTTTTCTCGTGGCCATCCGGTGGTTTATTTCTTGCACTCTCGATCATCCCTTGATTTGAACCTTTGCTGATATCTTCATCAATGTCACCATCAGCATCAAGAAATGCGCCTAAAGGTGAAAATGGTGGCGGGATATTTTTCTTTTTCTTGATTTTGACAGGAATAATGATTTCTCCATCAAGGAAATGCTCGTTCAAGGATGAAAACTCTTGATAATTGCTGTTTTCTTTGCTTGTAGTAATCTCGATTACCTTTGAGCCCTGATCATACCTTGAATCATTACTAGTTATGGTAGCATCAAGAAATGGTTGTGGAGGTGGACTTAGAGGTTGTTCTTGTACATGCTTTGAGAGAGAAATAATATTCTTGATTTCAATAGGGATGATCTTTCCATTGAGGAGAAGCTCGTCTGCTGCTGGAGATTCTGGATTGATGGTGTCATTGCGAAAGCAAAAATAGGAATTCGATGAACTTGATTGGGGAGGACGTTGTTCTATCGGCACAACGTCTGTTTGGGAAAATTCATGAGAAAATGAGATTCTGGGACACGTGCAGGAATCATCGGAGCATAACTCATTAGCCATTGCTCGCAGTTTTTCAAGAAAGCACAGCAATATTTTTCACCAAAAAGCTGGCTGTTTTGTAGTTAAACATAAGGGCTTTAATGGCAAGCTAGCTGGGAGAATGGAAGTCTATCATATTTCAACCAAATACAACGGTGCAGAAAGGAGATCGGAAATGGAATCTATTTACAAAACAGTGTAAAAACTTGAAATCACTACTTTCGAAGTTGAAGAAGGTAGAAAATGGAGCTACTTAAAAAGACTGAAAACAAATGTTGTTCCTCCTTCCGTTTGCCATGAAGAGGAAATATCAAGAGATGTGAAAAGACCCAGTCCTGTTTGCGACAAGGGGTGTCAGGAGTCCGGCATCCTGAGTTGCTGGAGCGGTAATGGGTGATCAACACGTAAAAAGATGGGTGAAGCTTCATGTATGATCCAAGCCCATCTACCTTGTCAGTTTATATACCTAGTACTTGAGATCAAGATTCAATCCATACCTTGTCAGCTTTATGTGTGTCCATTGTGATTTTTATTTACTCCCGAAACCATTTTCAAACTAGAGAAAAAGTTACAACTTTAACAGTAACAAGCACTGTAATGGAACTCTGATAAGTTAGTGCGAGTTAAAAGATTGATGAACACAGGAAGATAAATGGAAGCGCGCAGTTCATTTTTGACTAACATCATAAAGGCCATATTTATTGGTTTGTCTACCTTTTGCTACCTGCGTTAAAAAGTCACCAACAGACAGGGCATCTTGTCTCTTAATTCACATATTGTACTGCAGGACATCGTGCTTCATGAGACCATGCCACACCTGCTGTGTGCTGGTAGCTACACATGGGCAGAACTGATGCCCCGGGACCAGACATCAGAATCACCATTACCCTGAATAGCATTCAAAGCTCCAACCCCCAGAGGAAAAACAGCTGTTGATGCCAGGTTTCTCTTCTCATAATATAGCTTTTCAAATTGTTGAAAGATTTGGTTAGAGGGAAAAGCGGTGCTTGATGTGGATGGGACTCTCACACATTAGCACTACTAAGAGAATGTTATGGCAGCACGTATATATGAATTAAAATCCCATGTTAGGTAGAACTAGAAGTCAATGCAGACGTAGATTGCTTGTTGAGGTCTATTTTTATAAAACTCAGGCATAAGGTAGGAATCTTCACTGCACGAATCATAATGCCTCTAATGTAGTTGGAAGGATGGTTGTGAAAATTGGGATCCACACGGTTGTTGCAGGATCACTAGTTTTTTTAAGATGGAAACACAAAAGTTGAAGATACCATGTTAAAGCTTTGCAAAACATGACAGAGACTGATGAGCACTCGGAGGAGAGGAAGCGATATTGAAGCGTAGACGCCATGAACATGAGATAAGAATACAAGATGCTTGGGACAAGCATGAAATAAGGGTACATGTCTTTATTTGTGCCCCACAACATGTGCCATTATTAAGCTCTTCCCTTGGGGCTTCCTTTCATGCATACTACCAGCTCTTTCAGGTCTGAGATGCTGTCTATGTAGTTCATACAGTAGACTTTCTTAAAAACATTGAAGATTACTAGCTAGTTGCCAAGCAGGCAAGAGGAAAAAGAAAACAACAAACAAACACATACATACGACACTTACTGTTCTTATCTTTGCTATTGAAAAAGATGAAGCCAAGTGATTGAAGCGCAACACTGGAAACATTTCCTCTGAGAAAGGAACATTTAAGGAGGCTCAAGTAAAATCAAATATCATTTTCTTTATATCATAGCTTAAAAAGGGCAAGCTGGGCAGGCATATTTATTTCATGTTGTTGAAAATTCATCTTGAAACTAGTCATAGATCTTCAACTTCCAAACAAGAACAACCAGCTCATCATCTCCCCAACCAGAAACAATGAGACACCAATTCGTGTAATAGAATCATTCCCACAAACTTGAAAATCTCTTCTTGTATAAAATGGAAGAATAAACCAAAATCAAATTATTTACACCATGTATGAGCAAATACCAAAAGCAGACACAGACAACCATGAAAGCAATGGTTACCTGTCATTTTCTGCTCCAAAACCATGTGCCTTGAATTATATGGTCATCTTTCCTGGTCCCTCAAACCCTTCCCACTTTTCAATCTCTTTGTCTTCATGGCACTGATCTTTTCAAATTTTCTATCTTTAGTACCACTCAAAGGGCAAATCAAGTAAACAAAAATTAAGTAAAAAAAAAAAAAACAACACCAATCCACCAAAAAAAAGAACATTCAATTTAGGCTGAAAGTAGTTTGTAATTAGATCACATATTGTGTAAGTCACTTCTTCTTGTTCTTATCTTTGCCATTGAAGAAGATTGAACCTAAACCAAATAGATTCCCTGATGAAACATTCAAAACCGGACTAACGCGAACACCGTTGCCATAAGGTCCATAATTCTTCTTCAATGGAGGCTTTTGATAATTCGTGGAAGACGACGATTGTGATGGCTTGAGAAATGATTGTCTATGCTGCTTATGATTGGTGTCCTTGGTTAGTGGTGCTCGCTTACTACTTGGTGTAGAACCAGTAGAATAGCTTCGTGATAAGAGTGGCAACGGACACAAACTCTTTCCATAACCACTAGCACAATTCAAGCTACTACTCCTCTTAAACCTCCAAAATGACTTTGAACTTTGCTTCTGATATTCTTCTTCATAACTTGAACTCTTCATTTCATTCAAGCAATCTTTCTTGAAGCCATCATTACTCGAAACGTCATCTTGTAGGGCTTGTCCTGGGGGCATAGATGGATCAACTTGTTTTGCAGAAGCAGTCTTTTTCTTGATTTCAGTAGGAAGAATTTTTCCATCAGAGAAAAGCTCATCTGCAGACGATGAATCTCGATCGAAACTCTTTCGGACGCAGAAATCGAAATCAATGTTGCCTAATGAACTTGGTCGCAGAGGGCGTTTTTCAACAGGAACAATATCTGATATGCAAAGATCATGAGAAAACGAAATTCTTGGACTAACACCAGCAGAACTATCCGAGCAAAGTTCAATTGCCATTTCTTGATTTACCCTTCAAAGAAACCAAGAAAATCATTCAAACCCAGTAGCAACAACAGTGATCATATAAAGAAACAAGAGAACCAATGTCCTGATAGAATTGAAGACAGACAAGCCAGCCAGCCAACTTTGAGGTTTTCTTATCAAGAAAGGAGCATTCAAAACTGGACCCTAACAAAAGCTACATTTAAAAGTCATAATAACAAGCAGATAATAGAAGACTTCGGTGTCTAAAATTTAGAGAGGGAGCGCTGAAGAGTATCAGTAAAAGGCAATTCAATATTGGGGTATCAATGAAAAACGAAGACAAGGACATGGAAACAGAAGGCAATAGCTAATCCAGGATCCAATGGAGAGATTAAGGAACCTACGAACTATATATGTGATAAATGATCTTAGGTAGGGACGGAGACCAAGTCTACTCACTTCTGTTTGAAGGGAGAAGAGATAACAAGAGGACGTGTCGAGAGACTTCAGGACTAATAATCAGACTTGAATGCTGTTAGTTATGAGAAATAAATAATAATTAGTTCATGTAGTTTTAGCAATATAATAACTTAGTCCCTGTAGTTTCAGAAACGACAACTTAATTTCTTAACCTTCTATGACTTATGACTGTCATTCTTTTAATAGTTTGTTTATTTTTTTGTGTTTTTGAATCATTTTGATATTATAATGTTAAAAATAAATTTTAAAAAATAAAAAAATATTATTTTGATGTATTTTCAAGCAAAAAATACTTTGGAAATCAGTTACTATCACATTACCGAACGGGCACTATAACTGTTATAATTTTGTAAAAAATAATTAACTATCCCTGGGTTCTTTCTAGATTAACATATAATCAAAATGGTATTCTAGAAAGAAAATAAATTGAATTAGAGTCATGAGCTTGCAGTCAATGATGACCAGTTTCACACACCACATAAAGATGTTAGACAGATTTTATCTCATTCTAGGACAATAATTTAGTTAGAGAAATAATAATCTGCTGCCAATTATGGTCACTTCTAACTTTTGTTGATGGAAGAGGGAGATTTGAAGTGAGAATTAAGCTAAGAAATAAATAAAGAGGAAAAGTGGGGGTGGTGATTTTTGTCTACAAACACAACATAAATTAGTGCTATCAAACCATCAGCTTGCAGGTGAACCACCACCACCACCTCCACCTCCACCTCCATGATAGCTGTGAACAGAATGACCATTGTTTTCTGACAGATTTGTCTGGTGGATCATACAGGCAATCAAACCCATGTCTGTGAGATCCCCCACAGTCTAAATCATCCAGTCACTGCCTGCAGACAATGGCAAAATAAGTGGACAGTATAGTCTCTGCCCCTGGAGGGATTGCAAAGGCTTGAAAAACATACAAGAACCTCAGTGACTTGTAACGTTTCTTTTAAGATTTTTTCATGCAAGACCGCCGAGCTGGCAGCCAGGATTTCTACCTGAATTTATCTTGCACAAATTATCAGAATCTCGTTGGAGAATACAGTGGTTGTTTTTTTTGTTTTTTTTAAATATATTAAAATTTTATTTTTAATATTAATACATTAAAACTATTTAAAAATATTAATTTTAAATAAAAAATTATATTTTATCCATCCTCTACTCCCAAACAGTTACCTAGGTTGTTCAGAAATGGTCCCCTTTCTATCAAATTATAATCATGGAATTCCTCTCTCTCTCTCTCTCTCTCTCTCTCTCTCTCTCTCTCTCTCTCTCGCTCGCTCTCAAAGATATGGATGTGCCTTTTTGATGTGTGTCTCTCTCTTTTTTTTCGTCAAGAAAGTGAGTTGCATTTTTTTTAATCCTTTTTTAAATAAAGGAAAATTAACAGAATCTCCTTTTTATATTAATTTAATATTAACAAAAATGAGTTATTTTATTTTACTTTTTAAGAATACTGACCAACTATAAGTTATTAAAAAATAATAATAATAAAAAGAGTTATAAGTTCATTATTGAAAATGAGTTGCATCTTTAAAAAATAATAACTATTTAAAAAAATGAAAATTTAATTTTTAAAAAATAAGAGACATTATTAATTTAAATTGAAATAAAAATTAATATAAAGCAAAAAAAATATATACAAAAAAGGAAGGATATTAATTAATTTGTTTTTGCAAAAATACATATTGTTTGTACATCTAATTACACAAATTGCATAGTATTATAAATAACTATTTTGGATATTACTCATCCACTAGGATAGTTGATAAATAAATACAAATATGCTATCTCTATTTTCATATTAAAATATATCATAAATTCAATAAATTGATTCAAGATCTCATAATCAATAACTTCATAATCAAGATATAAAAAAATAATCCTTCTTGGTAAATCTAATTGATGAGGATCAAATTCTATCCCTAAGGAATTATTCATGCAACTTTTGATGCATGCTGCTCATCAAAAATCACAAAACAAATCAATATGTATATCTCATTTAATGAATAACAAAGGTGTTTTACCTTCATTTTTCAAGAAAGATGGTTTTCTTAGTTATTTACCTATAAATAAAAAAATTAATTAAATTTATCAAACTAACTTCTCATTGATGTATTTTTTCATCGAGATCCAATTGATGAGTTATTAAAAAAAAATTACAATATTATAAAAGATCGATATACTCTTGTTTTAAACTAAAGTAAAAATATGAATGGTATTTTATAAAATAAAATATAAATATATTATTAATTAATTTAAGAAATTAATAAATTAATATACTAATAATATATTAAATTAACTAATTTTAAAACAATATATAAACTTAAATTAATAAAACAAACAAACAAAACAAAGACATGCTAGGCTATTTTTCCACTCCTATTTTTTTAAAATTAATTTGTGACTTGTCGCTTGTATTTTCCCATAATTTAGCCATAACTGTGGTGACTGAAAAATTATGTATAATTGTTTTTTCTCATAACATTCTAAAAAACCTCAAAACATCATAAAAATCAATATAAACCACTTAACAACCCCAAAATAACCCAAAGTGATTCAAAAAATAAAAATAAACCGAATCTTAAAAATAAAAATCAAACTGGATCTACCTATCTTGTCATGTTTAGAGGGAAAATCATCATTGTTGAACTTCTTTTGTTGAATGAAAACCTTTGACACAAAGAACAAATATTTTTGTTATTAGAATCTTGATAGTCAACCGTTTTTTTTTTTCCTGCAAGTTTCTCTCTCCTTTCTCTAATATAGGGCTGAGCTGAAAATAAACTTTTGGATTTAATGAAAATTGTTGTGAATCTAGGTTTAACTATATAATTTCTTCATATTGTACATTTCAATGATCTTTATTTTAATTTTGTATTTTCACCTCAATTTTATTTAATTCGGTTATAAAAAAAATTCAATAAAAAAAAAGTTAGAAAAAAAACTAGCTACTTTATTTTTCATAAAAAAAAAAATGAAAGAACTGTGTGTGCGCGTGTATATACACACCCCCAGTTCATTTAGTATAGTAGTTAATTGTAGGTTTTTCCATTACATGATTATAATTACAATTATTTAAACCTAATATTATTTCACTAAAAAAAACTATAAAATATACTATTATTACACTAAAACTGCTTATGCATGTACAATTATTAGGTATGCTATAGTAATTCACACCGAACATTTTGCGAATAGGTGTGAAGTGTTCAGTCATACCCACCCCCCCCTCCTCTCTCTCTGTTTTTTTTCCCCCCTTCCTTATTGGAACAGTCACGTTCTCCTTACATTTCCACCGGGTGCAATGCCGACAACACATAAATGATTAGGTATGAGTAATTTATCCATATAATAATAATAATAATAATAATAATAATAATAATTGTGTGGTCTGTGATATGTTTCACTGAAAGTGGCATAATTAACACGTGATATAAATTGATGACATAGTAATTTCTTGCATATTACTTGTTGTACATTGAAGTATGATCATGATAGTCATTCCATTTTATATTAAGTTAATCTAGTAAAGATATTATAACAACATGATTGTTAAATGTGAGCTATAATTAAACCAGAGATAAAAATTGTTTAGTTTATATAATATATAATTTATATAATTAAAGAAATTTGCAATATAGATCCAAATAAAAACATAGCATGCATTCCAAGCATATCAAAAAGTGTATATAATTTAACTTGAATAGTAACATATTATAGTATGCATACTATCACGTATAAAGATTATTTTAGATTAATGTAAAACAATGGTGGAGGTAAGGTACTTACTTGTTGAAGAACTTAAAATCAAAAGTAAAAAATAATTTATTCTTGTTAAATTTCAATCTTATATTCTTAAGACTTTATTTTTTCTCACTCGATGCAAACATGACACTTATAGTAATATATCATAGTATGCATGCTATCACATATAAAGACTATTTTAGATTAATCTAAAATAAGAGTGGATGTAAGGTACTTATTTGTTGAAAAACTTAAAATTAAAAGTAAAAAATAATTTATTATTTTCAATCATCAATCTTATGTCCTTAAAATTTTATTTCTTCTCACTTAGTGCAAACATTACACTTATACAATTAGCTTTCTAGGATTCCAATAACTCCTCCTTGTTTAGATGCGCTACTAAGCAAGATTAATAAGTGAAAAAAATTTAAAAATTTAAAAATCTTTATAAAGAATAGGACTTAAGCACTAGATTAGAGAAGTAAAATGATAACAAATAGAGCAAAAAAGGCACGGATAAGGCCATAGAGCTACAATAAAGGCATCTAGAACATTTCCTCTTTAACCCCTATTTATACTAATTTTTTTAAATCAAAATTGATGATAAATTAATTCTAGCAATTACCAAAATTAATTCATGTTCTTTTGCCTTTATTACCTACCATAAAAAAGAATAAAAACATGAAAGTTTTTTTTAGCTTTAAAACTAGATGTTTTTCCTCTAAAAAACTGTTCAAAAAGATAAAGAATAATAATTATTCAAACTCTTTATTTATAGAATGGATATCCATAAATGGGCTAAAAAAATAATTTTTTATGGGCAAAAGAATTATTCTCTAATAAACTCAAATTGAAGTACAAAATAGTTTAGCAAAAAACAAACTCAAACCCAAGTTCAAGACTTATCTTAAACCTTGGACTCGAGGCCTGAGCCCGAGTTGGAGCTGAGCCAAGTGCGTGCTTATGAGTTAAAAAAATGCTACTTCGCTAAGACTCAATTATGACTCTTCAACTTCCCATTATATATACAACAAGAAAATCACTTTTTTTTTTCCATGCGGAGTAGAGGGTTTTGGCTTTCATAAAAACATGCCAACCAAGTGTTCTTTGACATTAATTTTTTATTCACCTATAATTTGTTGTTGGAAAAACACTGAAAGAATAATGATCAAAATTATATATATAAAAAATAGGCATTTGAGTTTTTATTGTTCAATGGCGCGAAAAAACTTTAGTTTGGTCCTTAAATTGTTTTATATATTTGGTCCCTATTAATTTAAGATCTTATGTTTAGATAGTAAGCTTCATTTTGATTGCATTTTGGTCCCTGTGTGTTGAGGGGGAGATAGAAACTTGGAAGAAAAAAAGAAATGTTTAGTCGGTCTCATTCGAGTTATGAATAAGATCGATTTTGATGTCAATGAGTTCATCTTAAAGAGTAAAGATTCATTAAGATGATTTGGAACTTTTATCTTATAGGAAAAAAAAGATTAAAGCTCATGAATGTTTCTTTATTCAGTCTAACTTTTGGATTCTTTAATCGAATTTATGGTGTTTTAGGGTTAAAATAGATCCATTAAGGTTGCTAGGATGTTTTGTAGGTATTTTTAGATGAAAACAAGTTAAAAATATGTTTTTTAGGTATAAGAATCCAATACTTGACTTTCCAGCCATATAAGATGCCTAGAATTTGAACTAGATGACAACATGTCATCTTCTTAGGTGAAAAATGTGTCATCCATATTATTAGAAAGATAATTTAAGCTCATGATATTTCATCCGCTCATTTAAAAAAAGAAAGGGCTAAGCTTACAACATTGACATTCCAAGCCTAGGCACATTTTAGCTTTTTTTTTTGGCCAAACGCGATAGTTAATCCTCTCAAGCCTAACACCTAGACTCTTTTTATATTTTCCTTCAATTTTTTCATTTTTTCAATTTTGAATAAAATTCACTATAAATAAAATAATTAAAATGATATTTAAAATATTATCCAATCTTG
>Ga0307517_10012563_pt1 | contig 11607 bp, 5 predicted proteins | sample 23_EM_MG_FD_194515 | JGI IMG/M metagenome (GOLD analysis project Ga0307517, IMG submission 194515) | Populus trichocarpa ectomycorrhiza microbial communities from riparian zone in the Pacific Northwest, United States - 23_EM | ecosystem: Host-associated > Plants > Roots > Unclassified | place... | reverse complement strand
ATCGAATAATTCTTTTAATACATTCTAGTTGTTGTTTTGTATGAAAATCTTGATACAATAAGTCCTTGCAAAGCAATTATCTTTCTTTTCATATTTTGCAATACAAAAATGAAAATCTTAACTGATTTGTTTCTACTACTACTAATAGTTTAACTTCATTTTTTTTATTTTTTAGTTATTGGTTTGAGAGAGGAGAAAGAGCCATTGAATTATGATTGCGGATAAAGAATATCGGTTGATACCAATTCTAATAATCAAATGGTCATTCTTGGTGTTAATGGTTAACAATCGATGAGGGGAGTCCATTTAGGTATTCTTTCACTTTCAAATTGTTTGAGAAAGTAAATTTGATCTCAGGAAGTTTTTGGGTTTGGGATTGATTTTGTTTTGGACCAATTTTTAGATTATTTAAAGGAATAAACGAGTTTACTTGGGTCTTGATGATGTTTTTTTAAGTATTTTTGGTTTAAAAAATGGTTGAAAATGAATTTTTAAGTGTGAAATACCCCTGGCCTGATTTATCGGCAGCCCTCAGGATGCTGGATTATGGGGTTGTAGATGACGGTCATTTGCAACTATATATATAAAAACTATTAAAGGGTGGATGACACGTTATTTACCCTTTTTTATCGGAAGAAATAAACAAGGTTTGGCGCATGGGCCAAGCCTTTTATGGGCCAGGCGAGTGGGTTAGCCCATGAGCTTGGTCCATGTGTTTTATTTATTTATTATTTAATGCATTATTAGTCCCTAAAAAAAAAAAAACCATTCTAGCCTTTCTTGTTTAAAGTTTTTTTTTTAAAAAAATAGGCTTGCTTTTGTTATTTTAGTCTCGTGAGCTTGTCCTATTTGTTTTTTTTTTTAAATAAAAAAATTATAATTTGATACAAAAAGAGTTTCACATGCCTGATTGTCATATAATTAAACTGAAAAAAATCTTAGAAATAAAAAAAATATCCCATCTAGTTGGGTGCATGATAACCCATGTTCATTTGAGTATTTGTTTTTAATTGAATATTTTTTTTACCAATTTTATTATTTATCATTTGGTTGATTAAGAATTGAACTTCATAATTTGTTTCGATTAACTTTTTTATGATGTTATTACAATCTTATGAACCAAGTCGTGAGTTTGGTTGGTTAGCTTAGATTAACCCAAGTCAATCAAATATGTTATCATCTTATTTTTTTAATATTATCTTAATATTAAAAAAGAATCCAATAGCTTAAGATTAAAAATAAATTCTAAAAAAAAAACATGTTAGCAATTATTTGATTTTTGTTTTTTATATTAAAAAAATTAATAAAATCAGTAGCATAGCTCAATGGTTGTAAGCGTTTAGTAATGAGATACATTGTGCTTTTTTAAAAATACTTTTTAATTAAAAATATATTAAAATAATTAATTTTAATAATAATATATCAAAATCATAAAAAAAACACTGAATAATCATTAATTTTTAAAAACAAAAACAACGTCACCGAAAACTTGCACATGTTAAAAATTGTGCATGGTGCCTCAGGCTAACCTGATAATTGAATGTTCACATCACGTAACATCCAGTCACTAGCCAAGTATTGGTGTTTGATTGGACACAATAAAACATTAAAGCCAACTTGCCAAGCTGGCCAATATTCGCTACCCACGTGGCTTAAAAATCATTCAAGGGAGGAATTCACGTCAGTTCTGTAATCACACATGCTCTTTACTTGTGCCACACATGTTTGTGCAGCCAATAATGGCGCTACAAGGCAAACAATGTACAGACACTCATTCAACTGAAAAGAACCTCCTTGAAGACCTAGAGCAGATTGATCCACAAGGATGACCACGAAAGGCACAACCTTATGATCCAATAGGCAAATTTCAATGTTACCCTTTTGGACCTGGAAAGCGCATAGATTAGGTGCCACAGGTCGCTATCAGAATAATACAGGATCCATTGGCCACGAAAATTGCTTACTGGAGTAGTTTTCAAGGTCCAACTCTGGTAAATTCAACATTTTTAGCATATAATGAAACTCAAAAACATGGATTCATCTGATAGTGTTTGAAATTGTAGTTGTGATTGTTTTTTAAAGTGTTATTTTATTTAGAAATATATCAAAATATCGTGTTCTAAGTCCAAATCTCAATGCAGGCTTTTTTGTTTTTTGAATGAGAAAGCTTAAATTGCAGGCAACTCCATGTCTGTAGACAAGTCCTCAGCATCATTGTTCTTTATCTACATCACAAATAGCACACATATATATACATCTCAACTAAAACTTCCAAGTCGACATGAGATCCTTGAGCATCTGGAACCTCATGTCTAATCCACCATGAGAGCAGAGGTAGTGCAATATATCAACAATGAATACTAGAAATAAACATCACGACGAACTATCTACACCTATCAAAAGAACTCCTGTTAAAGAGAGACGAAGTACCTCAGTTACCGCCCATCAGCAGAAGTGAAAGATTCTGCAAAACCAGTCGGTCTTGCTGGGATACTACTCTTGCTATCTTTTAAGTCCACATAACTTAAGTCCTTTCCCTCTGCTTCCTGCCAGCCCTTCACCATCTGGTTAAGAGGGAGGCTGTAATCAATGCCACAATATTCTTCAGTATCGTCATCCAAAGGTTTCCATATCTCAACAAGTGGTGCCAGCACATTCACAGCATGTCCCATATCTGGTCTTTGGTTGGGCTCCCTTGCCGTGCAATGTCCAGCCAGTTCAGCAACGATGGAGATACTCTCAAACGTTTCATCTTTCACATCAAGGGCAGGGTCAATAGCAGCCCTGAGTTTCTGCTTATCTGATTTGATCTGCCAGAACCATGCAGCCAAGTACTGGCTTTCCTCAGGCCTGTCATCGTCGAGCGCCATCAACCCAGTCAATAGCTCCATTAACACAACCCCAAAACTAAAGACATCAGCCTTGGTTGTGATTTTCCCCGTCACTAAAACAATCAGCATGTGAAAGGCAGAGTCATTAGTATCGTTGCATACATCACAGAGAATACAAGAAATTAAAAATGCAAGGTAAAGCAGTACAGCATGTCCCAGCTTGGGTGTGAAATCTCACCCGCAATTAAAATTAACCCTACAATTTCCTCTCTTTTTCTTCAAAACATTTCCAGCCAGCCATAAGTCTCACATGTTATTAAAAAAAACAAAGAAAAAAAAAAGACCAAAGTTTTATGTCTTTGAATCAAAAAGGCATTTCCAGATTAGGTGATCTAACAAACCAGCAAAATACCACATACATCATTCAACAAAACCCTGTAATGCAATAAGGAGCTAGCTATAAGTTGTCGAGACAATAAGCATTTCAGAAAATAAAATCTTCTCTATCAATAACGCATCGCTTCACGTATCATAAAGTAGATACTTTTTACTACATCCATAACAGAAAATAGAATGCTTACCAGCATATTCAGGTGCTAAGTATCCAAAGGTCCCAGCAAGCCTGGTCACCACAGATTTCTCTCCATCAGGAGCAAGTTTCACCAATCCAAAATCTGAAACTTTAGCTCTGAAATCATCTCCGAGTAAGATGTTTGAAGATTTAAGATCTCTGTGTATGAAGCTCTGGTGAGCTAGGCTATGAAGATACTCCATTCCTCTAGCAACATCCAATGCAATATTCAGCCTCCGCTTCCAAGAAAGAGGCTCCAACTCCAAGCTCTTCCAATGAAAAAGATGCCTGCTTAGAGCTCCTTGAGGCACGTATTCATAAACAAGGATTCTTTCACAGCCTTCAATCGAGTAACCCAAAAGTGATACCAAATGCCGGTGTCGTACCTTTGAAAGAACAGCAATCTCAGCCTGGAATTCATCCAAGCCTTTGCTGCTAATCACGCCAGCCTCCATTCTTTTTACAGCTATTTTTGTTCCATCATCAAGTTCTCCTTTATAAACCACTCCAAAACCACCTCGACCAAGCTCATTCTCCGAGGCAAAATTCTTAGTCACATTTCGAAGAACTTGAACTGATATAACCAGATTTCCTGCTTCAAAAACATGAGACTCCCCAATGCCACTACTGGTTCTGCTTGCAGAACCATTCCCTGTTATTGTAGAAGCGCTTCCATTGGTGTCATGGGAAACCACAACCTTAACTGTGTTGTCTGAATCTGATGGATCTCTTGGATGAATGACGAGGGAACTTGGAGCCTGGAAGGTATCTTTCCTCTTCTTGCAACAATAGATGGATAGAGGAATGACCAGAATAGCAATAAATGCAACACTTGCAACAGGGGCTATAATTGCAACTAAAGTAGACATTTTGGGTTTTGTTGATACTGAAGAATTCATGGGACTAGAACCTATGCCTTTGTTTGGTGATGAGGGGTTGCTGGGTGGAGAATCTGAACTTCCGGATGATGGATTGTTGCCGGGAGAGGGAACTGGATTGGCCGGACTACCACCATTAAATAAAGGATTGCCTGAAATGACAACATTCACTGTGCCACTGAATTTTGGTAATGGAGGAGAAATGTTGTTGGCACTAAGATCCAGTGTTTTCAAAGAAGTCAAGCTAGTCCAGTTATCTGGAATGTGACCGCCTAGATTGTTACTCGCGAGTTTAACTTGAAAAAGAGAACCTAGCTTTGCAACTGAAGGACTCAAGGTACCGCTAAGATTATGATTAGGCAGAACAATGGAATTAACCTTACTATTGGGATCACATGCCAACCCCAGCCATAGACATGGGTTATTACCGGTCCATGAAGAAACTAGTCTTGAAGGGTAATTCAGCGAACCAAGAAACTCTAGAAGTGCCATAACTTCTGGTGCACAAGGGACACCTGGAGTGGATTGACAAAATGCATTTGAAGTACAAGACACTTCAGTTGCTTTAAACTTTGGAATCGGACCCATTAACTGATTATTGTTCAAATCTAAATGCTGCAATGGCATTTTTGCCAGGCTATCCGGTACGAATCCAACAAGTTGATTACCATTAAGATTGAGATCCTGCAAAACAGTCAAATTACCAATGCTCTCTGGAATTGTACCTGTGAACTGGTTCCCATGAAGCCATAGAACATTGACCGAATCCATTGTTGTAACCACATCAATAGTGCCACTCAACCCACCTCCATTCTGATCATTTAACCATAGATTCTGTAAAGACATGCCTCCTTTGAAGCTTACAGGAATCTCACCAGATAAATTATTGCCTGAAAGTTTCAAGCTCTGTAGAGATGGCAAGCTCCCTAGAAAAACAGGTAAGGGACCGGCCAAATTACAAAACATACAAGAAAGATTGGTCAATTGTGCAGAATCTTGCAAACCCTCAGGGAATGACCACCCTGTACTGGCATTGAAATTATTGCTATCCAATGCCAAGAATTGCAAGCTCACCAAATCATCAAAACAATTAGAAGGAATCGAATCGAACTGATTGAAATCCAAATAAACATACTGTAGCTCCGATAACCCACCGAGTGATGGTAAAGCTCCGGTGAATTGGTTCCTTTGAAGGCCTAACCTTTGGAGTTTTGTAAGCTTGTTGAGGTTTTGAGGCAAGGTACCTTTCAAGCTCATATTCTGAACCTGAATTTGAGTGACCCTTGAACCAGAACAGAAAACATGTTTCCAAGATTGACCACAAGGGTCGTCACCATCAGCAGGCCACTCCAAAAGTCCAGGGTTCTCTAACCCTTCTCTAAATGCTTTGAGAATAGCAAAGTCATTGGAGTCAGTGACACTAAAAACCACTGTAACAAGAGAACAGAGTGATAAAACAAGCTTTATGTGGTGGTTTCTCATGGTAGATCTGTCAAGTTGTCATCTTTTGATTCATGAATAACCATTGCAACCAGCAAGAAATACAAAAGAAGCTTCATTTCAGTATCAAAGACTGGTACTTGAATAGCCCATATCAAATCTTGCATGAAAAAAAAAAGTGACAGAAAACAGAATTTCAGTATTTGGAATTGGACTGCATGACATGAAGTCTACAATGGAACTGAAGGGAAAAAATGCTAGGAAAGGTAAAGAAACAAATCAAACTTCAAGGCCAACAAAGGACCAGTAAAGGTGGATCTATGAAGAATGAAGGGAATTATTCAAAAACACAATTAAAAATGTGGGAATTTTAAACTGAATTTCACAAGTAAAAAGAACGAGAAAGAGAAGAGTACCTTGTTTTAGAATCTACGCAGTGATTTCATTTATCTAGCATTATTCTAGGAAAAGTATCATTGTAGGAGTTCATGTTTCTCTAATTCTCTCTGCTAACGTGCCCCTCCTCTTTTCTCATAATAATTAAAAACTACAAAGGGCAATTTTGTATTTGGACGGACAGTTATTTGCAAAAGGATGGTGATATGAAGATGGAGATTATTAATTTCTTGAATTAAAATGGTAGAGATACGAAGATTGAGGTTGTTTTTGCGTTAAAGAAAACGTTTTGAAAATTTTTAAAGGTTTTTTTTTAATTATGTTTTTATGATTTTATATTATTTTAATGTGCTATTTTAAAAATAAATTTTAAAAAAATAATTGTTACTGTAAATATTACCAATTTTTTTTTTTTTTTTATAATCTGTGATTTAATAGTGATCATAATGCGGATTCTGTTAGTGCTGAGTTGAGTGGTCTAGAGAATGGCTGCATTATATGGAATCTTGTAGCAATAATTATGATAGGAGAATGGATGATCATGGCATCATATAGGGACAAATTCTTTTGTCAATAGTACAAGCTAGGCAGGATTAATATGTTCCAAAAAAAATATTAGGTAGGAGTAAAAAGTTTTATGAAATGATGCACAAAAAACAACATCTAAGTTCTGCATTCACCAAATTTCAGTAAAGTTTTTATTGCTTGACTATGCCTTAGTCATTGAAGTCATCTTTAATGATTGGGGTTTAACTACTACCATTGAGAAGGTTCGGGGTTGCAGTGTAATATATTTTTTATTAAAATTTAATTTTTTTTAAATTAATTTTTTCTAGTGTTTTTAAATCGTTTTGATGTGCTGATATTAAAAATAAATTTAAAAAAATAAAAAAAATATTATTTTAATATATTTTGAAGTTAAAAACACTTTGAAAAACAACATTCATTACACTCCCAAACACACTGTAAAATTAGTGAAGAATTAGAAAAATAAATGAGCGACTCAAACTTGAATTTTCATATCTCTAATAATCTTATAATAAAAATAATAGTATATTTAGTTTCAAACTTGAAAAGCTTTTTTTTGTTTAAATACAATTTCAATTCAAAGACTAGATTTTTTTTTAGAAATGCATGTATAAATAAAATAATTATGCATTTGGTAAATAGCACCTAATTTCAACAATACTTTCATCGCTTGACAATGGCTTAATCATTTTTCAAAAAAATAATAAAAAGAATAACTGTAATCTTTTATTGTTCTAACTATCATTAGTGCTACATTGATTAGAATTACTAAAGGCCTACTAGATAAATGAATAACTCAAACTTAAATTCTCACTTTTCTAACAATATTATAATAAAAATTGCAATCAATTTAGTTCCAAACTTCAAAAGATTTCTTTGTTTAAATATAATTCCAATTCAAAATGTTGTATTTATTTGGTTAAAAATGGGTATATAAATGTTTGTTAAAGGCTCACTTTTATATACATAGAATGGAAACTTCATCAACATTTATGGGAATAAAAAGTTGAACCAAGAGAAAACCTTCATATTGTGATCGGGCGAATGAACTTTGAAGAAGCTATAACTAAGATGTCAATAAGGTCCAATAAGAAGAAAATGATGTCTATATCTAGTGATGAGACCTTATCCCTATCCCTTTCCCCTCAATAGTCGGGGTGTGGTGTTTCCTCCGATACAAGATGTGATCCAATACCACTACCAGTATCTTTGACAACTGCCACCCCTCCTAATAATTCAAGTCTGACGACTCCCCCATCCCCTCAACAATCATCTTTGAGGGTAGTGTTAGCACACCAATTGAGAACACCCCTATCAGAGGAGAATACAGTGGGATTTATGCCTCCTCCTAGGTTGTTATTGACTAAAAAAAAGAAGAAGAAGAATCATGCTCATTAGTCTTTATAATTTAGATAAAACCCCAAATCCTTTTATAAAAAAATATGTTAGTTGTAGAGCTTCAAATAGCGAAGAAGTTAGTATAGAATGCCGACCAAGAACTGTGGGCATACCACAAAAGGATTGAGGAGTTGGAGTTGACCATAAAAATGGCCTGGAGTAAAACTAAAAAGGCCCAAACAAAATCCTTATATCTTCATGTTGTAGGGAATGTCTCGAAAGAGTTTCTAAAAATGTTGAACTTGCACCTTGAAAGAGGTCATAAGAGATAAATAGGTTATAGTGATAAATAATCTTCACTTCTATAAAATGTCTAAGGGTGGGGTGTTGAACTTTTCTGAAGCCTTCCACCTTATTTTTATGCTTGATTTAAGGGTGATTTTCCTTAGATATGGTGTCGTTATTACTCAATGAAAAAACCTGGATAAAGAGCCAATAAAGATTAAAAAAAAGCCCTAGAAACGCAAAGGTAGAGTCTGGTATAGAGGTGCAAGGAGAGCAATTATTAGAAGAGAAGGAGCTTGTTAAAGTTATAAAGACGATGAAGGCTAATGACTATAAGATGAAGATTGTGAAAGAGAACCCAGTTAGATAAATCCCTCAAAATGGCTAACTTATTTATGCTTTTATTTCTTTAACTTTTTTTATAGCCCTAGTCTTGTGTGGTTTTACCCTTATGTAATGAACATTTTCCCGAGTATGAGTTTTTATGAATTTATATTCTTCTATAAGTTATTGTTGTTAGTTTTGATTTGTTTTTTATTTTAAGGTCAAACACCCTATTTATGTTACCCAAATATGGGTCCAACATCCCAACATGTGGAGGATCTTTAGGTTGAACATTTTTAGGTTTGGATATAGGATTAGATTCAGTGTGTGTTAAGTAATGCAGTGCAAGGTGCTTTTCAATAAAAAAATGCATAAAAATGATATTTTCCCATTATTTATTTATTTTTTGACATCAGCACATCAAAAGCATAAAAAAACACCTAAAAAGCGTTAACTTAATGTTTTTTCAGGCAAAAAGTAGTTTGAAAAGCAGATGCAGCTACAAAAACAAAAACTCAATGTCTTAAAACTTAAAATTTGTATGTTTAGCACACCTTATACCTTGGGTAGTGTGGGAGTCCCCAACATCCCATTCTTAGATATAACAAAGGCACCACATGATATGGTGAATGTATCTAGTGAAATCCCAATACGTATACTTGGGGTTTTTTTTATGACCTTATCATCTAAAAACTCTTTCAAGTCATGAAGGTTAGTTTGTGTAGGTCTTTATACTTGGACAAGGTAGCCCCCAGTACCTTAAAAGTGCTAGCCCTTTATACTCAAGCAAAGTGACTCGTTGTACATAGAAAGGAACCTTTATACTTGAACAAGGTGAGTTCTAACATTGAAGGGAAAATACCTTTATTTATAGGTAAGGTGACCCCTTGTACTTGAGGGGAATTAAGCTTTTATATATAAGGAGAATGCCTGCATAAGAGGAGAATGTCTTTATACTTGAGCAAAGTGACCCCTTTCCTCGAGAGGATATAGCTGTTATACTAGGGGAAAATGATTTTCCAAAACCTAAAAGGTGAATGCCTTTATACCCAGGCAAAATGGATAATTTGAATAATACATAGATAAAATGTATTTTTTTTCATTCCTTGTTAGGATATTATACAAATCTTTTATCTTTTTAAACAAGTAAAGGTACATCTCCTCATTGTCATTTGGTTTTACTTTATAATAGTCACCTTTTTCTTAATGGAAAACTCCATGATCAAATATTCAGTGTTCACGATAGCATCAATGTCATATTGAAGAGGTATGATATTATGACATTATAGGCTAAGTTTATTTTGATAACCATGAAAGCTTGTTAAAGAGTTATAAATTTGGGATACATACCAATGGTAAATAGTATTTCTAAGCCATCCTTAATCGACACATATTTTCTATCTATATTAATCAATGAGATTATAGAAAACACTAAATTGTGTGAGGAAAATATTGTAGCCCCACATCATTGTTCTCCCTCTCACAATTCACCATATCCTTTCATAATTTACCGTGGATTTCCACCATGAGTTATTTTTCACTTTGGTCATCAAAGCTTTTTTCTCCTCGATTCAGTCCTTTTTATGATCAAGTTGATTGCTAATTTGCTCTGATTTGTTGAACAATGACAAGATTGAAAAATAAAGGACTAAAGTGTAAAAGACAGGAAAACATTATCGCACCTTTAAATTTAAAGTGAAAAGTTCATTTATGATCTTTATACATTTCAATTTCTTTCATTTCAGTCTCTTTGATTTTCAAAATTTTAATTTTGATCCAGAACTTTATTTATTTTTATTTTTTAAACCCGAATTTAAAAGAGGACAATTATAGATATTACAAATATCCATGAGTTGGGTATATTAATTCTTTTATTCTTTAATGATGCTGAAAAAATATCGTGTTGTAACTATTGAAACTAGATAAGACCGTTAAGATGCATATATTAGGGACAACATAAAAACTATCACTATTTCCATATAATAACAAAAACAAAAATCACAGTTAAGCATTTTATCAAACAATTAAGGTGCAATATGATACAAAGACGACTAGTAAAAAGTGATTATAAAGTGCTTTTGAATTTGTGGTTTGAATAAGAAAATAAAAGTTCAATATGGATTTTTAATATTTTCATTTGTTTTCTCATGGTCTCTTGGTTACCAAACATTAAAAAAAATTGAATTATAAAATACATTATCACTTCATCATATCAAACTTTAAAAGGAACAATTATAATTTCTATAAAAGTGGAGAACAGAAAAAAAAGAAAAAAGATTAAAAGAATGAGAGGCGACTATGAGTATGAGAGAGAGAGAGAGAGAGAGAGAGAGAGAAGCAAAAATATTATTCATACAAAAAACTTGAGTTACTTACATTGGATTATACGAGTTAGGTCGGGTTGAGCGAGTTTTAAAAATCTCAACCCGTGATATCCATTTATTAGGGTTTTTTTTACTCATTATCATCTATAATATCCATATTATTCAATTTTGATGAGTTAGGTTGAGTCAAATAATGTAAATATTACAGATAAATTGATTTTTTTTAACACCCCTACTACAAAGTAACATCAAAGCTCCTTTTACCTAACAAAATGCAATTAATGACTTTCTTCTATTTTTCATTTCTACAAGCATTTTTTAGTTAGAAGAGATTTTTTTTATCATATTAATTAATACAATCAAAACTACTTGTTATTTATAAGTTAACCACTACTGCAATGTAATTGCTTTTAGATATAATTGAATTTTCTATGTTATACTCGTACAATATTTTACAAATTTTATTTGTCATTGTTGATTTTTATATACATTTGAGATGATAAGCCGTTGTATTTTTTTTTTTTTAGTTTAACGTGGGTGTCCGGGCTAGCTTGCGCGCACCTCGACTAATCCCACGGACCCTAAAGTTAACGACCATGTAAGCCTCCAGTGGCCATCATATGAGCAACCACAGGGCTCGAACCTGAGACCACAGAGGGAGCAAACCTCTTGGTCCCAAGCTCTTACCACTG
>Ga0307517_10012562_pt1 | contig 11607 bp, 9 predicted proteins | sample 23_EM_MG_FD_194515 | JGI IMG/M metagenome (GOLD analysis project Ga0307517, IMG submission 194515) | Populus trichocarpa ectomycorrhiza microbial communities from riparian zone in the Pacific Northwest, United States - 23_EM | ecosystem: Host-associated > Plants > Roots > Unclassified | place... | reverse complement strand
AGCAAGGAGAATAGAGAAAAAATTGGGAAGGAAAAGAAAACAAATCTATTGGAACTAAGCCATTACACCGTCGTGTGCACTCGTCAAGACATCTGAAAAATAATGATTAAACTCATTCAATTCACTTCCAAGTCAATTTTATATTTGTAAATAATATTTGTATTTATTAAAAGATCAAATCACTACCAAGTCAACTTAATAATAAATAAATAAATAACTAGTTTGAAAGGATGAAAAAGCCACTAAATAACAATTAATTTTTTTTATTTTTAAAAGTAATTGAATCTTTACATTTTATTTTTAAAATATAAAAGGATTGAATTATTTCTAATCAATTTTTAAAAAAATTCTACTTTCAAAGATAATAGAGACTGTGCATATAAAATATTTAAATACCGAATTGTCACGGGTAATTTCATAGTAATCAATGGAACATGGGGGGAAAATCGTTTAAACCTAATAACAAAATAATTGATTTTTTTATTAAAAAGGTAAAATAGTAATTATACTGTTACAGTAAATAGTTATCTATATATCTATAAACACAGTGTATCCTGGCAGACATTCCAGTTTTTTTAATTTCCCAAGGTCATCATTCTATTTTCCCCCCAAAGCACGTACTGAATAGGACTAAAAAACAAAAACGCACCTCCATTGTTGAGGAAAGAATGAATCAATCACGGACTTGTTCATATCCAATCATCATTTCTTGAACCGCATAAGATTCCCTCTTAGTGGTCGCTGTCAGAACAAACGAAAAAATATTTTCATGCAATTATTATTTATTATATAGTCATCATTCTGATCCTTTCCTCTCCTCTCCTTTCCCCATATATATCCATCACGGGCTGCTAGAAAACAATGTCTCTGCTTTTTTTCTTTTTCTTCTTTTATAGTTATTAATAATAAGAACTCTCTTCCTTTTTCTATATAACACGGGACTTGTTTGCCCTCCTTTCCTTAACATTTGAATGGCCTCATTTTCTTCCCAAAACAGAGTACCTAAGGTCTCTGTTTTTCTCTTCTTTTCCCTTATCTGCTTCTTACTTTTTTCTTCTAGCCATGTAGTTTTGGCACAATCATCACCAGTTTTTGCCTGTGATGTTGTGAGCAATCCATCCTTGGCCAGTTTTGGGTTCTGTAACACGTCGTTAGGGGTGAGTGACAGAGTTGTAGACCTGGTGAAAAGACTCACATTGCAAGAAAAGATATTGTTCTTGGTGAATAGTGCAGGGAGTGTGAGCAGACTTGGGATACCTAAGTATGAATGGTGGTCGGAGGCTTTACATGGAGTTTCTTACGTCGGTCCAGGCACTCATTTCTCTAGTGTTGTCCCCGGAGCTACAAGCTTTCCTCAGGTCATCCTCACTGCTGCTTCCTTCAACACCTCTCTCTTTGTAGCCATTGGAAAGGTAATATCATATCTCTATATTCTTTGTTTCAATTTGCAAATTTACTCTTTTTTTTCCCCTTTCATGTTGTTTGATTTTCTTTCCCCTTCAATTCTTCCTCTTCTTGACTTCCTAAATCTTAGCAACGAAGACAAGTCTTTCTTTCTTAATTATAGTTTTTTTTTTTAATTATTGTTTTGAAATATGAGATAGATTTGGTGGAAGTTGTTTTCTTGTCGGAAAAAAAGAGGTTTGAACTCGAGACTTTGTATATTCTATCCAAATGTAAAAAAGAAGAGAACCAGATGCTGGGAAATATACACTCAGCCAGTGTAGGAAATGCCCAGAAGAAATTTTTTTATTGTTCCATTGGAACTTCACGGTGAGGATTTCGGTGGCGCTACAGTTAATCAATAGAATTAGGTCCAAAAGCAGAAAATCTTAGGTACATTATGCATGTGATGCTGAGTCAGAGTAGGTGGAATTGTAATTGTATCCCATGAAACAACTTTCAGATCCGAAGACTTTTTTGTATCAGTTCGGTACACCTTTTTCTTGTGGATTCCAGCTTGCATGTTAGCGAGACTGGAGTCGTCGGCAACGTATGGAAATTAATTGACGGCCACCGATCTTATTTTGATCCCACCTTTAATCATTGTGAAGAAGATTCTTCATATTTCACCTATATTTTATTATTTATAGCACTTGTTTTTTGCAATTTTTGCTAACCGAATCATGTTGAAGATAAACAAGGATCATTTACTTTTTTTTACTAGCCTTTGGACACCAATACTGCTCTCTTGACTTGAAAGGAGGATTTACCTTGTTAAAAAACTGAAAAAAAGAATTGAAGAAGGAAAGGAGTTCTGGTTTTCATGTTTAACTAGCTCCCTTTTGGTTGAATCCATTGATTCTGGTGTCCCTCTATGTTTGTGTTCTGCAAAACTCGAGAACTACATTCTTATGACTGAAAGGATTATTGAGTCTAACCAGAATTGTGTGGTGGAAAATGCTTCCCCAGATGGTTAAAGAAACCAATAAGTTTTTTATTGTTTGAAGGCTATATGTTAAAACTCTCAAGGTTTTGCAGGTTGTTTCTACGGAAGCAAGAGCAATGTACAATGTGGGATTGGCAGGATTGACGTTTTGGTCACCAAATATCAACATATTTCGAGACCCCAGATGGGGAAGAGGCCAGGAAACTCCAGGAGAGGACCCCTTGCTCTCAAGTAAATATGGATCAGGCTATGTTAAAGGACTGCAACAAAGGGATGATGGCAATCCAGATGGACTTAAGGTTGCTGCATGCTGTAAACATTACACAGCCTATGATTTGGATAACTGGAAAGGGGTTGATCGTTACCATTTTAATGCTGTGGTAATGTTCATTTTATTTAATCTAACACCTTTTTTTTATTAGGAAGGTCACTTTCTCTCTCAATTATAGTGTTTTCTCTTTAATGATTTCGGCTAAATTCGTACAGTTTGTTTATGATGAGTTAGGTGACAAAGCAAGATATGGATGATACGTTTCAACCACCTTTCAAAAGTTGTGTTGTTGATGGGAATGTTGCTAGTGTCATGTGTTCTTACAACAAGGTTAATGGTATACCCACCTGTGCTGATCCCGACCTCCTCTCTGGTGTCATCCGAGGGGAATGGAAATTAAATGGGTATGTATGAAATTTCAAAAATGTTCACAATTTGATTGTGTTTATATCATATGTTCTTTCCTGGAAACTAAACCGGGCATCTGCAGGTACATTGTTACCGATTGTGATTCCATAGACGTGTTCTACAATTCCCAGCATTATACCAAAACACCAGAAGAAGCTGCAGCCAAAGCTATATTGGCAGGTATTCGTTCTTGGATTTCTAGGTAGATTGATTTTACTTTGTCAACAATGGTCAAATGAGAATTTGGATATACCTTACTGAATATTTCTCGTTTATAATAAAATAAATTATATTTTATTTTATTTAAATATATAAATTCAACTTAATCGAACTCAATTACATAGTTACAAGCTTGGAAGATGTCTGAAGAGAGATGTCCAAATCCATGCTTTTTTAATGTAGAATGACATTTTTAATAATCATATATTTTGTTGTATATTAAGTGGTTCGAACCACTCCTTTGCAGTAACAACAATAGAAAAGACAACACTTTTGGACATATCTTGTTATATTTTAATGATTTGTTTTGCAATTTCTTTTTCTGATTTCCATTGGGATTCAAGGAATTATGTTGCTAAAATGTTTCGATTTGATAGGGTTGGACCTCAACTGTGGATCTTTCTTGGGAAAACACACTGAAGCAGCAGTAACAGCAGGACTTGTGAAGGAGTCGGCCATTGATAGAGCTGTCTCCAACAATTTTGCCACTTTAATGCGACTTGGATTCTTTGATGGTGATCCCAGCAAACAACTCTATGGGAAGCTAGGACCAAAAGATGTATGTACAGCAGAGAATCAGGAGCTGGCCCGTGAAGCTGCCAGGCAAGGGATTGTGTTGCTTAAGAACACCGCAGGATCACTTCCTCTATCTCCCACTGCCATAAAAAACCTGGCAGTAATTGGACCAAATGCCAATGTCACTAAAACAATGATTGGAAACTATGAAGGTAAAACTTCAATTATTTCATCCAATTTCCTTCATATTACTTCCAATGTTCATCAAATCAACTTGTTAAACGATGTGTTTTGATATGATTTAGGTACACCCTGCAAATATACAACCCCTTTACAAGGACTAGCAGCTTTGGTTGCAACAACATATCTACCTGGCTGCTCAAACGTAGCCTGCAGCACTGCCCAAGTAGATGATGCCAAGAAAATAGCAGCTGCAGCTGATGCCACGGTGCTTGTAATGGGTGCCGATCTATCTATAGAAGCAGAGAGTCGTGACAGGGTGGACATTCTCCTTCCAGGGCAGCAGCAGCTTCTGATAACAGCAGTTGCAAATGCATCCACTGGACCTGTAATCCTTGTTATAATGTCTGGGGGAGGCATGGATGTATCATTTGCGAAAACTAACGACAAAATCACAAGTATCCTATGGGTTGGCTACCCTGGCGAAGCTGGTGGAGCTGCCATAGCTGATATTATTTTTGGTTCCTACAACCCAAGTACGCACCAACCATCCCATAATTGTGTTTTCTTAGTTTTTCAGATCTTTTCATTTGATTCTAAATCTGTACAGGTCAGCTTGTCGGTCGGCTTGTATATTATAGTAGAATATGAGTTTGAATTTAACCAAGAATCTCTTTCCAGGTGGGAGGCTACCGATGACTTGGTATCCACAATCATACGTAGACAAAGTACCAATGACAAATATGAACATGAGACCAGATCCCTCCAATGGCTATCCTGGCAGAACCTACAGGTTCTACACCGGAGAAACTGTTTACTCATTTGGAGATGGACTAAGCTATTCTGAATTCAGCCACGAACTAACTCAAGCACCTGGACTAGTATCTGTTCCTTTAGAGGAAAATCATGTCTGTTACTCTTCAGAATGCAAATCAGTTGCTGCTGCTGAACAGACTTGTCAGAACTTAACCTTTGATGTGCATTTGAGAATCAAGACCACGGGAACAATGAGCGGAAGCCATACAGTTTTCTTGTTCTCTACTCCCCCATCAGTGCACAACTCACCACAGAAGCATTTGGTGGGTTTTGAGAAGGTCTTCCTGCATGCACAAACAGATAGCCATGTGGGATTCAAGGTGGATGTTTGTAAGGATTTGAGTGTGGTTGATGAGCTCGGAAGCAAGAAAGTTGCCTTGGGAGAACACGTTCTTCATATTGGAAGCTTGAAGCACTCCATGACTGTAAGGATTTGAAACAAGACTTTCAAGTCCTCTGCAGTGATTTGATTTGTTGTTCTTGCATTCCCTTTAGAAAGGCATTTCAAAATGCAATTATTGGCCTATGGATAATAAACAGGTCGGGAGGTTATGAAAAATTCACTCAATTATTACTCAGAATTAAGATTTGAAACCCGAAGGAATACAAAGTTTGGCTCCAAAAGAAGATAAGCTGAGCTTCATTTTTCCTATAGATCTTTGCTTAAATTACTGCTATCCCTTTCCTATCCAAGAGAGTGGATTGATGAACTCCACTCTATAATTATTTATTTTTCCTATTTATATACCTATTTATTTTTTATTAAATAAATATTGATAATTATTCTTTGAGTATTTTAAAGGTTTTAGGAATGGAATAACACTCATCATCCAATGATTTATACTAAACTAAAAAAAAAAATATTAGGGCTTTGAAAAATGGACTTAAACTTGTAAAAAAAAATGCAAAAAAAGGAGAATTAACCAATAAGTTAGAATATTGGAGTGACGTGGACTGCATAGAGATATGAGAAAAGATGTTGTTGTAGATTTCTTAGGTGAAAATAAATACTCAACATGTGATTTTATTTTTTCAAAAATAAATTAACCTTAAAAAAATATAAAAAATGAAAAAATAATTTCTAATTCACAATGAATCCAAAATATACTAAAAAGGAAATTAAAGTATGAACTTCTTAAGATTTGTTTTTCGTTTAGCACACTAAACCCAACATATAATAGAAAAAAAAATTAAATTATAAATTTCTATTTATATATAATCTTGAATACTCATGCATAAATATCTATCAAAGTAATAATATATAAAAAAATAAAAATTTAAAGTTTCCAAAAATATTTATCTATAACAATTAGATAAACATAATAATCTCTTGCTAAACTAGAATTAAAATAAATCCTAAATGCATAAAAAATAATAAATTTCAATATATGCATATATATAAATAAAAAACAATAAGGTCAACATAATATTAATCACAAAAAACAAATACTACAAAAAATAATAAATAATAAATTCAAATATAAACTTGTAATTGAAATTTTCCCAACATAACATGTTATTATAAACAACAAATTAAAATAAATACTAAAAATGTAAATATTCCATAAACAAAAAAACACAAAAACAGAAAACTAAAGCATTCTATACTCTTTGTATATGTGTGTGTAATTCAAAATATTAATTCAACATACATGATTCAAATTCATTTCTAGAGATCAATTAACTTTAAAATATGCAATATAAACATAATGTCAAACATCTAGATGCGAATCTAGAGGGTAAGAACCCTAGAACCCATAATCAAGATTGAATACAACCCAAGAAAGTTAAAATCAAGTTGAAAAGAACTTGACCTAATGATCACTTGAATCAAAGAACCATAGTTATTGGATGTAAACTCATGCTCGTTGATATTAAGGAAATCAAGAGCTAAAAGTATAAGGATGAACGCCACAAAGAAGTAATATTTGATAAGTTTTTAAGAGTTCAAAGAAGAATCAAGAGTATGAGCAACCTTGCACAATCTAAGAAAACTAAAATTCAAGTTTGGATAGAAACCTTTATCCAAAGATAACTTTGTATCTAAGAACCAAAGGTGTTGAAAATTAAACTTGGAGCCATTGATTATAGGGAATTAAGAACTCAAAGTATACAAAGATGTCACAAAGTCAATTATATCTTGATAGGTCAAATTTGTTCTTTGTCACGACAAAAAGGAAAGTGTTACATCATGACTATTGAATTTTGCAGTAAAGAAAACAATATATAGTCCTTCTAAATAACCCTAATGGATCCTTATTGGGCTGCAAACCAATTAGCTCAAGATAATAATCAGCTAACATAAACTTAATGCCTAAAACAAATCCTAAAACATTGATTTTGTGCCAAAATAAACCCAAATTAAAACACAAGCCCCAAAATGAATGTAAATATTCAAATAATAAAATAAAACAAAAAATAAAATCTTGAAATAATTTAGATTAAAATAATTTAGCCTAAAAGTAATCCGAAATTAAATACTTTAGCCTTTTTTTCCTTGAATAGCTAGGATAAATAAAGAATTCCTGTAAAAAAAAAATTTGAAATGTTGAGGAATCCTTATTATACTTGGAAGCTATATTGCTGCCCATTAAAGATCCTTATATAACTAAAAAACTTTCAAAAATAAGTTGTTAAATATCCTTGCATCATGAGAAAAAGAATCCTCTCTAAATATAAAGTCTACAAGTCAAAAGGCACCAAATAACAAAATCTATATTACATGTGATAACCTATATCGCAAGACTTTTTCAAACTTCGATTGATCTAAAATTTTAACCCAATATACAACTATATGTTTGGAAACTTCTAGGAAATTTCAGCCTGATTAAACAATTTGATTGATATTTATGCTTGATAGCATAAAACTAGACAATAAGCACAATTACGCTACAATCCAAATTTGCTTGTTCAACCTTTTTTTGGATCATATCATTCATTCTCTCTTCAAAATAATGCAACCTTGAATCACCAATAGGTACTATGGAATAGGAATTTTGATCCAAAATTTCAAATATCAAATTATAGATACCTAACTGATTTTAATAAGACTAAACCTAAGAACTTCAATTTACCTTGTTACCCAAATAAATCACCCCTTCTAATACCTAAAATTACAATCTTGTTGATTTCTTTTTCTTTTTTTACTATAAATAGATATTCTCAATAGAATTAAATGATGAATATTTTTCTTTTTTTTTATCATAAGATCCAATAATGCAAAACTTAAGACAATAATAAAAGAAAACAAAACAAAACCGACTGAATACAACTTTAACTAAATCATACTTGAAACAAGACACAAAGAAAAACAAAAAAAAAAGATATATTTAGAAACAAATTTAAACAACGAAAACAAAGAGGATGTAACCGATGCGAACCCCTAGAATAGCAAACTTGAAACCTACAACGAAGTAAATAAACAACCTAAGAAAGCCAAAAATCATGTTTGGATAGAAACCTTACCCTAAAGATAACCATGTACCTAAGAACCAAATGTATTGGAGATTGGACTTGATATTGTTGATTATAAAAAATCAAGAACCTGAAGTGTGCAAAGTTTTCATAAGGTCAATTATACCTTGATAAGTCAAATTTGTTCTTTGTCACAGTAAAAAGAAAAGAGTTGTGTCATGCAAAACACAAGTTTATTCAAAACATCATGGTTGCTGAATTTTATAGCAATAAAAACAATATATAGTCCTCTAAAATAACCCTGATAGACCCTTATTGTGTTGCAAACCAATGGGCTTAAGCTAATAATTTGCTAACACAAACCTAATGCCAAAAACAATTCTAAAACATTGATTTTGGGCCAAAACAAACCCAAAATAAAACACAAGCCCTAAATTGAACATGAATATCCAAATAATAAAATAAAAAACAAATAAAACCTTAAAATAATTCAGATTAATACAAAAAATTAATTCATCCCCAAATTAATTTGCCATTAAATACTTCAGCACTCATTTTCTTAAGTAACTAAGATAAAAAGGAATCTTTATGAGAAAAGTATTCTGGAATATTAAGGAATTCTTGCCACAATTAGAACCATGTTACTGCCCATTAAAGAGCCTTATCGAACTAAGAAAATCCTAAAAATAAATTGTTGAATATCTTTTTATTGTGAGGGGGGGAAATCCTCTAATAGGAAGTCCACAAGTAAAAATGCAATAAATAGTAAGATTTGTATTTCATGTTCTGACTTGTATCGCAAGACCTTTCCATAATCTAATTGACTTGAAATTTTAAACCAATGTGCAACAATATTTATAGAAAATCATGACAAAATTCCAACTTGATCTAATTGTTGGATTAAGAGTTATTCTTGATAGTGTCAAACTGGACAACAAGCACAATTATGCTAGAATCTGAATTTCTTTGTTCAACCTTTTCTTGGATCATATCAAATCCTAAATCAACTAGGAAAATATTGCAAATCCAAAACTATAACTTTTGGGCCTTATCACAAAGTATTTCTTATGATTGATTTCTATAAAATTTTAACTCTATAGAAAACAAGACCTTCAGAATATTTAAAAAAAAATTCAACCTGATCCAACAGTCATATCAAAACTTGTGTTAGTTAATATAAAACTATACATTAGGAAAATAAGTTCAATCTGCATGCCTCAAGCCCAGAACTAGCTCCTTCCTATGCATGTATTACATTGACTGAAGTTTGATCATCCATTGTTGTAATCTTGCTGTTTGTTTTGGACCAAATATCCTGAATTGGCCAATTGAAAGCTTTTCAAATCTTTTTAGCCATTGATTTTGTGATTGGCCCAACTGACACCTCTAGTAGATCCTTTGGTGATACTTATTGATTCTCATCATTCCCTTTATCCTTAAAAGAATTCAACCTTGAATTGTCACATACATCAAATAGATAAAGATTAGAAACATTAAAAGTAACATTAATGCTATACTCATATGGAATATCTACTTTATATACATTGTTATTGATTTTGTTCAAGAACTTGGATTGAACTATCTCTTCTAAAATACAATTTAGATCTCTCGAGGTTGGAAATCTTTCCTTTCTCATATACACCCAACCTAATCATTTGGTTCAAAGATCATATGTTTATGACCTCTACTAGCTTTAGATGCATGTTTTTTTTCTCAATATATTGTCGAGCATTATCATAGAGTGTCTTCACCATCTTTACTTTTATAATGTCATCAAAACTACTAACTTTTTTATCAACAGGTAAATGAATCAAATCCAAAGAGGTTAGTGGATTAAAATCATAAACAATCTCAAATGGTGAATAATCAGTAGTAGAATGAACACTCTTATTATATGCAAAATCTATGAACAACAAACATTCTTCTTAATTTTTCAAATTATTTTGAATGATAATATGTAATAAAGTAGTTAAAGTCTTATTTACAACTTTCATTTGACCATTCATTTATAAATGACAAGTTGTCAAAAACAACAACTTAGTTCCCAACTTTCCCATAAGATCTTCCAAAAGTAACTAAGGATCTTAACATCACAATCAGAAACAATACTCTTAGAAACACCATAAAGTAGTATTATCTCTCTAAAGAACAAACTATGAATATTGGTTACATCATCAATTTTATGACATGATATAAAATATGTCATCTTAGAAAACTTATCTACAACCATAAAACTCGAATCCCTATCCTTTTTTTTACTTAGGTATACCTAAGACAAAGTTTATGGAAATATCTAACCAAGGTTCATTAGGTATAGGTAAAGGAGTATGTAACCCATACAGTAAGATCTTAGGTTTACCTTACCTACATGCGATACATCTATCACACACTCTTTGTACATCATGTTTCATTTTAAGCCAATAAAAGTGGTTTATGCAAAACTTTTAAAGTTTTCTTAACACTAAATTTTCCCATTAAACCACTCTCATGAGCTCCATACACAAGCAATTCATGCACAAAATTATCAGTCTTACAAAGTTTATTCTTTCTAAAAAAAATAATAAAGTCAATGAAATTTATCATAGCTAACTTCTCACAAGCTTCATATACATTAGCAAAATCACTATAATCAGCATATAAATCTTTAACATATTCGAAACCCAATATTTTTATATTAATAATAGAAAGAAGGATATACCTTCTAGATAGTGCATTAACCACTACATTATCCTTACCTTGCTTATACTTAATAACATATGGAAATGTTTCAATGAACTCTATCCACTTGGTATGTCTTTTATTCAACTTACCTTACCTCATCAAGTGCTTTAGGGTTTCATGATCCAAATGGATAACAAACTCTTTCAAGCACAAGTAGATAAGCTAATACAAACCTCGTAATCACATGATCACGCAACCCACAATAAAGATGTAACTTCCCTAAGAAAGTCAAATAATCAGGTCTGATAGGAGTGTAACACAATAAAAACCTATCTCAGGACGTCAACACTATTGGAATAAGAACCCTCACCCTATGAATATCAATTCATGAATGAGAAGTATAAGAAAGACATCACAAACTCTGTTAATCTATGATAAATTAATTTAGTTTGTTAGAAAACCAAAGAATATGAGAATCTCTCTCACACAAGCTAGATAAATTTGATAGTAATAGTATTATCCTAAAGCTGTTTGTTTACATGGTTGCTTCTACTTTTGAAGCAAACCACAACAAACAATTGTTTGGTAAAGTTAAAAACACAATTTATTATTCATGGGGCCCAATGCATTTTGCGTTTAAAACGCAGGTAAAATCAAAGCAGCTCTCGGCTACATTTCATCTTCTGTGCAGTGAACTAAACTCTGCACTATTTATTTTTTTGAAGTAAACAGT
>Ga0307517_10012561_pt1 | contig 11607 bp, 9 predicted proteins | sample 23_EM_MG_FD_194515 | JGI IMG/M metagenome (GOLD analysis project Ga0307517, IMG submission 194515) | Populus trichocarpa ectomycorrhiza microbial communities from riparian zone in the Pacific Northwest, United States - 23_EM | ecosystem: Host-associated > Plants > Roots > Unclassified | place... | reverse complement strand
ATTGATAGAGGAACCTCGCCGCATCATCACAAGGGAAGAAACTTTGCACAGCTTCACGTCCAGACATCCAGTTGGAGCCAATGATAACGTCGTTTTCACCAGGAGTGTGAGAGATCGCTTGGATGCATAGAAATTGATGTTAGTTGGTACAGATAACACAGTATCGCAGGTATAAAGACTGAAGCGATTGAATAAAGGGAGAAGGTGAAGCCGGTGAGTCGCAGAGAGACGACCGTTGATGTGGAGGCTGCTGGCCGATGACTACAGACACAGGGACGGAATTAACAAGACCAACGAGCATGTTTTGCTTTCCATAGGTGGTTGTAGACGTGGAAGCGATCAGGAGACGAGGGGAGGGGAGGGGGCAATGACAAAACATGGGGGAGATGATCAATGAGGGCAGTGCCCATGAGTTTGACACATATGCGAACCTCTCACATGCCTGCGACAAACTTTACAATTTTTTTGGCCCGCGAGTCTTACGGACAGTCACCCAGCAATAGTGTGAAATATGTCATATATACACGGCGATCACATATTTTCCCAATCATCCTCGGATGGTTCACGATTCCTTGTTTCCATCCCGACATTTGCGGCAGTGGTTGCGGGGGCTGCGATGTGAGATTGAGTTAATGGCATGATATAGGGTTGAGTCTGGAAGCGGAAGGTGCTCTGGCAGGTGCCGGAGGGACAAGAGTTGCTTCGGGGACATTTGTTTGTAGAGTGTTAATAATGGACGAATGAGGGACTGGGTGTTGGAGGCTCCCGCTGAGCGCTCCTCACCCCAACGTGACCGAACCAAGATGCCGTCGGGCCAGAAACTCTCCCACCACTCGAGCGGGGGCATTTCCATGGCGGGGGTCTGGGGGAGATGAGTCAAAGCCAGGAGATCGCGTGGGAGATTGGCAGAAAAGATTTCCAGGAGCGCAGGGATCAAGATCTGTAGGGGACTGGGGGATTCGGGGTTGAGAGAATCCCTGTCCGCTTGTGTGACAACCGCCCGAACGGTGGTGCACCCGACGCGAAACCTTCCACCTTCACCTCCGAGGAGCCAGTCCCAACTACAGACTCTCCCAAATTCCTTGAGGTTTCCGTGTTCGTCTTCCTTGAAACCAACGGCGATGGTGTCAGTTCCTCCGATGGCAGAAACGGCGTACTTCGCGTCTTTGTAGATACACAAAGGAGCGACTAGGAGGTGCGTGTCGTTGCAGGCAGACGCTCAGGTTGGGTCCTGGAGGGATACCCAGTAGTTCTGATAACACTGGGGTTATCGCATCCACGGCCGAAGGCGAATCAAATCCTGCGACCCCAAACCACGCTTTGGCGAAGTACGACCCGTCCTTCGCCGAAACTACAGGTTCAGTTGACGGAGGTCTTCAGAGCGTCCGACGCAGCCGCTTTAACCGCGATGAACGACTCGGCGCCAATGTAGACAAAATTAGAGGGTCCACTGAGAGCACGATCCAAGATCTTGCCACGCTCGTCTGCAATGACCACAGAGGTTTTGGATTTCCGCGATCTACACAGAGACAAGGAGGAAGGTGGTGGTAGCGGAGCAAATTCTCTTGCATCACCTGGGCCTCCGGCAGAAGATCGCGATTGGAAAGCTAATCCCGTATGGACCAGGCAACCAATTCGAATAACCACGTTGGCCATGGGAGTGTGGCGGCACACCATCGCGATACCACCCAGAAATCGGGAGCGGGAGGTTCATGCGTGAATGGGCTGGCATTTCGATAGGGCAAGTCCCTCGATGGGCTCGTCAAACACTTCCGTGAGATTGTCACGTTCTTTCGGGGTAAGACCTCGGTCAACAAGGCAGTAAAGAGGCGAAGTCAGGCCTACCTGAAGGAGAATTGCTGGGCCATGGTGGCGGAGGTCATGCAAAAGTCACGAGCGTCATCTGCCCCGCGCCGCGTCGACACTCGCTGGTGTCTTGTCTTCCACCATCAACTCATACATCCTCAGCGTTGTGTGTAGGACGTGATGTCGTTCTTTGGCACAGCGACGAGCACTACTGCCCCGGCCTCGGACAAGGACATCGAGGTCGCCGACCCACCCCCAGATTCGATCTCCTCCCTCGCTTTCTCACCACAGGCAGACTATCTCGCGGTTGGCAGCTGGGACAACAATGTACGTGTTCTTCTGGCGCGTATAATCGCAGGTTGATGATCGTGCTCATCTCTAGGTCCGCATTTACGAAGTTGGCGCGAGTGGGCAAACCCAGGGAAAAGCTATGTTCTCGCATCAAGGACCGGTTCTGAGTTTATGTTGGAACAAGGTGCGTCGTTACGAATTCCCTCGCCGGGGGCATAGGCTAATGGAGATTGACAGGAGGGAAACCGTGTCATCTCAGCAGGAGCCGACAGCGCCGGCCGAATGTACGATGTTCAGACCGGTCAAGCCACTCAGATTGCAAAACACGACGCCCCTATCCGCGTAATCAAGTACGTTGATACCCCCAGTGGTGGAATCGTTGTTACCGGAAGCTGGGATAAGACAGTCAAGGTCCGAGATTATCGTGCCGCTCAATACCGACGTACACTCACCAGGCAGCTCAGTACTGGGATATCCGGAGTCAAAACCCCGTATCCTCTGTCACTCTCCCCGAACGTTGCTATAGTCTCGACGTATCCTACCCATTGATGGTAGTTGGAACGGCAGAACGACATATCCAAATCTTCAACCTAACCAGTCCCACCGCGCCATACAAGGTACGACTTAGAGGCGTGGAGGCTTTTTTCGTGCCCATTCAACAACAATACGCGCTAGACCATGACTTCTCCGCTGAAGTGGCAAACCCGAGTGGTCTCTTGTTTCCCTTCATCGAACGGATTTGCCATTGGAACAATCGAGGGCCGTGTCGCTATCCAGTGAGAGTTCCCCCCGTGTTTACCCTAGCAAGATTTCTGATCACACAGCGTAGATATGTCGATGACAAGGATGCTTCGTAGGCGTTTCTTTGAGTCATTCTCTTACCACGTTCTAACCCGATACCAAGGAACAACTTCTCTTTCAAGTGCCACAGAAAAGACTCCTCCCCGACTACCAAGGACCAGTCAGTGGTGTTTGCGGTCAACGACATCTCGTTCCACCCACTCCACGGAACGTTTTCCACTTGCGGTACAAGATCCTTGCGAATGTTTACTCCCTCATACTTACTGGTCTCAAGGTTCGGATGGCACCGTTAACTTTTGGGACAAGGATGCGCGCACTCGGCTGAAAGGTGATTTCTTCACATTCAAGCATCTATCCCGATGTCTTATTTTGCCATGACAAACAGCTTTCGACCCAGCACCCGGTCCTATTACCGCGACTGCTTTCAACCGAAGCGGCAACATCTTCGCTTACGCCGTTTCTTACGACTGGTCTAAAGGACACTCTGGAATGACTCCCGGCCACCCGAATAAGATCATGTTGCATGCTTGTAAGGACGAGGAAGTTAAGAAGAGGCCACCCAAGCGGTAAATTATACTCGCGACCTGGAGCGTCCCCGTGTGATCTAGTGTGCGGAACCTATTCGTTTGGTTCCATGTTCGGATCGTACTTGAGAACATCCTGTCCTGTGTGTTTTTCCTATACCGCTCTCCAATGTCATTCTTTCCGTGATTAACCTTTGGTGCCTAAAACCGGCACAGCGTACGCTGGCGGTTTCCGCTCCGTTGACCGTCGTTTGAGCCACATCGAAAGAACACCAACACCATAGTCCGCACTGAGTCTGATATGGGGAACAATAACGGGCTTCGCCAGTGGATGTCTACGGTATCAAATATTCATTCTTTAACCAGATGTACTTCTCGCATTCCCCCGGCGGACCCTGTGCTTCCCATCCGCGTTCGCGTGTATGGACGGGAAGCCATTGGGCAGCTCCTGGTTGAGGCCTTGAGGGATCGGATGAAGGAACCATATAAATCATAACCTGCAAAGATGGAGACCCGTTCCCCACGAACAGTACTGCGGGGCGGACTTGTGGACGTGTGCCATCCTCGCCGGTTACCCACTCGAGTGCCTTAGAGCTGATTAGAGTTTCAGAAGGAAGTAGAAATTCCCCACTCTTGGGTCACCGGTGAAAGGAAAACGGGTCCTAGGATGGGCCGTCCAATAATGGGAACGTAACATCAGCCTCTGACCCAGAGTCAGGTGGGTGGTCGGAGTGAGCGCGGTACTTACATGAATGTGAACGAATCCTATTTTGACCGATCAGTGCATTTTTCAAGCTGTTTCTTTCCTCCCACGATCACCGACACCAGCGGCCTCACCCCTGAGTACTCGAATCGTCAACGCTTGACGGACATCATTAGGCTCGTACCTGGGTCGCGTATATAAGCAACGCGTGTCGGTTCGAACATTTATTACTTCGCAAGTGGAGAGAATGCAAGTGGAGAGGATGCGAACCTTCCCCCAAGAACTCGTGGACATGGTGATCGACGAGCTTGCCGGCCATCCAATCCACCGCCTTTCTCCCTACTCGTTGATATCAAGGGCTTGGGTCACACGCACTCAGCAATATCATTTTAAATGGATCTACTTTGGAGGTTTGGACGAGCTAGAGATGTGGTGTAGGAAGATCGCACCAGATCCCGCTGGGGTATCGCGTCACACCCGCCAGTTGGTTTTAGCCAATATCAGTACGCTGGAGGGTTTCGAGGCGCACATGCGTGCTTTCACTCGCGTTGAAGACCTGGAAATTACCGGATGCCACTTCCTCCTGTCACCTTCCGCCGTGGAGTGCTTCGCTCCGATGGGTTTCAGCCTGGTGCAGTTGGAAATCAACAAGTCGCCGACCACGTCTCACATCATCACCTCCCTACTGGCTGCACTCCCCCAGTTGAAGGATTTCATCACCAAGATTTCAAAGTAATAGACGACACGGGCTGGACGAACTCACTCTCCTAAGACATCCCGTCCCCTGAAGAAAACAAACCATTAACATTTCAATCCAGTCAGGAGCAAGAAGACCCCCCGGGACCGCACCCTCCGCACGGTTTGGCGATCTGGAGATTGATACATCGTAATTAATGTACAGAGCAGTACTTGTGAACCAGCGGCTTTCCAGTTCCTGTACGACTTTCACGTGTCTGTAAACAACGCAGTAAAACTGTAGCGGCTGAGATTCGTCGGTTTATGTCGCCTTTCAGTTCCTTTCAGTCAGTCGCTATAGTTTTTACAGTGTACCGGGGGGTCCTGACGGTACCTGTTGACCTCAGGAGCGCGACGCACACATCGATTCACCCCTCCGCCAAAGCGATTTCCCTCTAACCCTCCTCCCCAACCCATTCACTCCATTGGATCTCTCGCCGTGCCGTGCACTTGCGCAGTTGTTCATCTCCACGCGGCTTCGCACGGAATAATTGTCGAGACCGTCCTTCCCGCCATCGCTTCATCCCGGTTTTCCTGTATTTCTCTGGGCTCGGGCGAGTACGACTTTGAGAGGGGTAATTACCCAGAGCTCGACTACCCAGCTTGGAAGGCAGTGGGGAACCCTGGGGGGAAAATGGAGGGGCATCTTCGGGAGTGATTGGTATGCGTCCCAGATGCGTCGTTTTCTGGAGTGTACATATCAACCCCAAGGTGTTTTTGCCCAGGTTGAATGAAGGGGCGGCGTTTAGGCTACATAGGTATATCTAAGAGTGATTTGGTCGTTGCGCGTCACTGATCCATCCTTTGGGCCCTCAGTCGATCAATGCGTTCTTGTTTCTTTCCTCCCACGGTCACCGGGGCCAGTGGCCTCACCCCTGGATCGTCGCGTCAGTTCGTGGTGGACATCATTAGGCTAGTACCTGGATCGCATTTACAATCAACGCGTTTCGCAAGCGGAGAGAATGCGAACCTTCCCCCAAGAACTCGTGGACAAGGTGATCGACGAGCTTGCAGACACCGACGGAGACGGCATTGCACCCTACTCGTTGGTGTCAAGGGCCTGGGTCACGCGCACCCAGCAACACCATTTCGAGTGGATCGACCTCGATGATTTAGACGAGTTAGAGAAGTGGCGTACGAGGATCGCACCAAATCCCGCTGGGGTATCACGTCACACCCGCCAGTTGGTTTTAACCAATATCGATACGCTGGAGGGTTTCGAGGCGCACATCCGCGCTTTCACTCGCATTCAAGACCTGGAAATTGCAGAATGTGACTTCCTCCTGTCACTCTCCGTCGTGGAGTGCTTCGCGCCGATGGGTTCCAGTCTCGCAGAATTAAAAATCAGCGAGTCGCCGACTACGTCACACGTCATCACCTCCCTACTGGCTGCACTCCCCCAGCTGAAGAGGTTCATGGTCGAGGATACCAAAGTAATAGACGACACATGCGGGGCGAACATACTCACCCAAGTCATCCCGTTCTTCGAAGGCAACAATTCATTGGCATTGGAATCAAGTTGGGAGCAACAAGACCCCCCAGGACCACCCGATTGGATCCCATCTTCCGCACGGTTTGGCGATTTGGAGATCGACATGACGTATTTCCTGCACAAAACGGTGCTTGTGAATCGGTGGTTTTCCAATTCCTGTACGACTCTCACGTCTCTGACGATACACGGGGATCCTGATTGTAAGTGACGGCCCTCGGAGCACGATGCACGTGTCGGTTCATCTCGCTGACGGAGTGATTTCCATCTAGCCCTCCTCCCCGGTCCATTTACTCCGTTGGACCTCTCACCGTGCCGTGCGCTTGCATGCTTATATGTCACCGTGCCACATCACAGACCCGGGAAAATTGTCGAGACAATCCTTCCCTCCATCACTTCGTCCCAGCTTTCCTACATTTCTCTGCAGTTGGAGGCCACGGAACTTGGCAACTACCTAGAGATTGACTATTCAGCTTGGGCGGCGGCAGAGAAGCACTTTTGTCGGCTTGCGAAACGCTTCAGTGCTGGGAATCCCGGGGAAAAGATGGTAGTGAGCGTTTCCGAGGAGGATGAATGGTATGGGCCCCAGGCGGGACATTTCCGGAAGGTTTTCGACTGTAAGGAGTTTTTGCCTAGATTGAAGGAAGCGGCGACGCTTAGTCTACCTATATATACCTAAGGTCCAGTAGAGATCTGGCCGTCACAAAGCCGACACTCCTCTTCCCGCTTTTGCATCTCGTTCCGAAATGTTCTTTCCTTTTTTCTTTCCTTTTCTCATTACTCCGAGGACCTAGTACTGCTGTACATACATATCGCGTATGGTAGAACATACCATTGAGGCAGTTGTTGCACTGTCTTCGCCTGTGCAGCTCTTCCCTGGTTTCCGGAGAGCTCACCACCGGGATTGAGCTGTTTGGCACAACTCCGCCAGTCCTGGGTTGCGAGCATTCGCCTCGTGAGAGGACATGAGTTTCAATCGAATATTGAGTGCTGAGCGCTCGAGGTAAGGGGGATCTACATAGAGGTATCTTATGATTCGCATGACTATTCTAAGACGACCGTTGTTGACCGACGCCCGTCCACCCAAGCAGCGCCCTTGATGAACGCTTCCGTTCGCTCAGGCTCGTGCCAATAGAACATAGGGTAAGCGTGCACGGCATCGGGAGGGAAGTCGGTCGTGATATCCACTCCATCATCTTTCATCCTCTCCGCGAGCGCGACGATATCATCAATAATGTGTTCGGCACCCCCACCCACGACATAAGATCGAGGGAATCCGGAGAAGAGTTTGGTGCCCCCGTCAACGCTGGGCGGTACCACGAATTTCGAAGCGGGGGAGAGGTATCGATTGTATTTGGTTTCTTCGGGGTCCATTTGGCCGATGTATGCGCCGATGGCGACTTTGCCGACGGCGAGTGGATGGGTATTAGGCGGGAGGTCAAATATGTCGGACCCCGAGTTGAGGTAGTGAGAGGAATCGATTTCCGCGCGAGAAAAGGACAGGTCTGCCAATGGCGAGACAGCGATGAACCCTCCAGGGGACGGCAAATGGGGCAACCGGCTTTCAACGGCGTAACGGGTGAGTGCCAAGGCGAGGTTACCACCTGCAGAATCACCCGCCACGGTAATGTTTTGAGGTATGAATCCGACCTCACAGACAAGATACTTGTATGCCGCGACCGCGTCTATGACCGCAGTTGGGAATGGGTTCCCCAGTGAGTCAGAAGGGGTCACGGAACTGAGTCGGTAGTCGACCGACAACACTCTGGAGAGAGATGTAGAATATTTGAGCGTTCCTTTGGCGAATGATGCTGTTGGGTGGGATGGATAGGCACTCCCTGCCTGAAACGATAGTTAGCAGGAAGATGGGGTCAAAGAAGAGCAGAGACTGACCACAAACCCGCCACCGTGGAGGTATAATATCACTTTCTCATCCTTCTGAGCTTTCTCGTACTCTGGTGACCACTTGGTACCTTCCTTCAAGATCCAATAGGCTGGGATAGCAATCGACTTGACTCCCACTCTAGCCGCATGTTCTGCAACAACTCCCACAATATCCTCCTTCTCTAACTCTGGTATCCACACGAACCTCGCGTTAAGCGATTCCAGCTTCTTCTGCGGGACTTCCAACGAAAGATCACGCCCCTCATTCACACCGAACTTGAGGGGTAGCTGTGTGAGTTTCCGCAGTATTTGTACGTAGATTGTGCGGCGTAGGGTCCAACTCTTTCTGGGTCTGTTGGGTGGCCAGGAGTAGTAGATCAACCAGTATGGGAGCTGGATGAGGGACGCGACGGCAAAGAGACCGAAGAAGTAGATGGTCTTGAAGGGTTGGTGGTGGATGAATGGGGCCATGGTGACCTAGATGGTGACTGGCGGCCTGAGAGGGTTTAGGCTGCTGCCAATTGAAGGCGTGGGCATGGGTGGGGTGAATGTTTTACCTGCGCCCCGCGGACCCAGTCGGATCAGCAACGGATTCCTCTGGCCTCACTTCCCGCGCGTAATTTTGTTATGGTGGGCTCACAACAAGTCTCCGGGACTGACTAGGACTCACTGAGGATGGCGACTGGTGTTCTGCGTTCGTGGTTGCCGGGCCCTTGTCCCTGGATTCACCTCGAATGTTACGATTCCAGCCGTATATCGGCTTGTCTCGGGTGTCCCAAGTCAGCACGGATAGATGTTTTAACCCTCGGAATACCGTCCCTCCGTTTCACGGAAAAGCCGCTCAGGGTGTATCATCTCACGCCCCGTGCGGTGTGCGGGTATGAACCTTCGTACCTCATTTGTTATTGGGTATGGGTCGCCCGTAAAGGAAAGCGCTTCCATGAATCGCCAGAGAGGAATGGCGAGCATCTGCTCCAGTTCGCCCGCCGGGGTTGAGTGATGTTGTAGGGCTGTAGCAGTGCAGGTCACGAGTACTTTTGGAGTGCCTGGGTAGTATGCGGGTTTGGACGGGGGCGGTGAGTCCAACCAGACCAATGTTTATTTTCCCTCCACTTATAAACGGTCATACACCAACAACTGTCAGGATATCAGAACGGTTTCGGCGAGCCGCTTAGGGCACACCATTGGGTTCAGCGGTACACCTATTGCAGGAGTTGCTACTTACTCGGCTGAATGCTTTGGTGAATTGCGTAATTGGTTCAGTCAAGGAGGCCTTCCTGGATAGTTGTGTCTATGCTACGTACGTATTTCACCCATAACCGCACACTTATAGCCCATACCAGTGAGTATATGACTGTGGATCACGTAAAACAAGTTATCTTGGCTCTACAGGTATGGCGTCACCCCGACTTGACTGAAGGTTATTCAACTCGGCCAACAGAGTCGAGTCACCAACGTCCTCAACACCGCAAGAGGTGGGATCTCCATTCCTCAGGCGGCCATCATTTGGGTCCAAGACTGGGGTCGGTAGAGTCTTGAACGGAGGATGAACTGGTAACTGTCCTTTACGAGGTTTTCCACGACCCTGGTGTTGTTCAAAAGGCTCTCATGACGGTTCTAAGGCACGCATTGAAGGGTATGAATGTATGCGGAACCTAATCTCAAAGCCCGCCGAACTCTTACCAACCCGAATGACTGGACCGGCGTGGTGGAAATCATGGACGCTCTTGGAAAAGAGCGGAGCGTGGCTCGTCTGCGGGGTCGAGCGATCGTATCTTGAGTACGACATGACTGACCTCGGTATCTTGCGCGGAGGTGGCGGTCGGTGCCCACATAGATCAATCACAAGAAAATACTATTGATACATGATCTCAACGCCACAGGGCACAGAAGTCCCGCAATGTCCCTATGCTACATAATCCATGAAGTACCACCAAAAATCATGCCTTCTTCATTGCCGACCTCTTCGGCGGAGGTGACGCTCCAGGTTTAACCAAACCCTTGTTGACCCTGGAAATGACAGAGCAGATGAATTTCAAAACACAATTCTCCTCGCACTCGGCATTGTGCCCGTGTGCCTTCACCCAAGCTTCTACGCAGGCTTCAGCCTCCACCGGCGTGCCCGTCATGACAAGATGCGCGAGCCTAAGCCTGAACACTTCCGCACCGTATATTCCCCGCGGGCAATGATAGCAGCCCGACTTGACGGGTGTCTGCTGGATGATCTCCACCACGGCTTCGAGGTAGTTCGCGCGATGTCTGACCAGCTTGTGATACGCGGTGGCGGGGACGGAGTCGAAGTCGTCGGGGAGTTCGGAGATCCCTGTGAGATGAACCGACGAGAGGATGTGGCGGGATGCGGAATTCACAAGATTGGTAAACCCGAATTGAGAAGCGATGGCGTACACTCGAAGGGACTGAGCAGGACTAGCCCGCGCGAGCACACCGTATAGTCGTGATTTTGCCCCTTGGATGCCGTATTTATCCGCGATGATCAGACATTCCACAAGGGTGTCAAGGCTTCCGTCGAAGGATGGAGGGGCGAAAGGGTAAATCATCCTAAGGATGGTGTCCAGCGCGTCGGCTGGATCCGTGACTTCGACGATTTCCACCTCCCCCACACTCGACTTTCTCGAATCGTCTGAGGTCGGTTGGGGAAGGGAAAACATGTCTTTGAACACGGGTGAGGCGAGGGAGAGGACGAGCTTGTGAACTCGGAAATCGCGCTTGGGAGGACCCAGAGCTCGTAAGATGATGTCTGCGTCGGGGGCGTCGAACTTTTCGTCGTTCGACATTGTGGCGGTTGTGAGGGAGTAGGGGGTTGAAGAGGAGGAACACTGGGATGTCGAGTTCCATATTTAAGTGAAGGCGTGGCGGTGTCCTTGACAGCCTTGGACGTGTTCTATCCTAGACGGACGTACCGAAGAGAGTGGACACAAAGGGATAAAGAAGTTCCCGGACGTGGTAGCGGCTGGACCGTCGAAGCGTAGAAGGGTTGATCATCGTCTCCGGAAGACAGGGCTCCTTGAGGTCTGAGGTATACCAGATTGGATCACAGGACGTCGTCAAGCACCCGCATATATGGAGTGGACAGAAGACAGTTTCCCCAGGAGAAATCCACCGTGCAGAGATTCGTCGACCGACGAGTTCAACGTACCAGATGGAGACATCATCCTCAGAACCCAAGGCTCTCCCAATCGCGACCTTCGAGTTCACAAACTCATCCTCTCCCTCGCATCTCCTGTCCTCAGGGACATGTTCGGTATCCCCCGGCCACCAAATGCGTCGAACGTCTGTAACGAGGTGATCGACGTGACCTACCCACCGCAGGCTCTTGACCTTTTCCTGAGGCTCATCTATCCATTCCCGCCACC
>Ga0307517_10012560_pt1 | contig 11609 bp, 12 predicted proteins | sample 23_EM_MG_FD_194515 | JGI IMG/M metagenome (GOLD analysis project Ga0307517, IMG submission 194515) | Populus trichocarpa ectomycorrhiza microbial communities from riparian zone in the Pacific Northwest, United States - 23_EM | ecosystem: Host-associated > Plants > Roots > Unclassified | place... | reverse complement strand
TTTATAAATAAAATAATAGTTTTAAAAACATAGAATAATATGAAATGTTTTTTTAGATGGAAAAGATGCATATTGTTTTGTTTTTTCTTTCAAACATCTTAAACAAAACAAAAATATTATTAACAATTATATAAAAATATTTATTTCTTCGGATATTTAAAAATATAAAATAAAATCTTAAACGATAAAAGAAACTCCTAAATATTTGTTGATACCAAATAATTTGCAAGATCGGACGGGAACGGAATTAAGTCTTAACAAGTATGCACAGCCCCACCTGCAATAGCAATTTTCTTTTTCTGGAAATAAAATAAAACAAGAAATTAATTAGAAAAAAAAAAAGAAAGAAAGAAAGGAAAACCGGAAGCTGCTCTTGTTGGGTAGGTGGTGCCAAGTCGAACGCTCTCCCTTTCTCTCTCTCTCTCTCTCTCGCTCCATTCCTTTCTCTCTCGCTCTAGATTCACTCATCAAATCCCTGATCCGATCTGTAAGTTAGTACATCTCCTTCCTTTTATTTCCAATGCGTTCGATTCAATCCACAGATTCCTAATTTTTTTTGTATTGTATTTTGTGTTTTGATCTTAAGTTATACTTCTCTAATTACAGAGAGATCTCTCTGATTTTGGCCTTTTAGATCTTTTTAGTTTTTGGATCTCGGTGTTTTGATTAAATCACAGCTCGAATTTTAGGAGTGAAATAGGGAAAATTGGAGGGCTAAATTGGTCTTGAAAATTTTTGTAGATCGTTAGGGTTAAATCAGTGGTATTTTAGATGGCTACGAATCCTCCATTTAACGTGATGGAGGATCAGACGGATGAGGATTTCTTTGATAAGTTAGTTGATGATGATTTTGGGCCCCCTAATTTGGATTCGGGCCCTAAGTTCACAGAGGGAAGTGATTCTGATGAGGCGAAAGCCTTTGCCAATCTCAGTATTGAGGATACAAAAGGTGGATTCGAGGGGAAGGTTGAAAATGATGGTGCAGGATTGGATGGTGTGAAGGCGGAGGAGAGTAATGCGTTGGAGTCAGTGAATTCGTTGGGCTTGTCTGATGGGGTGATTGAGTCAAATAATGATGGGATTGGATCGGAGGTTGTGCCTGAGACTACTGTTTGTCAAAGCAGTGGATCATTGAAATCAGGGGTTAAGGAAGTGGGGTGGGGTTCGTTTTACGCAGATTCTGCGGACAAAGGGAATCATGGGTTTGGTTCGTCCTCTGATTTTTTTAATGATTTTGGAGGCGGTTCAGAAGATTTTCCTGCAAATATAGTTCAAAGTGCTAGTAATGTAGAGAATAGGGGTGGTGGAGGTTTGGATAATTCGGTCAGTTATGAGCAATATCAAGATGGTTCACAAGTTTATGGAGGATCGGTGATGGAGAGTGTGAATGGACTGGACTTGAGTAGCAGTCAGTATTGGGAAAACATGTATCCTGGATGGAAGCAAGATGCAAACACTGGGCAGTGGTATCAAGTGGATGCTTTTGATGCTACAGCAAGCATGCAAGGGAGCGCTGATGGTGCTTTGGGGGTTGAATGTGTGGCTGCTTCGGCCTCAATCTCTGATGGGAAAAAAGAGGTTAATTATTTGCAGCAGACTTCACAGTCTGTGGTGGGAACTGTGGCTGAGACTAGTACAACCGAGAGTGTGTCTAGCTGGAATCAGGTTTCCCAAGGGAATAATAATGGTTACCCTGAACATATGGTTTTTGACCCACAATATCCTGGTTGGTATTATGATACAATGGTGGGAGAATGGCGCTCATTGGACAGTTACACACCATCTGCACAATCATCAACTGTTCAAACTAATGATCAGCAGAATCAAAATGGATTCGCATTTAGCAATCCTTATTCCCCAAATAGTAGTAGCATGAATGCTGAGTACGGACAAGCTGACAAGTATGGCTATCAGGGCTATAATAACCAAGGCCTACATGGCAGCGGGGGTGAGTCTTATGGTAGCTACAATCAACAGGGTTTGAATATGTGGCAACCTCAGACTGCTGCCAAGACAGATACTATTTCGAATTTTGGTGGAAACCAGCAATTAGAGAATTTATATGGTTCAAATGTGTCCATGAACAACCATGTGGATCAGCAGAATGCTTTTAATTATTCGGGGACAGTTCCATCATATGACAAAGCAAGTCAAGGTTATGCTGAGGCTAACGGATTTGTTGGGTCACAAAGTTTTGTACACGGCGGGAACTTCAGTCAGAAGAGTAATCAGGAAACTGTAAAACAGAATGAACAAGCAATCTTTTCAAACGATTACTTTAGCAGTCAGAAACAAGCAAGTGTTCCCCATCAATCATTTCAGAGCAACCAGCAGTTTTCTTATGCTCCCAACACTGGGAGATCATCTGCTGGGCGTCCTCCACATGCACTGGTTACTTTTGGATTTGGTGGGAAGCTCATAGTAATGAAAGATAGCAGTTCTCTTAGGAAAACATCCTTCAGCAGCCAGGTGAGGCTCTGAAACGCTCTCTTTCATAGTTCTTTTTCTCATTTTTTTGCATCACATTATGGGTGTTTCTCTTAACTGATAATTTGGTAGCCAGAAGTCTTGGTGAGAACGAGAATTAAAAAGTGCTTGAGATTTTGTGTCAGTTCTCTCATAAATTAAAAGAAACTATTTTTTTAATTTTTTTTTCTTGAATGCTGGTATTATTCATGGGCTAAAAAATGTGTACTTATTTCATGTGAAGGATCATGTAGGAGGCTCAATCTCAGTTATGAATTTGATGGAGATTATTTTAGGAAGTAGTGATAATGCTTCAAGTGTTGGAGGGGGCACTTGCAGTTATTTTCATGCTCTCTGCCAACAGTCCTTTCCAGGTCCTTTGGTGGGCGGAAATGTTGGAAATAAAGAATTGAATAAGTGGATTGATGAGAGAATTGCACACTGTGAATCACTTGGTGTAAATCAAAGAAAAGGCGAAGTATTGAGGTTGCTTCTCGCTTTACTGAAAATAGCTTGTCAGCATTATGGAAAACTTCGATCTCCATTTGGAACTGACAATTTATTGAAGGTAAATTACAAATGTCTTTTTCAATGTGTGTGTGTGTGTATATATATATAAATCACTCTGTATCTGTTACTTTTCTTTTAATTTGACCCTTGCAGATTTATGCTCTATGTCACCCATTTGGATTTGTAAGAGCTAATTCGATTCCTTTAACAAAGCAAGTACTTGTATACATTTGTTGTTTGTTCTGTGACGAGTTAGTAAGAAAAAAACACTTTTGCAATGTATCTTTATTTTGATAGGTTAGTCTTTGGAAACATAAGGCTATGAAATGCCTCTCCCTCTCTCCAACCAAAAAGCCAGAAATAAAATTATCTCCTCTTGGATTCCCTGCTTTTCATGCTCTTGTGTGATGTTTTTCTAAAAGATGTTTGAAATGTCTCAAAATGGAAGACTGTTTCAAGCCCATTGGGAGTTAATTTACCTTGCTTATTTCAGAGAGACTTGGCCGGACATAGGTGAAAGGGCATGCTGCATGGGGTATCTAATTTCTAAACTAGAAAAGAGTAGGTGGTCTGGCCCACGTACGAAAGCACATGGGCTACCGGAAGCATTTAAGCAACCTGCATTTGGTGTTACTATAATCCAATTAATGATGCAACAAGTTTGTTGCGGGTTTATTTTCCTTCTCCTGATGTGGTTCCTAATATTTACTTTCTTGATATTTGATGTTACGTCATTGAGTTTCACATCATCTCCTTACACTGTTATTTATATGATAAAATGGGTCCTTGATATTGTTGCCTTGCAATCATATCTGAATAGCCACATATAGAAATGACTAACCTGGCATTTTGAATATCATTTGTATTTTTGTAGGAGAGCGATGCTCCAGAATCAGCAGTTGCAAAACTCTTTGCATCTGCCAAGAAGAATAGCACACACTTCAGTGAGTATGGTGCCCTTGACCACTGCTTGCAGAATATGCCCTTTGAAGGACAAATTAGGGTATCTTATATACTACTTTGCTATTTCTCACTATTGTATTGACATTTTATCTGTCTTGTAAAAGATTCTGATGTATGTACTAGGCAACTGCTTCTGAGGTACAACATCTTCTGGTTTCTGGTAGAAAAAAAGAGGCTTTACAATGTGCACAAGAAGGCCAGCTGTGGGGACCAGCACTTGTTCTTGCGTCACAGCTTGGTGATCAGGTTTTTCGTCTATGTTACTCTGATGCCTTTGATTTTATTCAGATAATTTTGCGTACAAGGAAGATTTTCAGATATTTACTCGCTTCTCTCTCTCTCTCTGTTTGCATGTTTTTGGGGCTGGGTTGATACAGTACTATGTTGATACTGTCAAGCTAATGGCACTTCGCCAGCTGGTAGCTGGTTCTCCTTTGCGAACATTATGCTTGCTAATAGCAGGGCAGCCAGCTGAGGTATTTTCCACAGATTCTAATGTACATGGTGGCTTTCCTGGTGATTTGAGTATCCCTCAACAACCTGTTCAGGTGAGATAGTGATGCATGAATTGTCCTACTATATTAAGGGCTGAATGCCTGTGCTATGTTGTGGATTCTTTCAGTTAAAATCACATATTTTGCTATCAAAAACTTGAGAGGATATTTTGTAGTGATGGAGAACCTTTGAGAATGAAGCCAAAGAGAAGAGAATTGTGTTTAGGATTTTGTTGATAACACTACCGACTGGCTATATCAACTGTGTTGTTTCCACATAATGGGTATATTGTTAGCTCTCAAGATATAGAATAACTAAGCTTTCTCCTCAGTCCTGTTCACAAGGATACTGAATGCTTATAGGCTTTGATGTAGCTGTCATGTCACTGCCATCTTTTCAATTTGTAAAAACATTGCTTGTAATTTACCTTTGCCACGACAAGCTCTTCCTTTTTTATTTCCTATCAAAAGCTGAAATTTCTAACCAGTTTTTATTGGTGTATAATTTTATATATGCTCTGCTTTCAATTGCAGTTTGGGGCAAACAGAATGCTTGATGACTGGGAAGAGAATTTGGCTGTAATAACTGCAAACAGAACAAAAGATGATGAGCTCGTGCTCATGCATCTTGGAGATTGCCTATGGAAGGATAGAAGTGAGGTATCTATTTTCTTTGGTCCTTTGTTTGGTGCCTTCTATTGAAAATCCTGTATCCTGAACCTTACATGAGAGTGATTACTCAGATTACTGCTGCACACATCTGCTATTTAATAGCGGAAGCAAACTTTGAGTCATATTCAGACACTGCAAGGCTATGCCTAATTGGAGCAGATCACTGGAAGCATCCCCGAACATATGCTAATCCAGAGGCTATTCAGGTGCTCTGTTATTTTGTTCAACCCTTACGCGCGATTACTTATGATTTATTTATGGTAGCTTATTATGGGATGGTTGCTTCCAATGCAAATGAACAACTTGTTCTGCACTTCTAGGCTGGATAGATAGGTTTTGGTTAATTATACAAATCACTGATCAGAATCCAATCTTTATGAGCAAAATCGAGAATGGTGACATTTTGGAATGTTTCTTGTGGTTTCAAACTCAACCTTTCTCTCTCGTATGATTTCACACACAGACTCTCCTTCAATGGAATCTGACTTGATTAATTTAATGGGATGTATTGACAGAGAACTGAGTTGTATGAATACTCAAAGGTGCTTGGTAACTCCCAGTTTATCCTGCTACCGTTTCAGCCGTATAAGCTCATCTATGCATACATGCTGGCTGAAGTGGGCAAAGTCTCTGATTCACTTAAGTAAGGGGATGGCAATTTTGAAGTAGGTGCTTTATATAATTTGTCCTTCAGTTGTCTGAATCTGGTGAATTTATTTAGGTATTGTCAGGCTGTTTTAAAATCCCTAAAAACTGGTCGAGCTCCTGAAGTAGAAACATGGAAGCTTTTAGTATTATCCCTTGAGGAAAGGATTAGAGCCCATCAGCAGGTAATAATTTATCATGAACTCTACTTCTTTCTTTATTTTTTTGCTTTTCTGTATTCTGACCACGATCAAATATTCTATTTTTCAGGGTGGATTCACCACAAATTTGGCTCCAGGAAAGATAGTTGGCAAGTTGCTCAACTTTTTTGATAGTACTGCACATCGTGTTGTTGGGGGCCTGCCACCACCCGCACCATCAGCATCACAAGGAAGTGTGCCAGATAGCCATCACCAACTGGTGGCTCCCAGAGTATCAGGTAGTCAGTCAACAATGACCATGTCATCGCTAATATCTTCTGCTTCAACAGAGCCCATAAGTGAATGGGCAGCTGATGGCAATAAAATGACAATGCATAATAGAAGTGTTTCAGAGCCAGACTTTGGTAGAAGTCCAATACAGGTGTGTTATCTTCTGCAAGTTGAAATACTAGACTTAAATTGCTTGATGTTCATGTTAATTATATCACGTCTTCTTACTGGCTTGTGGTAGTATCAGGCTGATTCATCTACACAAGGAACTCCTTCCAGCACACAAAGTAAGGCATCAGGTTCAGTGGGGTCATCTCGGTTTGGTCGTTTTGGTTTTGGATCACAGCTTTTGCAGAAAACTGTAGGGCTAGTCTTAAGGCCTCGCTCGGATAAACAGGTAGATTGATTTTCATATGTGATTTCTGTTGACTTTTTCAGGGAGAAACTATGGACAATCTCCTGGTACTCTTGTTAACCATCATTTGTATTGTGACTGAAGGCTAAATTGGGTGAAAAGAACAAATTTTATTATGACGAAAAGCTCAAGAGATGGGTGGAGGAAGGTGTTGAACCCACAGCTGAAGCAGCAGCCTTGGCACCCCCTCCAACAACTCTAGGCTTCCAGAATGGAGGCTCTGACTACAACTTGAAATCCGCTTTGAAGAATGAAGTGTCTCCGACTGATGGGAACTCAACGTTTAAGAGTCCCACTTCAACAGACCATCCTTCAGGGATTCCGCCTATTCCAGCCAGTTCAAATCAATTCTCGGCTCGTGGGCGCATGGGTGTCAGGGCAAGGTAATTTTGAAGCCTTCTGTTTTTCTTCTCTAAATAATGAATATCGTGAAAGTTAGGATGCTTGTCAATAGAATTTTTGATGAATAGATAAAGTGAAGGTAAAGTTTTGCTTTATTTTACTAAGAATATGTGGTATGGGGGAAGAGTGGATTAGGGAAAACACACACGAAGGTTCTGTCATATTGTTGTGGGATGCCCAGCAATATGGCTAATTCTTGTTATCCAGTTGGAACTCCAATGTACATTGAGTTCCTAAATCCTAATCTTGTCATCCAATTGAAATGGGTGGCTAAATTGATATAATAAGCTTTGAAGAAGATTTACTTGTCCAGGTTAAGGACTTTTGTTCCATTTTTTTAAGTGATTTAATTAATACAAACTAATATCAATCATGAGTGTTTGATAGGTATGTTGACACCTTTAACCAAGGTGGTGGAAAACCAGCAAATCTGTTCCAGTCCCCGTCTGTTCCATCTGTCAAACCTGCTGTTGCTTCAAATGCGAAGTTTTTTGTTCCCGCACCCGCACCCGCACCATCACTAGAATATTCTATGGAAGCTATAGCAGAGAACATACAAGAAGACAGTGCAACCACTGAAAAACCTTCTACATTCAATATGAAGGAGAATGATTATCCACAGCCTTCCACGTCTTCATCAGCAATGGCTATGCAAAGATTTCCAAGCATGGATAACATTACGAGAAAGGGGGGTATGATAAATGGGAAAGACTTGGTTTCATCCAACTCACGACGAACAGCGTCATGGAGTGGGAGCTTCAGTGATTCATTTAGTCCTCCTAAGGTGATGGAATCCAAATCTCCAGGGGAGGCTTTGGGCATGACCCCTTCATCATTTATGCCTAGTGACCAATCCATGACGCGAATGCCAAGTAGCAGTAGTTTTGGAGATGAACTTCATGAGGTGGAACTTTAATTTGAGCAATGGAGATGTACATACCAAGTTTTGCTCCTTGTGGTCGATGCAATACTTGGACGGGCTCCATCCAGCACATCCTGGAAGATGCCCAATGGTGCTGCATCAGAGTCGGGTCATGGAGAAGCAAAACATATTTTCTATCAAAATTTCCACAATCCTTCCCCCTCCCTCCTCAAAATGTATGTTCAAATGCAGATGGCGAATGTATTACTGTAATCTTAAGCCTAGATTTTGTTTGAATGCCACAGGAGTTGCCACCATCAGAGGTTTGAGGAGCTGGTTTTTTAACCATAAATCAAAGAAACCCTGCGTTGGCACCATTGTACAGTTAGTTCATTTGTTCATTTGTTGGGAAGAGGAAATGTCCATTGGAAGTAGCTAGTAGAAATCCCCTCGGGCTCAGAGGTCTTTTCCAGGGGAAACATAGTGTACTCATTTTCCAAAAAAAGAAAACAAGAGAAAAATAAAACGTCTTTTATGTTCAATTGTATTCCAATGTATGCTTTCAGAAGTTGAATTATTGGTTGAGGGCTGCTTTTGGCCAAAATGGGCTTAGAATTTAAGTTGCGTGTGCGAATGAACTGTTTATTTCTTTCTTTCTTGTAACATTTTATGTCAAAAGGTTTTGCCACTCATTTTCACTGTGTTAATGGATTGATGTCGTTATTTTTGTTCTTACAAGCATCTTTATCCAAGAGTTCCATAAAATGTCCTTGCAATTTTCATATAGTGCTAGAAAACGCGTTTAGTTAAAGATTAAATAATTATTTATGAGCCCCTATTAATTGTTTTTGAATTAGCTCCAGGGCCAAGGCCAAGCTAATTCCAAGGGCACACGGGCTCTCGACAAAGAATTCATAATTAATTCATGAGCTTTATCTCACCTAGTAAAAGTCAAACCTGAGATCTTAAACAGGAACATACATTCCAAGGTATTCCTCGTTAGGCCAACTCCATAAAATTAGCCAATATTAAATGTTAATAAAGAAATACTTATATTAGAATTGTACTTAATAATCGTGTGTTATTTTTATGGAAAACCTCATTAGATTATAATTTACATATCAATGATAAGGAAATAAAATAAATCTCCATAATAAAAATGTATTAAGATAATTATTTTGTAAAAACCCGAACACGAAAGAATAAACAATTTAAAATAAATTATTCAAAGAATAAAAAAATTAACTCATATTTATTCTTCTCCAACATATTTGAATGTTGTTGATTTAAAGTACTGGAGAAAGGAAAATTTGATAAAAAAAAAGGAATAAAAATAGTTATTTTTTTGGACATGAGAGAAAAATAGATGGAAATAAAAGAAATGGAAAACTTCTCTTTAGGAAAGCCTGTCTTTCCAGTGAAAAAATGGGAGAAATTCGATTTAAACAATTAAATTCTCAATATTACTTTTGATTTTGAATTTATAATCTTACTTGTTATTTATATATAAAAAAACCTTACCTAATAAAGAACAATCATTTTTAATAGTTTCCTTTTCTTTCCTTCTCCGAACAAAATTCATCTACACTCTCTTAATTTTCCTCCCTTCTAAATATGAAGAGAGACAATATTCTTCTTCATCTACCTTCTTTCTTTATATATTTTCTCTTTATATCCTCTTTCTGTTATTGCTATTGGTGTTTCTTCAACTTCTCGATCCCTTTACTCTGTCGTTTTGATTCATCGGATAGAGATAGAGAAGTTAATATTATCCTGACCATTAGAATTCCTTTCCTTGATTCTTTTGATGGGATTTGTGTGAAACATTATATTTAAGGGGAAAGAAGAAGAAGAAGACAAATGGGTTTTTAGAGTAATGAAATTCTGATAAAGTTTTGGATTCCATTCTTCAATCATTCCGGTCGGTAAGACATACATTCAACAATCAGGTTGAGATGAGCAGGAACAGAACGAAAACAAAGAAGAAAGCGAAGGTTGTTCTAGTTTCGGACTGGGATAAGGAAGGAAACTAAGAAAAATGAAGAAGTAGAAAGAATCAGGGTCAATTGAGTTGGATTCCTTTCTAGATTTGATGAGTTTAGGTGGGCATGGATTCTCTCACCTCATCTTCCAAAAATCCATTGTTATTTCCGTACATTTTTTACGCTTCATTCGTTCTTTCTTCAGCAGCAACATTCCCCTCATCAGCCTGTAATGTGCCCACATGGCCAGAATCACCCATCAGTTAATTCAATTCCACAGAGGCTTTGAGTTTGTTATGGAACTTGAAAATGTCTCCATCTCCGTTGTTGAGCCCTAATTTTGATAGCTTTCCTAAGATAGTTTGATGGATGCTTAGAATTTGTTTGACGAAATGCCTGAAGCAATCTGTGTTCATGAAATATTTTGATTTGTGAGTATTATGGATGAAATTATTATTGTAATTATGAATTATGTACAATAATTTTGTTATTTTGAGGCTTTAGCACACATAAAATTCAGAAAAGAAAAAACACAGTCAAATCTTATTTTTTTTTTAATTATCCCAAGATATAAGAACAAAATCACTTAAAGTAAATATTTTACAATCTTTCCAAATGTGTTTTGAATTAAATTAGTATTTACTTATCAATAGCTATTTATTATTTAGTCTTGTAATTAAAGAGATTATTTACTTTTTTTCGTTGACTTTTTAGATTTAAATAATAAAAAACTATTAAGACTTTAAAATTTATCAAATAAATATAAAAAATACGTTCTCAAAATATTATTTTTTTATTGATCCATAATTCAAAAGCACCCTTATAATTAAATGAAGAAAAAAAGAAAAACTATAACCCGCAGTTGAAAATGTTAATGGCTTATGGCAAATGCTTCGATGGTTTGAATGTTTATTTTAATTTATAACTATTTCAGGAATTATTAAAAACAAATATTAAAATTTAATTTTAGTCGATATTTAAAAAATTTCTGTAATTACTGATATGATGATTATTGAAGGTTTATATTGTTGTTAATTTTAAAATTCATAAAATTAAACAAAATATATGTAAATTAACTTGAATATTCACGTTAAAAAAAAAGAGATATTTTGGGAGAAGAAAATTGAAATGGAAAACATTAATTAAGAAAAGATAAAAGCAAAAAAAAAAAAAGAGAAAAAATTCCACGGCAAAGGAGTAGTGCTGTCACAAACTCACAAGAGAGACATTGAATCGCTGTCGCTCTCTCACCCTCTCAAGCTCAAGCACAAGCACAACTCCCTCGAAGATAAAGAAGAAGAAGAAGAAAAGCTTGGTGTATCAGCTGAGAGAGAGGTGGGGGCAGAGATTATTAGTTCAATCATGGCGGACCAACACGACGACTTAGAACAACTCCTTGACAGTAATCTCTCTCTTTCTCTAAAACCCATGTCTTCATTTTCTCTATAAAAAATCTGACAATTCTTTTTATATATATTTCAATCTCTTTACAGGTGCTGTTGATGATTTCCAGACTCTCAACCTTGCTCCTGCTTCTCAAAGGTCTGTCTCAACAATTTTTTTATTTTTTTTTATCTTTGGTAATAGATATTGGTGATTTTTGAAAATTATGGCTTAATTTATAGAAGTGGAGATGGTAATGAAGAGAACAGAAAGCAGAAAGAGGAAGAGAAAGGGACCTGTCTTCCTTCATTGCCAACTGGTGTTCAAGGGTTGGGAATGGGATTGCCTGACTTGAAAAGCAAGAAAAAAGGAAAAAAAAAGGTT
>Ga0307517_10012559_pt1 | contig 11609 bp, 8 predicted proteins | sample 23_EM_MG_FD_194515 | JGI IMG/M metagenome (GOLD analysis project Ga0307517, IMG submission 194515) | Populus trichocarpa ectomycorrhiza microbial communities from riparian zone in the Pacific Northwest, United States - 23_EM | ecosystem: Host-associated > Plants > Roots > Unclassified | place... | reverse complement strand
TATGCGACTTGAAATCCTCTGATACAATTGGCCACTGTTAATATGTGCCCTAATGCACACTAATGCATGGCTGGGTGCCGATCATTTTACCATTGTATCTCCTCTGAACTTTGAAAACCCCTAGTGTTGCGTGCAAGATTAGTACGCATGCGTAATTGTTTCCGAGTCAGCCTCTCTGACATCTGTTGTATAAATTGGGGCTTTGCGGACATCAGGAGAAGCGAGAGACGAGGACTCAGATTATCCTGGGAAGTGGGTGTTGTTTGACCTTTCTTTCTCTCAACTTTTTCTGTTTTGCTTTCAGTGCCATTGAGATCGTGACAAATTCTCATGCCAACACCCGCAAAAGAACGCCCACCACCGGAGGAGATCTGACAGTACCTCGGTGGTCGGAACGGTTCGTTCTATTTTAGAGTTTCTCCCCTGTTAAGTTAGTCTCCATCAGATAATTCAGATCAAGTCGTCGATACAGCATTATCAGAACCAACACGATCCCCCATTCTCTCACCACCTAACTTTTAAAGCCAAAAGCCCGGGCCTTCCAGAATCACCTGAATCTAACCCCCCCCCCCGGGTCCCCCCGGCCATCAATCGCCTTCCTCCCAATCAGCACCCAGGACTCTAAAATCTCGCATCCATAGCCAATCCCTAGCAATCCGGTTGGAGCCCCATTCTCCTCGCATCGAGCCTTTTCACGCAGTCTCCCTTACTCGTAATTTCCTGACGTTTGTAAGAACGACTGCTATTGGTTATGGGCAAAATCTTGAGGCTCCAGGCAATTTTTTGCCCATATGAGTATACCGATATCCTCAAAACCCCTAAGATAAGTTATCCCAGTAACTCTCCCCACGACCAATCACCTGCGATACCGCCAGTCGAAGTCCAAATCAAGCTAACACCCCAGTACGATTAACCTTTTAAGCCGCACAGAGCCTCAAAACTCGTGCACGTGGGACGACAGAATCTCCGCAACCTCCCTTGTTTCCCATCTTAACAGCAACCAACAACTCCGACATTTCCAGCCTTTCCCCCACACGAACTGCGTCAAAGAAGCGAAAATGAAAAGCAAGAATAAAAATAAAAATACTTCAGACGAGTTTATACGCTAAGCGCCTCGCCCGCCCGCCTCACCTCCCTCCCTTCCCTCCATACATACTCGAGTACCGACAGGCACATGCATCCGCATTGCAGAAGTGGGACTATCACATATGATGAGTGCCCGCGATCCAGTACAACATATACCCGACCCGAAGTCCGTACCTTCGCTTTTCTTTGCTTTTTGCTTTTCAACTTTTCTTAATCTGAGAGAGAATGGAGGAAAGATGGCGTAGGATAAGATGAACCGGAATGCAGGAATGCGGTCTATGCGGTCCCGTCATCCTGGAGTTAGTGGACTCGACTCTGTAGCCGAGAAAGGCAGAACAGAGCACTTTTCACGGTAGGGCATGTTTCGGAAGAATAGATAACGGATGGTTTAGAGTACAGTTCTATACGATAGAGCGCGAGTGCATCAACTCCTTAATATTTGCTCCTTTGCACCTTCTTAAAACATCTACTTTTCTTAGAGCTGTGCTCGTACCAGAGTACTGTGCCGTAAACCACTCGCGCCGGCTCACAAAGGCCGATCTTACCAAAAGACAGAAAACAAGGATTTTCCCATTTCCTTGTTAAAGGAGGTTGGAAAAATCCCCATCTTGGGGTACCTTCCCCGATTCTGCCTCATCGTGTTTGGCCCACTTTTGCGGCAATTTTTGCCGGTAATATTTGCTTATTCGACGTGTTGCCCCACTTGACGGGTTGCCTGGCTATGATATGATTAGTATCTTACCCGGTCCGAAGATGGTGAATCCGGTGGCCGTCTGTTTAGGGAGAGCTGGATTGGCGCGGGCAGGTACAGCACCGATACTGTACACGTCTCGGGGAGGGGAATTGAGGACAGTGCTGGTGCAGGACTGTACAAGGGAAGGCTATAATTTGCGCTATATAATCTATGCTGTAACCTTTTTTTTGTCCTGCTAAGCTAAGGTTCAGGACTCGCTCTGCTGCCTCCGTGGGTATAACACTCGTGGCATAATCGAAGCGAAATCGATCGTGGGGTATAAATACATACTGGAGCATGAACCCGATCCCCCCTTCCCCCACACCCCGCTCCTTCTGGCCACCTGGATATGCGCGCAGTGAGTACGATTCACTGAGAGACCCGGTTTTAGGGATACGTGGACTCATGTCATGTCACTCGCGGCCCCGAACCACTTTCCTATTCCATGTCCACCTTATGGCCATACCCCCTATATCCGTAGTGCGGTTATATGTACCGTACCAGTACAAGAATCACAACCGTCAAGTTACCCACTTCCTCCGAAAAGCCGTAATTCACAAGCTATGGATAGCTGACTGTACAGCACATACATGCTGCACCGTTTTACCAAAGCGACGTTGCAGAAATCCAGTTCACACAATCAAAAGCCCCCCCACAGTTTCCCTTTTTTTTTGACGCCTCGACCTCATTCAGGTCACGCACACCCTCAACTATGAGAGGGAAAAAAAAAATGATGGTAACCCCCAAACACGCTGACAGTGCGCACCACCCACTAGGTATCGGGAAACCGAAAAGAAAGGAGAAAAAGAAAGGAAAAAGCGCAGTTGTCGCTACAGTAGCGTACTCGAGGCCAAAACATTGGACGAAAAAACTCCAAGCTGTTCATTCCTTTATCTCAATCGTGGAGCCGGTCCGCGGGAGCTACCATATGTAAGCTATTATAACCACGATGCCGCACTCGTGGGTTGTCCAGTGTGCATACTCGAGTACTCTACCCATCACCCATCCATCACCCATCGCCCTCGACCCGTATCTCAACGACGAGATAAAGCAGATTCCACCACCACCACCCTCACTACCGCCACCACCACGACAATACTAATTACTTCTCCACATCCTTACTTCCTGGTAGTGCTGCCATGTGATTGTCACTCCCAATGCGCTGTCATGTCACCACCACCGGCGACCAAGTAAATAGCCCAAAAAGGAGAGATATGATATTATACAAGCGTTGTGGATCCCGTCGTACCAGTAACTTGAGTCGAGCTAACTATTTTCAACAGAGAGAAGAAGAAAAACTCATCCAAAAGTGCACTTTTGCATATATATTTCGGCATAATCCGCCTTGCGGGGAGTACGAATTCGATGGGATCGCCCCGAGAGATTGCGAGAGAGTGTTTTTGGGTGCGAGTGATAGGCTCATAAGTTAAGACTCACAATGCCTTACCTGGGTATGGCACAGTACAGAACACAGCAGAGCCAGCCAGCCAGTCAAGGGAGGAAGATCACGACGACTTGGATTCTTCATTCATGTCTGTCATTCTGTCTAGATTGTGGTGGGAGTGCTGTACCGGTAGTCCAAGTCCCCGCGTTGATCAGTCCATCGCACCTATCCATTCACTGGTACTGTACGGGATCTAACCTATCACACAGCGCAGCCCCATTCCAAGAGTTCTGGCACCGAGACTGGTACTGTAACACGGATGGCTATAATACGTCTGCTATAAATTTTTGTCACTGTACCAACCCGGGCGTCAGAACTTTTAGAATGGGGCTGTACTAGTACCAGGTACTGCACTCGAGCACAGTCCTATACGAGTATAGTACAATTACTGCCCTCTCCTCAGTCTAGACCATAACGGTTACCCAGCATCACCTCGTCGATCACAAATCAAGCAAACATGTGAGTAGCCAGGCAAACAAAACACCGCAAGCAAGAGAGAAAGAAAAAAGAAAAAGGAAAAAAAGAAAAAAGGAAAAAAAGAGGAGCAGGTGAGAGAAATGTCTCTCATACCCCTGGAGTCTTCCTTCATACCCAAGCTTGCGAAATTCTCATAGAGTAACACATGATATGGTAATGTAGGGCTACATACAAGCACCGCGCTGCACACTACCTACTGTGCGAATATAGTAAAGAAGAGGGAGGGAGGGAGGGAAGCCGAGATGTACTGTATGGGTCAGATGGAGCTATGCAGTACCCCACCCAACTTGAATGCCTTTTGCGCCTTCCCCGGTTTCCTAGACCAGGATTGCTTCGGGGTAGGATAGATATGTCGTGAATCGGCTCCTGTTTCCTCTCCGTGCAGTTGATATACTTACTCTACTTGCTGGTAGTAGCGTAGAGGTAGGTAGATGTTCAGGGGAAGTACGAGACATACGTAGTTAGCTGTAAGGACGGGCACATCTCTTTCTTTCTATCTTTCTTCCTTTCGGGGGGGGATTGCGGTTCAAGGGATGGGATCGTGGACTTTTTCTAACTTGGTGGAGCTGTGGGTACAGTACTGTACAGTATGTATCAAGCTATTTAGTACAAAGTAGTATTCCGAATCCCACCTGATCCGGTTTCGAACCGCGCTTCGCTAGAGGCGGAGAAGGGCGACGATGATGATGATGATGATGATAAGGAGGAGGAGGAGGAGGAGGAGGAAGAGTGTTCAAATCATACAAGCGCTCCATCCGTGCAATGACCGAGTAAGTATATTTTAAATGTGTCACACAACGAGCACTCTATCAGAAACCCCAGACCGAGACCAGGCGGCTAGATGCTCTGGAGTATCGTAGCTATCGTATCGAGTCTTACGAAACCCCAGCAGCGCATGGACAGAACGCGCCGTATTCCCCCAAACACTAGGGATATCATTGTTTTTGTCGAGGTACAAGTAGTGCCGTACTGTACAAGTTTGTTACATTCAACATGAGCGCAGTACCCTACCATCCCCCCCGCCCTGTCCAAGATCAAAGCAATCTGCTCCCAAATACTCCCACAATACTGCACCAAAGCAAAGCTATAAGTTGAGCCCCTGCGAGAATGTGCGCAAGTACTAAGAGCCCTTGTAGTGAGGTTCCTTGTGAAAATAATCGATAGAGGACAAAGCCGCATAGAAGGGAAATGAATGCAATTATTAAATGGATTGGACGCAGATAGTAAATAAATTTTCCGATCCCCTATCTTACCCTACAGAAATAGAATAGAGAAGACAATACGGAACCACGGCCATTTTCGAAAACCCGTACGAACCAGTGGAAAAAGAACAGATAGAACACCCAGACCAAGTAAAAACAGTGTATCAATATGGGAAGGGAAGTAGGCAGATGGCACAAAGGTTTAGGAAATGTAGAGAATTAGCATGATTGAAGTGCTAGTAGTGGGGGGAAAAAATTATACAACAGAAACTAAAAAAACAAGCCAATAACTTTTTTGTATAAGAAAAACCCCATTTGCCATGATCCCTTCGGTGTTTTGCCGTTTTCCGCGCTTGTCGTTAGAAGCCGATCCTCATTTAATAAGCCAACGAATAAGGCGGCCAGAAACTATACCCATAGGAACGGAACCTCAAGCAAAGCAAACAGAAAAAAGATCTGGTGGTGGTGGGGCACTCGAGTACGTGATACGAGGACCATATGTATCTCCTCCGCCTAGGAAAGCCCTCTTTCGAGAGGCCTCTGTCCGATCATTGCCACCAAGAACCCCACCTGGGGAGAAAAGAAAAGAAAAAACAGGATTGAAATAAGAAACGAAACGCTACCACCCATACAAAGAAATTGATACAGAATTAAGGGGTGGGCCCCCCCCCCAAGGAAAAAAAATGAACCATAAGTGCCATGACCAAAGTGGAAAGGTCAAGACACCGAATAATTGGAAAATAAAGACCGTGGCTGATCATACCGGCCCAATCCCACCCTCACCAGTGCCAGCAACAGCTACGACACCCCCCGGCTGTGGAGTTGCGGCGGGATGGACGGAATGCGCGCGATGGTACTTAAGGCCGTTGAGATTCTTGTATCGTTTACCGCAGAGTTCACATTGATAAGGCTTCTCTTTCTCCATGCCTAAAGTGCCAGGGTACGGCGCCGACGTCTCGGGATTGACGATGGAGTATGTTCCATCCGGATTGGCAAAAAGCTGCTGGTTGGTGTGTCCGTGCTGACAAAACCGTTATTATTTGGCATTTATAAACCCCCAAAGGGGATACACTTACAGATTTATGGTATTTGAGGCCATTCTGGTTTTTGTAGGCCTTCTCACAACCAACAACAGGGCACTTGAAGGGTTTGTCCTCTTGCGGAAGGTTTTGTACACCTTGGACTGCAGGGTGGACACCTTGAGCTACCAAAACTTTAGCCATGGAATATGCAAAATATTCTTAATTCACTACTTACCACCGCCAGAAATCAACATATGTAACTGCTGCTGTGTGTACCCCCCGCTCATCGCTTGTCCTCCAGGGCTGAAGAGACGCTTGGCGGGCTCGTCGATACACAAATCAAGTGGCATGTCGCCCCTACTCTCGAACGAGGTATTGCTATTATTGAAACCATTATTTTGGGCGCCCACTACGCCTTGCATGTTGCTCATGTTAGGAGGAAATGAGTAATCCAGCTGGTCCATAGCAAGCGGAGTACCTGGGACAGAAGACTCTGGCGAAAAGTGAGAGGGTTGCGGGTTAATGTTAAGATTAGCGAGTTGAGCATGAGGCAGATTCGGAGTGTTCTGATATGAGGGATGGCTATGCGTAGAGGGTGTGGGTGGATGCGAGGGGTATTGATTATGGCTCTGCGGGGTAAGCGGGCCCGCGTTAGGCGGGGGAGTCATCTCATCATCGTCCATTTCCATGTCACCGGCAATCTCTCCGTCTTGTTCCTCCTCTTCTCTCATCTCCTGGCCGGCCGCTTCTGCTGACTGTTGCTGTTGTTGTTGCTGTTGTTGCTGCTTTAGTCGCTGGAGCTGCTGCTGCTGTATCATCCCTAGTTGAATGCCACCCATCCCACTAATAGGACTTGTCATACCACTGGCGTCCCGTCGCTGGGGGCGGTGGATCTGCCCGTGTTGCCGCTCAAGATCATGACCGGAAACACCGTTCTCGTCCCGACGCACAGGTCCGGTTTGTTGGGCGTGAAACTCTTCATAATGCCTCAGAAGGTCATGCAAAGAAGGAAGTGGCAAACCACAGCAAGAAAAATCTCGGCAAAACTCTGCTTCGAGCTTTGGAAGGTACGACGAAGAGTGGAATGATGGCGAATTGAATGTGAATGGCGAAGTGCCTGCCATGATGATGCTATAGAAAGGTGTTAAAATTGTTATAGTAACTTAGAACCGGTAAAGGAGTGTTAAAGGACAGAGGGAAGAATAAGGGTTTATAAGCATAACTAATAAGCAATGGGACGGCAAGGGGGATAAATCCCCGGGCCTTATATAGGTGTCCACATCAAACTTTGTTTCAGGGATATGACTTACTCGTCTCTTATCCAACTTCCAACACTTACAGCACCCCAGCTCATAGCACCAGCGCCCATCAAGCTTCTAGCCATCTCACTATTCACCATACTCTCTCGTCTCAGTCTGGTTGACATGGTTGACATCGGGATACCATTGCTATGTGATACGCTGCCAGTTCGGGTCTCCGGAGCGGCATAGCCAGTGCCTTCGGCCGCTCGTAGCTGACTGGTAAGATTCGACTTGGGTTGGAGCTGTGGCCGAGAAGTGATATCTATTGGAGCGGGCATCTTTTTGAATGCAGGCTCCGGTGTAGATCTGTGGGTGGGTGGTGGTGTTAAGTTCCCGCTGTGAGACACAAGTTCACGGAAAGGAGTGGTGGAATGGGAGCTCTCGCTCGACGAGGTAGGGCTCAAAGAAGGCGTTCCGAGGAAATCCGTGGTGGGCGGGGGGAAGGGAAATGTCCACTCTAAAGCTGTGTTTGTTGGAGGGAAGTAGTTGTCTATAGGTAAGCAGGTAAGCGCGGTGGAGACCAGAGTGTGTGGTTGTAATTGCGAGCCGAGGAGTTGGAGGAAATGTGTTTATGCTGCGACTAGGTAAGAAAGGATGTTTGTGGGGAGGGGGGGGGGGGGGGATAGTGGTGGGAGGAGACGACCTCTTGGGGAAAGGGTGGCGGATTCAGGTTACCAAGACAGCAGTAGAAGCCTAGCTAGCGTTAAGTACCAGCGGTGCGGTCAAGGGTGAGTGGTCGGGGACGACCAGGGCTAAATAAGTGGTAGTGGAGGAAAACGGAGTGGTGGGATGGAGGGTTTCGGTGGATGAGCAGCCGGAGCAACGTCGAGCGGCGAGCTGAAAGGTCAGTGGGGCGGGCAGCTCGCAGTCGCCCGCTTAGCAGTAAGTTAGGGAAAGTCGAGTACCGTCGCACAGATGTGCGTCTTATAGAAGCGACAAATATGACCGTAACAGATGATGGTGTAGATGGTATAGATGGTGGTTATGATGATGTTGATGATGATGATGATGAGGATAAGGTAGGCAAGCGAGGTGGAGGCAGAAGAAGAAATATGAAGCACGAGAAGAGTGCCGGCAGCACGCACCAACACCGACGACAACCAGGAGGAGTGCAGTAGGGTTATGAAATGTCCCTTCTGGCGAGTCGATAAATTACACCAGTGTTCGAGGGAGCATCTGTGAATTACGCTGAGGGGGAATACAAGTACATAAGATATGGTAGGGATAGTTTTGGGGGCGTAATGTGGGTAAGCGCGGTTTGCCAGGAGGAGTTGGCAGAGGGAGGATGAAGACAGCGTTTATATTTTCATTGTAACAAGTTACTTCTACGATCCCGTATGGACACCTTACAAGAGTAGACTGGAATACTATACATTGTATGGGCTAACCCTTCCCGCCCAGGTGTTATCCATCCAAAGGGTGAGAAAGCAGAGCCATGTACCGGTACTCGTTAAAAGTTGAAATGTCGTGATCCTACTCTGCCATGCCTCACAGTGCTCTTTTCTTCCGAAGGGTAGGATGCAGCTCAAACTCGACCGGACTGCTTTGACTGCGGTTTCCGGGTTCAACATTTAGGATTTCCAAACAACCCACACTCCCAACCACCCAATAATTATCAAGCAAAGTTATAATTATTGAGAAGGTAGGTAATGATCAATTGTCTCCCCGTCTAAACGGGCCAAGATAGACACTGAGATCCTTCTCATCCACCTCCCTAGCTCCGTCCTCATGGAGTATAATATATTGATATTTCCAGTCCCCCCTCCTCCTCCATAGCCCTATTTCTGCGACAGCTCCTTTTAACAGCAGCAGAGGGTAAATATATCAATCCGGAACTCGGTCACACTTCATTTCTCCCTTGCCAAGCCAGAATGCTTCACTCCGCAACGCAAACTTCTCCCGCCGCCCAAGAGCGAGAGAAAGAAACCGCACCAACATGTTATTGAGAGTATTCCAGATGACCCGGACAATCCCATGGAAGACAGAGTACAAAGCCCGATTCCTCCTGCCCTGTCCCCTCTTCTCCCGACATCCACTTTTCTTCTCTTTCATAGACTCCGGGAAGCCATCCCTATCGGCATATCACACCATTATTTATCACTCAAAGAGTTAATCACCCCTCATGGATTCCTCTGGCGCGGGTAGGGATGGCCAACCTTCTTTCCCCTCATACTTTCTCTCCTACAAGTCTTGTCCCGACCAACGTTCCAGCTCTACTAGCGCCGGAAGTCGAAGTTGGCCAACTTCATCTTGGCCGCAAGAGTAAAGACTCCAAAACAAAGTTACATACGGTACCCCCGCTCATTGCCCTCTTGGTGCTAGGGCCCCACAGCACCATTCCCAAACCAGCTTCCTACATTCACAAACCTCAGGTTGACTGGCTTCTGACGGCCGCAAGATGTAGTCACTGATTTAGGTATCATAGAGCGATGTATGATTGGATGGTGTTTGCGGAAACTGCTTCATCTGGTGCTCTGCACCAGAGCTAACCTATTATAATACAAATAGAGGCAGTCCATGTGCAGTACAGTGCAGTCGCACCTCGCTATCCCGGATCTCACTCTCTCGGATCCCCCGCTGTCCCGGATGAGATTCCCCTGAATTCTGAATTTTTTTTTGTACCAAAGCCTAACTCATTATCCCGGATAACTCGCTGTACCGGACAGATTCCTTGGATTTTGGCCATCCGGGGCAGCGAGATGCGCCTGTATCTGAGCGGCCAACAGTCTGCAGGGCACTGTTGGTCTCCCGGGCATTCGCTAGGCAAGCCACCCTAACCCTAGTGTTTCTTTTGGCCTCCAGAAGCCACTTGAGGGAAGCATATCCGGCCTATGACAGTGTTTTCGGGACTTGAATGCCTTGAATCATTCCAAAGAACATTTCCCTCGCACACCATTAAAACGCAGCTCCACTGGCCATACTTGTAAGAGACAAACAGATAGAAACCCCAGGATCTAGCCTCACATTTCTGAAGCCGCGGGCGTCAGAAACGGCCTTGGGCGGAAGCGTTCCCTGTACGGAGTGGAGAAAGAGACCGCCGACATGGAACTGTTCCTCTGCTTTCTCTACTTCCTATGTCCCCTCTAATTCTTCTCCTTATACCCGGGCTTTGACTGGTACTGTCTGTACTTGTAGCTACGATATGTGTGCATGCGTTGTAAATGTTCCGTACCGGCCACCACCAGAAAGATGGTCAGGGTCCGCCTCACCGATCGCGAGTCGTGCCTAGGAAGAACAAACCAAGGTAGCCGGCTTCCTACTTCTTGCTACCTCTAATCACAACTTCATCAGATAGCAAACAGATAGAATGCCTGCTGTCACCAATAAAGTCATCGGGTTGGACTTTAGGCACTGTAACCTCCTAGATGCCTTGCAGAATGGTAGGACACCGGTATAGGATGTACGAGTAAATTAGAGTACTGACCAATTCGATGTCATTCCCGAGGATTGAATCGCAAGCCCCAGTTGAACTCTGCCGCACCCCCCCCTCGGATTTCCCAGCAGCTCGGCTGGCCCGACCCTTGCGTCAAACTCCATCACCACCACCGCAAGCCAGAATATATGCGCCGCTTACGGGTTTACATTGCTAATTCCAGGCCTTCAGGCGTGAGACCCAATCAATCTCCACGATCAAACATCGCTGCTTGTTGAAACTACTGTACCGGTATTATCTTGTGCCATTGGGATAGGAGAGGCTTTGTCAAGACGATCGTGGCCTGAACGTTCTTGCCACCGAAGCAACAACACTACCCTTCCAAATGTGTGCTAGTGCTCTGTAGCTCTACTTTGCAGATCGCCATAAAATAAGCAGGTCGGGTTTACGACTGTCTGGACAAACCTCCCTGCGGTGTCGGAGAGGTTTTTTGTTTTTTTCCTGAACTCTACTCGAGTACAAGCCTGGACCTACAAACCGCGGCCAAGATGCCATTGTCTGGTGCTAATAGCCCGCCCATTAGACGAGGAGCGCAGTGCTCACTGAAATTGATCATGGGGCCAACTTCATGGGTTAAACAGAAGTTGACGCCTCCCTCAAGCCATCCCGCATTGTGATACTGTACTCGCGGCACGGGGCCGCTCGATTATTTGGATACAGCTCTCTCCCCACAACAGCCCGGCCGACGAGCGATAATTCTTCGTGTCTCTGATAGCCTTACCACGGAGGCGAAGGTCTGCTGTGAATCGGCGATTGTAGAATAGCCACTCTCCAGCATGGCCACTCGCCCGGACCCTGTCCTTAGGGCATTGTTTTCTCTCATTTCTCAACATGTTTCCCAGCCGCTGTCATCTCGAGGGACCCTCTCGTCTGCTTTGTAACGCCGGGGCGGGGGGGGGGGGCGGCCCCCC
>Ga0307517_10012558_pt1 | contig 11610 bp, 8 predicted proteins | sample 23_EM_MG_FD_194515 | JGI IMG/M metagenome (GOLD analysis project Ga0307517, IMG submission 194515) | Populus trichocarpa ectomycorrhiza microbial communities from riparian zone in the Pacific Northwest, United States - 23_EM | ecosystem: Host-associated > Plants > Roots > Unclassified | place... | reverse complement strand
GCCCTCGCGTACGTCATCCACACCTCCGGCTCGACCGGCAAACCCAAGGGAGTTGCCATCGAGCACCGCAACGTGGCGACGTTCATCGCCTGGGTGAAGACGGCGTTCTCGGCGGAGGAGATGTCGCGCGTCCTCGCGGCCACCTCCGTCTGCTTCGACCTCTCGATCTTCGAGATCTTCGGGACGCTGTCGATGGGGGGCGCCGTGCTCGTCGTACGCGATGCCCTCGCGCTCATCGACGATGCGCCGCCCGAGGTGACGCTCATCAACACCGTTCCGTCGGCCATGACCGAGCTCGTGGAGGCGCAGCGAATTCCGCGATCGGTGCAAACGATCAACCTGGCCGGTGAGCCGCTGCGGCTGTCGCTCGTGCAGCAGATCCAGCGACAGACCTGTGCGCGCGTGCTCAACTTGTACGGGCCCTCGGAGGACACGACGTACTCGACCGTCGCCGTGATGACGCCAGGGCACCAGAAGCCGCCCACGCTCGGACGTCCCGTGGCAGCGACGCGCGCGTACGCGCTCGACGATCGGTTCCAGCCGGTCCCCCGCGGCGCGGTCGCCGAGCTGCTGCTCGGCGGCGACAAGCTCGCCCGCGGCTATCTCGGCCGGCCGGGCCTCACGGCGGAGCGGTTCGTACCAGATCCGCACGCGCCGTCCGGTCAGCGCGTGTACAAGACCGGCGACCACGTCCGGTTTCGCGACGCGGGCCACATCGAGCTCGTCGGGCGTCGCGATCACCAGATCAAGCTCCGCGGCTTCCGCATCGAGCTCGGTGAGATCGAGGCTCGCATCCTCGAGCACGCATCCTGCGCCCAGGCGGTCGCGATCGTGCGCAGCGATCTACCGGCAGGGCCGTGCATCGTCGCCTATGTCGTCCCTCGCGGGCCGTCCGCGTGGTCGTCGGCCGCTCTCGAGTCGTTCCTCCGCGAGCGGCTGCCCGCCCACATCGTCCCGGCGCTGTTCGTGTCGCTCGACGCACTGCCGCTGTCGCCGAACGGCAAGATCGATCGTTCGAAGTTGCCGCGCCCGGCCGCGGCCAGCACGGCGGCGGAGGGCTCCGCTCCGAGGTCGGCGAGCGCAGTCCGCCTGGCGAGCCTCTGGACGGCGCTGCTCGGCGCCGAGCGCATCGGGCAGAACGATTCGTTCTTCGACCTGGGAGGCCAATCGCTGCTCGCGGTGCGTCTGGCGTCGAGGATTCGCGCCGAGTACGGCGTCGACCTGCCGCTCCGCGAGATCTTCGAGGCGCCGAGGCTCGACGAGATGGCGGCTCGCATCGACCACGTGGTCGGCGCGGACCGAGCCGCGCGACAACCGGCCCTCGTGCCGCGGTCGGCAGATCGTGCTCGCCCGCTGGTCATGTCGTACGCCCAGGAGCGCATGTGGTTCCTGCAGAAGCTCGATTCCGACGCCTCCGCGTACAACATCGTGCTCGGCTTCCGGATCCGTGGACCGCTCGACGTGAGCGCGCTCGACGGTGCGCTGGCCGACCTCGTGCGCCGGCACGAGATCCTCCGCGCGCGGTTCCCCGTGGTCGACGCGCGGCCCACGATCGTGATCGACCCTCGTGCATCCACGAAGATCGTGGTCACTGACCTCACCACGACGCCGCCGTCCACACGAGACCAGGAACTACGCCGAGTCTGCGACGCCGCGACACGATCGGTGTTCGACCTCGAGCGCGGCCCGCTCATCCGGGTGGACGTCGTGCGCACCGGCCCCGCCGAGCACGTCCTCATCGTCGGGATGCATCACATCGTGTCCGACGCGTGGTCGCTCGGCGTCGCCGCACACGAGGTCGGAGCGACGTACGCCGAGCTCGCGAGCGGCCGCGCGCCCGTTCTGCCCACGCCGGCGATCCAGTACGCGGACTTCGCGGCGTGGCAAAAGGACTGGTTCGGCCACGACGAGCTGGACGCCGAGCTCGCGTACTGGCGCACCCAGCTCGCGGGTGCACCCCCGCTTCGCCTCCCGCGCGATCGGCCGCCCGGCGCAGCGCCCGGAGCCGCGGGGAGGCGGCCATTCGTCCTCGCGACTCCGATCGTCTCGCGACTCACCGAGCTGTGCCGCGGTGAAGGAGCGACGCTGTTCATGGGCCTGTTCGCGGCGTTCAGCGCCGTCCTGTCGCGCTGGACTCAGCAGCATGACATCATCGTCGGTACGCCCGTCGCCGGCCGCGAGCACACCGCGCTCGAGAACCTGATCGGCTGCTTCATCAACACGCTGGCGCTACGCGTGGGGCTGACCGGAGATCCGACGTTCACGACCCTGCTGGGCCGCGTCCGCCAGGTCACGCTCGACGCGTACTCACACCGCAACGCCCCGTTCCAGGCCGTCGTGGAAGCGGCCGCTGCGGGCCGGAGCGCTGAGAGCTCGCTCATCCAGGTGATGTTCACGTTCCAGAACATCCCGTCTGACCGCACGCTCGAGTTGAAAGGCCTCGATGTCGAGCCGCTCGATCTCGACGCCCCGGTCGCCAGGCGCGATCTCACGGTGCGCATCGAGGAGATCCACGGCGAGCTCCGGGGCGTCTTCGAGTACGACAGCTCCGTGTTCGACGAGCGGACGATCGCCGTCCTGGCGGATCGATTCACGGCCATGATCGCGACAGCGGCGGCGCACCCGGAGACGCGCGTCGCCGAGCTGCCGTGGCAAAACGACGAGGAGCGCCGCCTCGGCGAGCTGGAGACCGAGCGCGCGAAGAAGAACCGTCACGACAAGCTCAAGGCGCTCGTGAGGACCAAGCCGACGGCGATCCGGACCGCGCCTCGACAGCTCGTCGAGATCAGCGGCGAGCTCCCGCTCGTGGCGCGTCCTACCAGCGAACGCGTCGACCTCGCCGGCTGGCTCGCCACGCACCGAGCGCTTGTCGAGGACCATCTCGCTCGCGAGGGAGCGATCCTCTGGCGGGGATTCCACCTGGCCAACGAAGGTGATTTCGAGCGCCTCGCAGCGGCGCTCTCGGGTTCCCTCATGCCGTACGACGAGGGCTCGACGCCGCGCAAGGTGGTCAGCGGCAACGTCTACACGTCCACCGAATACCCCGCTGCTCAGCGCATCCCGCTCCACTGCGAGATGGCCTACTCACACAGGTGGCCGGGCCGGCTGTGGTTCTGGTCCAGACAGGTCGCGGCGAAGGGCGGCGCGACGCCGATCGGGCGCTGCCGCGCGATCCTCGCCGCGATCAGCCATCGCACGGTCGAGCGGTTTCGCGCGAACGGCGTCATGTACGTGCGTAACTTCGCCGAGGGTCTCGACGTCCCGTGGCAGGTCGTCTTCCGTACGCACGATCGCGATGCGGTGGCGCGCTATTGCGACCGCGCCGGAATGGACTTCGAGTGGCGCCCCGGCGGCAAGCTTCGCACGCGCCAGATCCGACCGGCGCTCGCGAAGCATCCGAAGACCGGCGAGGAGGTCTGGTTCAACCAGGCGCACCTCTTCCATACGAGCAGCCTCGATCCGGAGCTGCGGCGCAGCCTGCTCGAGACGCTTTCAGTCGACGAGCTGCCGCGCACCGCGTGCTACGGCGACGGGACCCCGATCGAGGACGAGGTCATCGCGGAGATCCGCGCGGCACACGAGGCAGCGACACTCGAATTCCCATGGCAGGAGGACGATCTCCTCCTGGTCGACAACATGCTCGTGGCGCACGGCCGCGCGCCGTTCGAGGGCCCGCGACGGGTCCTTGTCGCGATGGCCGAACCGCTCGGCAGCGACGCCATCCTGCGAGCGGACCGTTCCGCTGCTTCCCTGCTGTGAGGCCATGACATGGACGTCACGATCACCAAGCCAACATCCCACGGGGAGCTTTGCACCCCGCCCCACCGGCAAAGCCGGCGGGTTCGCCATCCCCCAGATCTTCGCTTCGCTCGATCGAGACCGTGGGCGCTCGGCCTCGTCTTGCTCTACACGACGGTGCTCGTCCTCGCGTCGTGGCCCGGCGAGCTGTCCCCAGGGTTCCTCAGGACACCGAGCGCCGTCGCGCGAGGCTTCTTCCTTGTGTTCCGCACGCGCGCGGTGAACTTCCTGTTCGCTGGGCGCGGCCTCGACACGAAGAGCCGGAGGATGTGCGTCGTGGCGTTCGGCCGGCAGGTCGACGACACCTATGCGCCGCTCTACCTCCCGTCGGACCGGTGCCATCCATCGGCCGTGAAACACGACTCGACGTTCGACGCCATGGTGCGAACGCTCGTGCTTGTCGTCAGCGACGAAGCGCCCCAGACGCGCGTCCGCCCGACCGGTAATCGATGGATCACGTCTCTCGATGGCCAGCCACTCGACGGCCTCATCCGCCGCTACCGGTCGAGCGATCTCCTCGATCCACTCAGCCGTTATTTCTGCGAGTCGCGCGACGGGACGAAGGAAGTCCAGCTCGCCGTGTTTCACGACACGGTCGACTACCGGACGGAGGCCGTCACGGCGTGGCTCGAGGTGGTCCACAACTACGACTGCGTCCACGCCAAGCGCCTGGACGACGGATGGCTCACGGCGGAGGCGATGCACGCCGCGATTCCGGATCTACCGGTGGCACCGGTCTCGTTCAGCGGGAAGACACCATGATGCAGGTGAATGAATCTCTGCGGTCGCTGTCGGCTCGATTGCACCGCTTCTACTTCGGGCCCGTGTCGATCTACCCGTTTGTACTGTGCCGGATCCTGCTCGGATCCATCTTCTTCCTCGCGTACACGTTGTTCTTCCCCGCCGTGACCGCGATCTGGGGGCCTCGCGGCGTCACCCATTTCTATCTCGAGCAACTCGCTCGGAACTATGCCGTCCCGGTCGCGCCTCTCGCGTGGACGGAGACGCACGTCTGGTTCGTCTACGCGCTCCTGCTCATCACGGCCGTGACGTTCGCGGCAGGGTTCATGACGAGGATCAGCGGCATCGTCGTCGTGCTCTGTCACATCGTGTTCGCGGAATCGCGCTTCCACACGTGGGGGTGGTCGCCGACGATCATCCCGTTCGCGGTCTACCTCGTCCTCGGCAACGCCGGGGCGCGGTTCTCGGTCGACGCGTGGCTGCGCCGCCGTCGAGCTCCCACGGCAGGCGAAACCGAGACGATCACGGCGTGGCCGCTCCGCCTGTTCCAGACCCACGTGCTCGCGATCTACATGGCAGCCTCGTGGCATCGCATCGACGATCCGGGATGGCTTCGCGGCGATGTCCTGTTCGAGGTGATGACCTCGGAGGTCTGGACCCGCGTGACGATCGACCTCTTGCCCTACAGGGCCGTCCTCCAGCTCGCCACGTGGGCGTCGCTCATCGTCGAGCTGCTCGCCCCGCTCGCGCTCTGCTGGCGCCGCACGCGAACCGGATTCGTCCTCCTGCTCGCGGTCCTGCACATCGGGCTCGAGCTGTTCGGGCGGCTCGGCTGGTGGCAACCGCTCATGCTGACGCTGCTCGTGGTGTTCTGGCCCGACGGCGCGGCTGAGCGCCTCATACGTCGGCTCGAGCGCGCTCTGTCCGGATCCCGGACCCGCTGTCCGCCCGTCCCCCTCCGCGAGAAGGAACACACCGTCACCGATGTCGATGAACCCCGCAAATAGCAGTACGCTCGGACCTGTCCTCGTCTGCCAGATCCACTACCGCGATCAGGTCTACGAGGTGGATCTCGCGAGACCGATCGATCTCGCGATCGTGCTCCGCAACGGAGAGGACAACCCCAGAGCGTTCGGCATCCCGCATCCACGCTTCGCCACGTACGAGGCCTCAGGCTTCGTCGGATCCGTCGCGCGGGGCGGCCCGTGCAACGTGGACGTGCTCGTCATCAACGCTCACGGCAACGGCACGCACACAGAGGGAGTCGGCCATATCTCGCGCGAGGCGCTCAGCCTCCACGGATGCCTGCGGCGCTTCCATTTCGTCGCGAAGGTGATCACGGTCGACCCGATCATCGCGCCCGATGGCGACCTCGTCATCCGCGGATTCCAGCTGCACGATCATGTCCTGGATGCTCCCGAGGCCGTCGTCATCCGTACCCGGCCCAATGGCACGGAGAAGATGTCCAGGGATCATAGCGGGACCAACCCCTGCTACCTCACCGAGGATGCTGCGGCGCTCCTGGCGAGCGCCGGCGTGCAGCACGTCCTCGTGGACTTTCCCTCGCTCGATCGCGAGGACGACGCCGGGCGCCTGGCCGCGCACCGAGCGTTCTGGCGCTATCCGGACAATCCCCGCCGCGACTGCACCGTGACGGAAATGGTGTTCGTCCCCAGCGACGTGCCCGACGGAACCTATCTGCTCAACCTGCAGGTGCTCGCGATCGAGAGTGACGCTGTGCCCAGTCGGCCCATCCTCTTCCCTCTCGCTGTCGCGAGCTCACGCTCGCGCAGCCACTTGGCGCCCCGGCTTCGGGGACGATGACCATCCACCAGATTGGCACTCAGGAGATCCGATATGCGCGAAGAAGACGGCGAGGACAAGCGAACGTTCAAGGTCGTGGTGAACCACGAGCAGCAGTACTCGATCTGGTTCGCGGACCGCGACAACGCTCCCGGTTGGACCGACGCCGGCAAGCGCGGGACGAAGGCCGAGTGTGCGGCCTACATCGACGAGGTCTGGACCGACATGCGGCCGCTCAGTCTCCGCAAGCAGATGGAGGAGATGGCGAACAATCCGCCGCCCACCGTCCCGGCCGGCCCCGCACCGGCGCGCCACCCGCTCGGCAAGGACGCGCTCGTCGAGCGCCTCGAACAGCCACAAGCCGTCGAAGCGAGCGGCCGCCCGAAGGCCGACGTCAACACGCTGCGCGACCAGATCGAACGCGGCCACGTGTTCGTCAAGTTCGTCGCGACGGGCACAGAGCTCGCCGTCCGCCTCGATCGCGCGGCGTGCGAGCTATCGACCGCCAACTTCGTGGCGAACACCGGCACCATAGCGCTCGTCGGAGATCTGACGCTCAACTTCAACGTCGTGCGGTATCGCGGCGACCTCGATCTCGCGACGCTGAAGGGGACCGGCCGACTCGAGCTCTTACGCCGATGAACGAACCACCAGCTCGGTGGGAAGAATGATCGCCTTCGGATCGCCCCGCGGCTCGGACAGCCGGTACAGCAGCAACTGCACCATTTCCTGCCCGAGGAGCCCGACCGGCTGACGCACGGTGGTCATCGGCGGATCGGCATACAGCGCGAGCGGCGCGTCATCGAATCCGACCACAGCCACGTCGTCCGGCACCCGCCGGCCGAGCTCGCGCAGCGCGCGCAGCGCTCCGATGCCCATCAGATCGGAAGCGACGAACACGCCATCGATCTCCGGCGTCCGCTCGAGCAGGAGCTTCATCGCGCGATAGCCGGCCGCCTCGGTGAAATCACCGTAGGCGACCCGGTCGGCGGCGGCCGGCATCCGGGCCGCGCGCGTCGCGTCGACGTAGCCGCGCAGCCGGTCGATGCCCGCGCTCATGTCCAGCGGACCGGCCACGGTGGCGAGACAGCGGCGGCCCGCGGCGATCAGGTGGCGCACCGCCTCCTGGCCACCGCCCGCATTGTCGGCGTCCACGTAGTCGGCCCGCCGCTCGGACAGCGGGCGTCCCATCGCCACCATCGGGATCCCCGCTGCCCTGATCGCGGTGGGCATCGGGTCGTCGCCGTGCAGCGAGATCAGCAGGGCTCCGTCGACGTGCCGGTTGCTCACGTATCGCAGCGCGCGCTCGCGCTGCTGGTTGCCGCGCGCGTGGAGCAGCACGAGCTGCAGATCGGTGGACGATAATGCGGTGTTCACGCCTCGCAGGACGTTGGCAAAGAACGGGTCCTCGAAGACCGTGTCCGGTCGCTCGTGCACGATCAGGACGAGGGTGTCCGTGCGGCGGGTCACCAGGCTTCGAGCGGCGCGGTTCGGCACGTAGCCGAGCGCGCTGATCGCCTTGGTGACCGCGGCATGCGCTTCCGGAGATACCCTCGACGATCCGTTCACGACTCGCGAGGCGGTCGCGCGCGACACGCCCGCTAGCTCGGCGACGACCTCGAGCGTGGGTACGCGGCGATGACTTGTGTCCGACATGACCGACGGTGCTGATGGTTCCGGGGTGTTCACGTGGAGCCCTTTGCGTCGTGGTGGGCCCGGATCAATTTCGAATACCACCGGGCACTGGACTTGAGAGTGCGGCGCTGCGTGGCGAAGTCGACATGGACGATTCCAAACCGCATCCGATAGCCCTCCGCCCATTCATAGTTATCCAGGAGCGACCACGCGAAATATCCGCGCACGTCCACGCCTTCATGGACCGCCGCACGCACGACATCGATGTGGCGCGCGATGTAGCCGCGGCGATCCGGATCATGCACGCTGCCGTCTGCTGACACGGTGTCGTCGAACGCCGCCCCGTTCTCGTGCACGAACAGCGGTATCTCCGGATAGTCGCGGTGCAGCCGGCGCAGCATGGCGGCGAAGCTCCGCGGACGGACCGGCCAGCCCATCGCCGTGACGTTCTCGGTCGTCGATACGTGGAGGACGGCGTCGCCGGGCACGAACGGCGACGGCCGGGGAATCCCGACGGCGCTGGCACCAGACGCGACGATATGCGGCGCATAATAGTTGACGCCGATCCAGTCGATTGGCGCTGCGATCAGCTTGGCGTCATCACCGACGATCGGCAACTGCGCGCCTGCGCGCGCAAAGTCGGCGATCACATCGTCGGGGTAGCGACCGCGCAGGATCGGATCGAGGAATACACGATTTTGCTGACCGTCCACCAACCGGGCGGCATCGCGCGCGCCGGGCGAGTCGTCCGCCGGCTCCGCCGGGATGAGGTTCAGAGTAATGCCGACCTCCGCCGCACCGCGCGATCTGAGTGCAGCGGCCGCGAGACCGTGGCCCAGCAGCAAGTGATGCACGACGCGGACCGTGGTCACCGGATTCTGGATGCCCGGGGCGTGCCGGCCGGTCATGTGCCCCTCGAACGCGCTGCACCACGGTTCGTTCAAGGTCGACCAGTGCCGCACCCGGTCGCTCAGGGCCTCGGCGACCAACCCGGCGTACTCGGCGAACCGGTACGCCGTGTCGCGCTCGGACCAGCCGCCCTGATCCTGCAGATCCTGGGGGAGGTCCCAGTGATAGAGGGTCGGCCAGGGATCGATGCCGGCGGCCAGCAACTCGTCCACCAGCCGGTCATAGAACGCGATCCCGGCTGCGTTCACTGCGCCTCGTCCCGTCGGCTGAGCTCGCGGCCACGCGACGGAGAAACGATACGCGCGAAGGCCGATGTCGGCCATCAAGCGCACGTCATCGGCGTAGCGATGGTAGTGATCACAGGCGGAATCACCCGACTCGCCGCGCCAGGTCTTTCCGGGCGTGCGCGCGAACGTGTCCCAGATGCTCGGGCGGCGGCCGTCTGCGGTGACCGCACCCTCGATCTGGTAGGCCGAGGTCGCAGCTCCCCAGATAAAGCCGGAGGGCAGCTCCGCCGCGGCCCGCGCGGACAGCACCTCGGGATCGATTTCGTCCCCGCCCAGCGTGCTTTGCTGAGCTTGCTTTCCGTTGATCTGACTTGGACTGAGCGTCATCCTTTTACCGCACCTTCCATGATTCCGCCGATGATCCGTCGACCGAACACAGCGAACACGACGAGGACCGGCAGAGTTGCGAGCGCTGTACCAGCGAGAACGAGTGTGTAGTCCATGTATTTGCCAGCGGCGAGCGTGGCAAGTGCGACCTGGACTGTCGGGTTGTGAGGGCTGAGCACGATGACCGGCCACATGAAGTCGTTCCACGCCTGCATGAACGTGAGCAAGCCCAGCACGGCCATGGCCGGCCGCAGGGCCGGAAGCACGACGTGCCAGTACAGGCCCCAGCTCGTGCAGCCATCCATCCGGCCGGCTTCTAGCAGCTCGTCCGGCACGACCTGCACCGTGTACTGCCGCATGAACACGACGCCGAACGCGGACACCGCGGTCGGCGCGATGACGGCGATCAGGTGCTGCGCCCAGCCGAGCGTCTGCATCTCGATGTAGAGCGGAATGACGCCGAGCTGGACAGGGCACATCATCGTCGCGATGACCACCAGCAAGAGGGCGTTGCGCCCGCGGAACCGCAGCTTGGCGAACGCGAACCCGGCGAGCGAGCAGAACGCCAGCGTGCTGACCGTGATCGCGCCCGCGACGATGACCGAGTTGACGAGCGCCTTCGCGAAGTCGATGTTGTCGAACACCCGCAGGGCGTTGGCGAAAAAATTGCCGCCCGGCAGAAACGGCGGCGGGGTCTGGCCCACTGCTTCGTTGGTCTGCGACGCGATCGTGAACGTCCAGTAGACCGGAAACGACGACAGCAAGAGGACGACGAACAGGAACGGGTAGCGAGTCAAGATACCGCTCGGCTCGCCGGCCGGACCGTTGCCGCTGCGGCGCCGCCGGATTCCCCGCAGCTTGCCGAGCTCGGCGAGCGTGCTGTGCGCCGCGCTGGTCATACGCCGCCATCCCCGGTGTATCGCCGCGTGATCAGATAACCAATGGCGGCCAGGACGAAGGTGATGATGACCAGCACCCACGACACCGCGGCGCCGTAACCGAGATGGCCGAGCCGGAAGCTCTCCTCGTACATGAACAGCGTCATGGTCTGAAACTGCCGTGCCGAGCCGCCGGTCACGCTGCCCGGAGATGCATCGAACAACAGCGGCTCGGCGAACAGCTGCATCTGGCCGATCAGCGAGATGAGCGCGGTGAACGCAATCGTCGGCCGCAGCGCGGGGAGCGTGACGTGCCACAGCTGACGCCAGGTACCGGCGCCGTCCATTGCAGCGGCCTCGAACTGCTCCTTCGGGATCGCGAGCATCGCCCCGAGATAGATCAGCGCGTTGTAGCCGGTCCAGCGCCACACCACCATCGTCGCGATCGCGGACCTCGACGTCCAGTCACCGGCCTGCCAGGCGATATGGTCGACTCCGAACAGCCCGAGCGCCCAGTTGATGATGCCGAAATCGCGGCTGAAGATCTGACCGAACACGAGCGTCACCGCGACGATGGAGGTGACGTTCGGCAACAGCACACCCATGCGGAACATCGTGCGGAGGCGAATGCTCGCGGTGAGCAGGTGCGCGACGATCAGCGCGAACACCAGCTGCGGCACCGAGCACATCACCATCAGCAGGAACGTGTTCTTGACCGAGTTCCAGAAGTAGTCGTCACCGATCAGCTCGCGATAGTTCGCCAGGCCGGTGTACGCCTCGATCCCGGGGCTCAGCAGGTCGCGGTTGGTGAGCGATACGTATGCCGTGTACAGGATCGGGAACAGCCCGAATCCGATGAACAGCACAAAGAACGGCGCAATATAAACGTACGGAGAAACTCCGCGATCGGCCCACCGAAACAGGCGCACGAAGGCGCTCGCGCGGTTCGGCCGCAGCTCCGGGCGCAAGTGCGCCACGGCGGTCGAGTCACGGCGAGCGCTCACGGTCAACTGATCTCCTCTCGCAAGAACGGTCGTTGGTGGGCCAGCCAGGCTGGCTGAATACGCAGGACAAGGTGCCGGCGAGCCGGTCGCACGATCGAATCAGCGAGCGGCACGCGCGGCATCTTTGAGCGATTGAGCAAATGCGGCGTCCGGCTTCTGGCGACCCTGTTCGACGCGCGTGATGCCGTCCTCCACCGCCTTCCTGATCGGACCATGCTTCTCGCCCTG
>Ga0307517_10012557_pt1 | contig 11610 bp, 13 predicted proteins | sample 23_EM_MG_FD_194515 | JGI IMG/M metagenome (GOLD analysis project Ga0307517, IMG submission 194515) | Populus trichocarpa ectomycorrhiza microbial communities from riparian zone in the Pacific Northwest, United States - 23_EM | ecosystem: Host-associated > Plants > Roots > Unclassified | place... | reverse complement strand
TGCCGCTGCGCGAAAGCCGCACCCTGCACCACGACGGCAACGGCCGTTGGGGCGCGGGCAAGGTGATGGTCCGCTCGGCGCCTCCGGGCACCGGCGTCATCGCCGGCGGTCCGATGCGCGCGGTGCTGGAAACCCTGGGCGTCCAGGACGTGGTCGGCAAGTCGGTCGGCTCGTCCAACCCCTACAACATGGTGCGCGCGACCTTCGAGGCGCTGAAGGCCCAGTCTTCGCCCCGCCAGGTCGCCGCCAAGCGCGGCAAGAAGGTCTCTGACGTGATCGGCCGCCGTGCCGATGGCGCCCAGACGCCCGTCGCCGCCGACGAAGGATAAGACCGATGGCTACCGTCACCGTTCGTCAGACCGGCAGCCCGATCCGACGCAAGAAGGATCAGCGCGCCACCCTGGTCGGCTTGGGCCTCAACCGCCCCGGCCGCGTCTCGACGCTGGAGGACACCCCCTCCGTGCGCGGGATGATCGCCAAGGTCGCCCACATGATCGAGGTCGTGAAGGACTAGTCCTTCACGACGGGCCGCCTGGCGGCCCGATCCAGAACACATCAGCCGAGTCGGAGCGCCGCTCCGGCGATTGAACTCCAAGGAGAGGCACATATGACCAAGCTCAACGAACTCGCGCCCCGCGAAGGCTCCACCAAGGGCCGCATGCGCGTCGGCCGCGGCCCGGGCTCCGGCAAGGGCAAGACCGCCGGTCGCGGCGTGAAGGGCCAGAAGGCGCGCTCCGGCGTCGCCATCGCCGGCTTCGAAGGCGGCCAGATGCCGCTGCACATGCGCATGCCCAAGCGCGGCTTCAACAACATCCACCGCAAGGACTTCGCCGAGGTGAACCTGTGGCGCCTGGAGCAGGCGATCGCGGCCGGCAAGCTCGACGCCAAGAAGGCCATCGACGCCGAGGTGCTGATCGCCGCCGGCGTGATCCGCCGCAAGCTCGACGGCGTGAAGCTGCTGGGCAAGGGCGAACTGACCACCAAGCTCAACCTGACGGTCTATTCCGCGACGGCCACCGCCCGCGCGGCGGTCGAAAAGGCGGGCGGCACGCTCACCACCACCAAGAAGGAAGCCCCGGCCGAAGAAGAGGCCAAGGCTTAAGGCCTTAGGCGCATCCGGGCTCGCATGCGGGCCCGGCACGTCCTATCTGAGCAGGACCACACGTCAGGGGATTTGGTGAATGGCTTCGGCCGCCGAGCAACTCGCCGCGAACATGAACTTCGAAGCCTTCACCAAGGCGACGGAGCTCCATAAGCGCATCTGGTTCACCCTGATCGCGATGATCGTCTACCGGCTGGGCTGCTACCTGCCGATGCCGGGCATCGACATCAGCGCCTATTCCGCCGCCTTCGAAGGCCAGGCGAAGGGCGTGCTCGGCATGTTCAACATGTTCTCGGGCGGCGCGGTCAGGCGCATGGCGGTCTTCTCGCTGAACGTGATGCCCTACATCTCGGCCTCGATCATCGTGCAGCTGCTGGGAACGGTCTATCCGCCCTGGGAGAAGCTGCGGAAGGAAGGCGGGGAGGCGGGGCGCAAGACGCTCAACCAGTACACCCGCTACCTGACCGTGGTGCTGGCGATCTTCCAGTCCTTCGGCATCGCCATGGGCCTGCAGGCGAGCCAGGGCATCGTGGACAATCCGGGCCTGTTCTTCACCGTCACCACGGTGGCGACGCTCACCGGCGGCACGCTCTTCCTGATGTGGCTGGGCGAGCAGATCACCAGCCGCGGCATCGGCAACGGCGTCTCGCTGATCATCTTCGCCGGCATCGTGGCGGTCTTCCCGCAATCCATCTTCCAGGCCTTCTCGCTGGCCCGCACGGGCGCGATGAGCGGCGGGGCGCTCTTGGTGATCCTGGCGTTGGTGATCGCGGTCACCGTGGCCATCGTGTTCATGGAGCGCTCGCAGCGCCGGCTGCTGGTGCAGTATCCGAAGCGCCAGGTGGGCAACCGCATGTTCGGCGGCGACACCTCGTTCCTGCCGCTGAAGATCAACACCTCGGGCGTGATCCCGCCGATCTTCGCCTCGTCGCTGCTGCTGCTGCCGGCGACGGTGATGGGCTTCGCGGCCACCGCTGACCTGCCGTCCTGGCTGCAGTGGCTGCCGGGCGCGGTGGGCCAGCTGCAGCACGGCCAGCCGCTGTTCATGGTGCTCTACGGCGCCCTGATCGTCTTCTTCTGCTTCTTCTACACCTCCGTGGTGTTCAACCCGGAGGACACGGCCGAGAACCTGCGCAAGTACGGCGGCTTCATGCCGGGCATCAAGCCGGGCCGCCGGACCGCGGAGTATCTCGACTTCGTGCTGACCCGCCTGACGGTGATCGGCGCGGCCTATATCGCCATCGTCTGCCTGCTGCCGGAAGCGCTGATCGGGTTCTACAACGCGCCCTTCTATATGGGCGGCACCTCGGTGCTGATCGTGGTGAGCGTCACCATGGACACGGTGACCCAGATCCAGTCGCACCTGCTGGCGCACCAGTACGAAGGCCTGATCAAGAAATCCAAGCTGCGGGGCAACCGCGGCCGCTAAGGCATAAGGGCTCGGCGCCTCCGGAAGAGGGTCGTCGAACGAGGGGGCTCCAAGGAATGAACTTGATCTTGTTCGGTCCGCCGGCGGCGGGGAAGGGCACTCAGGCCAAGCGCCTGGTGGAGGCCCGTAAGATGGTGCAGTTGTCCACCGGCGACATGCTGCGCGCCGCCATCGCCTCGGGCTCGGACCTCGGCAGACGCGTCTCCGGGATCATGGAGCGTGGCGACCTGGTCTCCGACGACATCGTCATCGAGCTGATCGAACAGCGCCTGCCCGAGGCGGAAGCTGCCGGCGGCGCGATCTTCGACGGCTTTCCGCGCACCATCGCCCAGGCCAAGGCGCTCGACGCGATGCTGGAGCACCGCGGCTCGCGGATCGACCTGGTGATCCGCCTCAAGGTCGATGACGAGCAGCTGATGAAGCGCGTCGCCGGCCGCTTCGCCGAGAGCGGCCGTCCGGACGACAATCCCGAGAGCTTCAAGGTCCGGCTGGACGCCTACAACACCCAGACCGCGCCGTTGCTGCCCTACTACCAGGACCAGAACAAGCTGGTGGAACTCGACGGCATGGGCACGGTCGACGAGGTGGCCCAGGCCATCGACACCGCGATCGCGGCGCCGCGCTGGTAAATCAGACCTTGGCGGTCGCGGCGTAGTCGTCGATGGCCGAGAGGTGCCGCGCCACTTCGCCCGGCGGCAGGAACGATCCGGTGAAGCTGTTGCGGGCGAGCGTCAGCAGCTGGTCGCGGCTCAGCGCTACGCCACGGGCCGCCGCCAGCCAGTTCTCGCCGAGGTAGCCGCCGAAATAGGCCGGGTCGTCGGAATTGACCGTAGGCTTCAGGCCCAGCTGCAGCATCCGCTTCAGCGGGTGCTCGGTCATGTCGTCCACCACGCAGAGCTTGAGGTTGGAGAGCGGACAGACGGTGAGGGTCATGCCCTCGGCCGCCAGGCGCCGGACCAGCGCCGGATCTTCCAGCGCGCGGTTGCCGTGGTCGATGCGGTCGACGTGGAGCAGGTCGAGCGCCTCCCAGACATAGGCGGGCGGGCCTTCCTCGCCGGCGTGGGCCACCAGCTTCAGCCCGCGCTCGCGGGCGGCCTTGAACACCTTGGTGAACTTCGACGGCGGATGGCCGACCTCCGACGAATCGAGCCCGACGCCGACGATCCGGTCCAGCCAGGGCTCGGCGGCCTTCAGCGTGGCGAATGCCGCGTCCTCGTCGAGATGGCGCAGGAAGCAGAGGATCAGCTTGGACGTGACGCCCAGAATCAGCTCGGCTTCCGCCATGCCGGACAGCAGGCCCTCGACGGCCACCTGGAAGGGCAGGCCGCGGTCGGTGTGGGTCTGGGGATCGAAGAACAGCTCAACGTGGCGGCAGCCGTCGGCGGCCACGCGGCGGAAATAGGCCATGGCCAGGTCGTGGAAGTCCTGCTCGGTCTGCAGCACGCCGGCGCCCTGGTAGTAGATGTCCAGGAAGTCCTGCAGGCTGGAGAAGGCGTAGGCGGCGCGGATCGCCTCCACCGAGGCGAAGGGCAGGGCGACCTTGTTGCGCCGGCCGAGCTCGAACATCAGCTCGGGCTCGAGGCTGCCCTCGATATGCAGGTGCAGCTCGGCCTTCGGCAGGCCGCGGATGAAATCTGTGTCCATGACCGACTGTCCTGGCGGGCGCAGAGTCGCGTCAAGCTAACAATGCTCAATGTTTAGGCGAGGTTGCTCAGCGATGTCGGCGTGGCGCCGGCCTGGATGGAGCCGATGTCCTCGGTGTCGCCAATCAGCTCGGCGCGCCGCCCGCGCGCAAGGTGGGCGCGGCTGTGATTTGCGCGATTCGCCCGCTCATGCTTTCCTCAACCCGCCTGGAGGAGACTTCAGGCCGTCGAAGCGTTCGGATGCGGCGGGGGAGCACCCCTTGCGCCGACGCCTTGGCGTCCACATTTGGGCGTTTCCGTTGTTGACGGAAGCGCAACGATCCCTATAACGAAGCGCTTCCGCGAAAGAGCGCGAAGGACGAACCGGCCTTGGCCTTCGGGCTTTTGGGGCCGGGGCGCCGTTCGCGCTTCTCTTGCGTGACCTGGAGAGATTACCCGTGGCCCGTATCGCTGGCGTCAATATTCCTACGAACAAGCGCGTGGTCATCGCGCTTCAGTACATCCACGGCATCGGCGCCTCGAAGGCGCGCGAGATCGTGGCGAAGGTCGGCATCGAGGACGCGCGTCGCGTCAACCAGCTGACCGACGCCGAGGTGCTGCAGATCCGCGAGACCATCGACCGCGACTTCACCGTCGAGGGCGACCTGCGTCGCGAGACCGCCGTGAACATCAAGCGTCTGATGGACCTGGCCTGCTACCGCGGCCTGCGCCACCGCAAGGGCCTGCCGGTCCGTGGCCAGCGCACGCACACCAACGCCCGCACCCGCAAGGGCCCGGCCAAGCCGATCGCCGGCAAGAAGAAGTAAGAGAGCTCGTCGATGGCCAAGGAACCGGCTCGCGTTAAACGTCGCGAGCGCAAGAACATCACTTCGGGCGTGGCGCACGTGAACGCCTCGTTCAACAACACCATGATCACCATCACCGACGCTCAGGGGAACACCATCTCCTGGTCCAGCGCCGGCACGATGGGCTTCAAGGGCTCCCGGAAGTCGACTCCCTATGCGGCCCAGATGGCTGCCGAGGACGCCGGCCGCAAGGCCGCCGAACACGGCGTGAAGACCCTGGAAGTGAACGTCTCGGGCCCCGGCTCGGGCCGCGAATCGGCGCTCCGCGCGCTGCAGTCGGTCGGCATGACGATCACCACCATCCGCGACGTGACCCCCATTCCGCACAATGGCTGCCGGCCTCCGAAGCGCCGGCGCGTCTAGTAACTGAGTACCGTAATTCCCTCGCCGGACCGCATTTGCGGCCGGCGATCCTGCGTTTCGAGGGACACCCATCCGTGATCGAAAGAAACTGGAACGAGCTTATCCGTCCCGAAAAGCCGCAAATCGAGACCGGCGCTGACGCTGCCCGCAAGGCGCGTCTGGTGGCCGAACCCCTCGAGCGCGGCTTTGGTGTGACGCTGGGCAACAGCCTGCGCCGCGTTCTTCTCTCCTCTCTGCAAGGCGCCGCTGTGACAGCGGTGCAAATCGACGGTGTCGTGCACGAGTTCTCCTCGCTTGAGGGCGTGCGCGAAGACGTCGTCGACATCGTGCTGAACATCAAGCAACTGGCTGTGCGCATGCACGCCGAGGGCCCGAAGCGCATGACGCTGCGCGCCACCGGCCCCGGCACCGTCACCGCCAGCCAGATCGATGCGCCGGCCGATATCGAGATCCTGAACGGCGACCACGTGCTCTGCACGCTGGACGACGGCGCCCAGGTCCGCATGGAATTCACGGTCCAGACCGGCAAGGGCTATGTCCCCGCCGAGATGAACCGTCCGGAAGATAGCCCGATCGGCCTGATCGCCGTCGATGCGCTCTATTCCCCGGTCAAGCGCGTCGCCTACCGCGTCGAGCCCACCCGCCAGGGCCAGAGCCTCGACTACGACAAGCTGATCATGGAAGTCGAAACCAACGGCGCCGTGTCGCCGGTGGACGCGGTGGCCTATGCCGCCCGCATCCTCCAGGACCAGCTGCAGATCTTCATCACCTTCGAAGAGCCGAAGAAGAAGGTCGAAGGCGAGGCCAAGCCGGAACTGCCGTTCAACCCGGCGCTGCTGAAGAAGGTCGACGAGCTCGAGCTCTCCGTCCGTTCGGCCAACTGCCTGAAGAACGACAACATCGTCTACATCGGCGACCTGATCCAGAAGACCGAAGCCGAGATGCTCCGCACCCCGAACTTCGGCCGCAAGTCCTTGAACGAAATCAAGGAAGTGCTGGCGGGCATGGCGCTCCATCTCGGGATGGACGTGCCCAACTGGCCGCCGGAAAACATCGAAGAACTGGCCAAGAAGTTCGAAGACCAGATGTAGGACGCCCCAAAATCTGCCTGGCAGATTTTGGATCTAGGAATTGCACCGACTCCGGCCGCCTCGGCGGTCGGGCCCGATGAAGCCGCAACAGCGGTGGAGGACCCCGGCGCTTCGTGTTGACCCAGGCGGGAGCAGGCTGGGACTTGGTTAGGCAGGACGGCTTCCCGATGGATCGGGAGCGTCCCTGGTGGGCCAGACGGCCCAGGAGATATCGAGATGCGTCACGGTTCCGCGCACCGCAAACTGGGTCGTACGACCGCCCACCGGACGGCCATGTTCGCCAACATGGCGGCCAGCCTGATCAAGCACGAGCAGATCGTGACCACGCTTCCGAAGGCCAAGGAGCTTCGCCCCTTCGTCGAGAAGCTGGTGACGCTGGGCAAGCGCGGCGACCTGCATGCGCGCCGCCAGGCGATCAGCTCGGTGCGTGACGTGGAACAGGTCGGCAAGCTCTTCGCCGTGCTGGGCCCGCGCTACAAGGACCGCAACGGCGGCTACATCCGCGTGCTGAAGGCGGGCTTCCGCCACGGCGACAACGCGGCCATGGCGGTCATCGAGTTCGTCGATCGCGACCCGGCCGAAAAGGGCAAGGACTCCGGCCCGGTGGCCGAAAGCTACGCCGACTAAGATAATCGGCCTCATCGCCGATCTACCGAAGCCCCGGAGCGCAAGCCCCGGGGCTTTCGTCTGTCCGGCGTATCGTTTGTCGTGGGCGTGGCCTAGGTTGCAACCATGATCGCCCGCCGGCGCCCCGAGTTCTGGCGCGCGCAGATCGCCGCGGTCGGCGAACAGGTGACCTGACCATGTTGCGTCAGTTCCTGCTGTGTTTCATGGTCCGCCAGGGAGAGGCGATGACGCCCGGCGGACCCGAATTTCAACTGGCCGGCGTGTCGTCCGGCATCGGATTCTGACAGATATGGACAATCCGCCCGAAGTCGCCCCCACCAAGGCCGGACGGCAGGCCGCCTTCCGGTTCGTGTTCGCCTGCGCGCTGATGAACGCGGTGTCGTTCGGCATCATGATCCCGGTGCTGCCGAACCTGATCAAGCATCTGGTCGGCGGGGACACCGCCACGGCGTCCACCTGGAACGTGATCTTCGCGGTGACCTGGGGGACGATGCAGCTCTTCTTCGGCCCGATCCTGGGGATGTTGTCCGACCGGATCGGGCGCCGGCCCGTGCTGTTGATCTCGCTTTTCGGCCTGGCGGTCGACTTCCTGTTCATGGCGTTTGCGCCCAACCTCGCCTGGCTGTTCGTGGGCCGGGTGATCAACGGCATGACGGCCGCCAGCTTCTCCACCGCCAACGCCTATGTGGCCGACGTCACCGAGCCCAAGGATCGCGCCAAGGCCTTCGGCTGGATGGGTTCGGCGTTCAGCTTCGGCTTCCTGATCGGGCCGGTGCTGGGCGGCTTCCTGGCCGGTGAGATCATGCACGGCTACCTCGGCGATTTCGCCCTGCGCCTGCCGTTCCTGGTGGCCGCGGGCCTGACCTCGATCAACTGGCTCTACGGCCTCTTCGTCCTGCCGGAATCCCTGCCGATCGAGAAGCGGCAGACCCGGTTCAACTGGGCCCGCGCCAATCCCCTCGGCTCGCTCAAATTCCTCCAGGCTCACGGCGAGCTTCTGGGCCTGGCGACGGTGGGCTTCCTCTTCCAGCTGGCCCACACCGTCCTGCCCACGATCTTCGTGCTCTACGCCGGCTTCCGCTACCACTGGGGCTCGGACATGGTCGGCCTGACCATGATGCTGACCGGCATCCTGGGGATCATCGTCCAGACCTTTTTCGTGGGCCGTGTGGTGGCCAGGATCGGCGAGCGCGGGGCGCTGCTGCTCGGTGCGCTGGGCGGGGCGGCGGGGTTCACCCTCTACGGACTCGCGCCCAACGGCTGGGCCTATGTCGCCTCGGCGCCGGTGTTCGCCCTGATGAGTTTCCTGCAGCCCGGCCTGCAGGGCCTGATGACCCGACGCGTCGGCCCTCAGGAACAGGGGCAACTCCAGGGCGCCAACCAGAGCCTGCAGGGGATCGCCTCGGTGACCGGCCCGATGATCTTCGGCCTGACCTTCGCCTGGGCCGTGCGCGACGACGCTCAGCTGCACATGCCGGGCCTGCCGATCTTCATGGCCGCGGGCCTGCTGGTCGGCGCCTTCCTGCTGGCGCTGCGGGTCGGCCACGCCCCGGCCAGGGTCGCCAACGCGGCCGCGGAATAGGGCGCGCCATCATTGCGCCCGAAAACAACGGCCTAGTGACGCTCGTTCGTTCACCGGAGAGACCATGCACGCCCGCAGCGTCCTGATCCCAACCCTGGCCGTCCTCGCCGCCGCCACCGGCGCCCTGGCGCAGACCCCGCCCATGCCGCGCGTCGCGCCCACCAGCGCCATCGGCATGAAGCAGTCCTTCGCCCCCGTCGTGAGGCGCGCGGCCCCGGCGGTGGTCAACATCTCATCCAAGCGGATGGTCCGCCAGCAGGTCGATCCCTTCTGGGAGCTGTTCGGCCTGGGCGCGCCGCGCAACCGCATCGAGGGCTCGCTGGGCTCCGGCGTGATCGTCCGCGCCGACGGCGTCATCGTCACCAACAACCACGTGGTGGAAGGCGGCACCGAGATCACCGTGGCGCTCGCCGACCGCCGCGAGTTCCCGGCCCGCATCATGCTGGCCGACCCCCGCACCGACCTCGCCATCCTGAAGATCGACGTGCCGGCCGGCGAAAAGCTGCCGATCCTGACCATCGACGACTCCACCGACAGCCAGGTCGGCGACCTGGTGCTGGCCATCGGCGACCCCTTCGGCGTCGGCCAGACGGTGACCAACGGCATCATCTCGGCGCTGAACCGCACCGCCGACCCCAACGGCGACGCCGGCGCCTATATCCAGACCGACGCAGCGATCAACCCCGGCAACTCCGGCGGCGCGCTGGTCGACATGGACGGCGACCTGATCGGGGTGAACAGCTTCATCATCTCGCGTTCGGGCGCCTCGTCGGGCGTCGGCTTCGCGATCCCCGCCCCGGTGGTGCGCCGCGTGGTGGAGACCGCCATGAACGGCGGCCACGCCGTGGTGCGGCCCTGGGTCGGCGCGCGCCTGCAGAGCGTGACCCCCGAGATCGCCAAGTCCCTGGGCCTGGCCCGTCCCGCCGGCGCCCTGGTGTCGGACCTCTGGCCGGGCGGCGCGGCCGAGCAGGCCGGCCTGAAACAGGGCGACCTGGTGATCACCGTCGACGGCGGCCCGGTGGTCGACGCCGCGGCGCTGAACTATGCCGTCGCCACGCACCGCCCCGGCGAGAGCGTCCACATCGGCGTGCGCCGCTCGGGCGGCGAGCAGCAGCTCACACTGCGCGCCGAAGCCCCGCCCGCCACGCCGGCGCGCGACGAGCGGCTGGTCAGCGGCGCCAATCCCTTCGAGGGCGCCACCGTGGTCAACCTCTCGCCGGCGGTGGCCGAAGAGCTGGGCCTCGACCCCTTCGGCGGCAAGGGCGTGCTGATCTCCAAGATCGGGGCCGGCGCCGCCCAGCGGGTGGGCCTGCGCCCCGGCGACCTGATCCGCGCGGTGAACGGACGATCCATCCAGAGCGTCCACGACCTCGACGGCGCGGTCGCCGTCCGCGCCTCCGTCTGGCAGTTCACCATCGAACGCGACGGCCGGCAGGTGACGGCCACCGTCCGGGCGTAGCGCGCCCCGACTATCTGAGGCGACCGGCCTGACGCCATTTGCTAGACCACGCCCATGGCCGATCTCTTCGAAGCCGCGGGCCTGACGCCCCAGGCGCCGTCACCGCTCGCCGACCGCCTGCGCCCGCAGAAGCTGGATGAGGTCGTCGGCCAGGATCACCTCCTGGGTCCCGAAGGGCCCATCCGCCGGATGGCGGACGCAAGACGCCTGGCCTCGATGATCCTCTGGGGTCCGCCCGGCACCGGCAAGACCACCATCGCGCGCCTGCTGGCCAAGGAGGCCGGCTACGAGTTCCAGCAGCTCTCCGCGGTGTTCTCCGGCGTCGCCGACCTGAAGAAGGCCTTCGAGCAGGCCCGCGTCCGCCGACTGGCCGGCCAGTCGACCCTGCTGTTCGTCGACGAGATCCACCGCTTCAACCGCGCCCAGCAGGACGGTTTTCTGCCCTTCGTGGAGGAGGGAATCGTCACCCTGGTCGGCGCCACCACCGAGAACCCGTCATTCGAGCTGAACGGGGCCCTGCTCTCGCGCTCGCAGGTCTTCGTGCTGAAGCGCCTGGACGACGAGGCGCTGGAGACCCTGCTCGAAAAGGCCGAGGCTTTCGAGGGTCGCAAGCTGCCGCTGGAGCCGGAGGCCCGCGCGGCGCTGAGCGCGCTCGCCGACGGCGACGGACGCTATCTTCTGACGCTCGCCGAGACCCTGTTCAACGTCGGCTCGGCCAGGCCGCTCACCACCAAGGACCTGGGCCAGGTGCTGCAGAAGCGCTCGCCCGCCTACGACAAGGACCGCGAGGAGCACTACAACCTCATCTCCGCCCTCCATAAGTCGATCCGCGGCTCCGATCCGGACGCCGCGCTCTACTGGCTGGCGCGCATGCTGACCGGCGGCGAGGATCCGCTGTTCATCGCTCGCCGGCTGATCCGGGCTGCGGCCGAGGACATCGGCGAGGCCGATCCCATGTCGCTGGTGCTCGCCAACGCCGCCAAGGACACCTACGACTTCCTGGGCAGCCCCGAAGGCGAGATCGCCCTCGCCCAGCTCACCGTCCACTTGGCCGCCGCGCCCAAGTCCAACGCGGTCTACAAGGCGTTCGGCGCGGCGATGAAGGCGGCGAAGGAGACCGGCTCGTTGATGCCGCCGGCCCATATCCGCAACGCCCCCACCAAGCTGATGAAGGACCTGGGCTACGGCAAGGGCTACGCCTACGACCACGATGCGTCCGAAGGCTTCTCCGGCCAGGACTACTTCCCCGACGAGATGGAGCGCCAGACCTTCTACAAGCCGAAAGGCGAGGGGTCCGAGGCGCGGATCAAGGAGCGCCTCGACCGCTGGGCGGCGCTGCGCAGGGAGCGGGGCTCATGATTTGCGCGAGGCCTCCGGGGCCGCAGGGCGTCTCCTCTCCCCCGGGCGCAGCCCGAGAGGGAGAGGGAAGGGAGAGGGCGGCGCCGAGGCGCAACCGCCGCAGCGATTCA
>Ga0307517_10012556_pt1 | contig 11610 bp, 11 predicted proteins | sample 23_EM_MG_FD_194515 | JGI IMG/M metagenome (GOLD analysis project Ga0307517, IMG submission 194515) | Populus trichocarpa ectomycorrhiza microbial communities from riparian zone in the Pacific Northwest, United States - 23_EM | ecosystem: Host-associated > Plants > Roots > Unclassified | place... | reverse complement strand
GCTTTCAAGAGTGCATGTGTAGATCAGGAGTTTGCCCCTACAACAGATTCCGCGAGAGCGTAGATGACCACCTCCAGAAGGGAAGAATTTTTCGGATTGGAAAATGGGCGGTCGATGTCGGTGGGGTACAAGAACGCTGAGAAGGCCAATGCACCAAACTTATTTGCATTCGCGAAAGAGCTATGATAGGCCGCTTGTTCCGACAAGGTTTCCAGAGCTTCGTGGCCCCAACTAATATTGAGAAAGATCAAAAATTTTAGTACACAAATTAGGGTCGTTTCAAGCCAACTGAATAAGCGCAGATTTCGAGTCTAGAACAGTGCAAAAGGGAGGTCGAGGTGAGTGTCAAACGAAGAGGGCTGGCAAACGCCGAAAAAACTTCGCTCCTTGCGTCGACCAAAATGGCTCGCTGCTCAAACCCTAGTGTGCATCTCAGAAATACTTATATTGCTCTAACAACGATTTCTAACTTATATTTCTTGAACAGAAGGGTTTTGAGGGCACCAGACTGCTTCAAGTATGACCGGTTCCATCACTCAGACGTGTCGCTGCACAGTCCAATGGCGCTGGCTGACCTTTCAGCAACGCGAAGTCCGTCCCAGATGTCAGTTTTGAAGACCCCTTCTTATGCGACTCGGCAGGAGTGCCACGTACCGTTTAGCGAACTTTATTTCGAGTCCACAATATCCATCAGCCCCTCACATCTCTGCATCCGTTCCCGAATTCGTCCCGACACAACCGAAGAATAAACGACGAGGATGTTAACCTGTCGCCAGCCATCTAAAATAATGGCAACCCTGTCGACTGCGCTGAAGGACAGAACAATGACAACGAACAAACCCCCACTGACCATTGACATTCAACCACCTCTCTCCGGAGCGACCAACAGCAAGATGACATCGAAGACGACAACAAGACGACTGTTTGACTGACTACCAATCATCCACTGTCCCCTCTTCGAACAGCATCAGCACTCGTCTCTATGCAAAGAGTGCCGTTTATTACATTGCATGAATGAGGCCCCTCCCTCGTTGCTCCCTCGTCGCAACGAGGCCTTACGTACAAGACTTTTGCGTCATCATCGATCTGCGTGATCGTTTTTATTGGTTGCGTCAACAAACACCGTTATTCACAAAGGGGGTTCGTTTGCCCGCATCCCCATCGGCCCTTCTGAATGGCCCTGGAGACTAGACGCCTCGTTCCTTGAGCCATCTACTTTCCACTCCCTGGCTGGTCAATTCAATATATTGCTATTACCTACTTTATCATGACGCACGACGAACACCGACTTGCTCACTGACGTGTTTAGCAGGTTCTACTGTTTAACGCGTAAGCGGGATGCAGAACTCCGCTGAGTAAGGACCGATTACAATGCCACACCTCCAGGGAACTACAAAGCCTGGCAGCACATAACGGTGCTCCAAACCCTGACCAACTCAACCCACCAACCCCACTGGATATTCTTCTTCTCCACCCACCTCCCGGCTGTCAAGCGCTCAAGTGATCTTCAACACACCTCACGAGTATGGTATCTTCTATACGAAAAGTAAAGCTTAACAATGGAGTAGAGGTCCCCATCATAGGTGAGCTATAGGCACCCACCATTTCGGGTCACGGCAGACTGTCCTTTTATCACCTGGATATTAAACACTTACGAACTCAGGAAGTGGCTCATATGCTCCCCCATCGTCTCCAATTAAAGTGGAGGACTGGATTTTGAGCGCGTTAAAGGTACGCATACGCTATTATTTCCTCGTCTTGTTGTCCCAGTCATTAATTCCACCGAATCCCCCATTTTTGTCCAGAATGGATTCCGCCACATCGATACCGCTCATATCTACGGTGAGTGAACCCCTCAGTTGCTGAACCAAACCGGATTCAAATGTTAATTTAAGGCACTGAGAAACCCGTCGGAGAAGCTATCAAAGCCTCTGGCATCCCACGCGAGGAGATCTTTGTTACGACCAAACTTCCGTAAGTTGTGTATTCCTCAAGTGAATTTTCTTCGCTGTGCAAATGTTCTCACTAAAAAATCATTCATTGCGAAGATGGAACCATCAAGACTGCGTGGCGGAGTCCTTCCAGAAGAGTCTCGAGGCTTTAGGAACGGGATATATTGATTTGGTAGGTGCCATAGACCACGACCGATTTAGATGTTAGACGCTAAATTCTGGGAATAGTATCTGATCCACTGGCCCCAAGCCTTTTCTTACCAGGGTATCCTCTTTCAAATTATTTCTGCTCTCGAGAATAATTCAACTAACTCTGCCATCCAACACAGGAAACGCTCTTCCCACGAACCCAGATGGATCTTTTAAAACGACAGACAAAGTCAACTTTAATGACGCCTGGGCAGAAATGGAGAAACTTCTCGACACAGGGAAAGTTCGAGCGATTGGTGTCAGCAACTTTTCCATCAAAACGTATGTTTTGTTACCTTTTTCCTTTGATTCTCCCTGACATACACTGTTGCTTCCGGTCAGCCTAGAGAAACTTTTTACGACAGCGAAAGTGACGCCAGCAGTTAATCAAGTCGAGTAGGCTTTTTCTCTTGCAAACAAATCCCCAATATGAATTGCATGTCAAATCTAGATTGCATCCGTATCTCGCGCAGAATGACCTCCGAGACTACTGCACTAGAAAAGGCATCGCTCTAACAGCGTACACTCCGACCGGTAAGCCAACACTGCTGATTAAACAGTAATATCATATACCAAACATACTGATTCCTCGAAATGTATAGGATATTCTATTGTCCGCAACGACCCGTTAATTGTATCCCTGGCTAAGAAATACAAAGCCACACCCACCCAAATCATATTCGCATGGCACCTCTCCCGGAACACCATCATAATCCCTAAGAGCGAGAATTCGGAGAGGCAGAAGGAGAACCTCACGGTGCGTTATCCTCTTACCTATCAGTACACATGGCAGTTGGCCATTCGAGTCGCTTTCTTTTTTTCTTTTCCTGAAATTTCATACATTATAGATTCCTATGGTGTCGGAGGAAGATCTAGGCAAGATCTGGGGCTTGGATCGTGGACAGCGGATTTGTCTCAAGCCCGATCCTACCACCAGACAGATTTATGGGTGGACGCTGGAGCAACTTGGGTGGGAAACCTATCCGTCGAAGCTATAAATAGGTCACAAAAATATCAGGGGTCGTTTTGGGTGTGTCGGGTAAGCTTTCAAAAAGAGCCACTGATAAAGCGTGGCATTGGTCCTGAGAAGCTTGTCAGGTCAAATTTAGACCCGGGAGCTGTCCATACTTAAATGCCTTCATCGTGACATTAGACCAATTGTCAGAATAACGAGCCACCGATGTTGAAAGGGCGTGAACAGGAGGATGGGAATTGAAGAACGTTAATTTTGTTTTAGGGAAATTTGCTTAGATAAATTGCAGAGCATATCTGTGACTCTGTCGCGTGGTTGTCCCATTTTTTTTGAAGTATCTCGAGTAGTATTGATGGCCTTTTGAACCTATTTGCAGCCAAACTTTCATCGTCCGGCATGGCAGACTTGGTCCCTTATAAATATACAGTGGCTTCCAAAAGTATTGCACGCAATAGATGTGTATCTCAGCATCCACTGGGTCGTTTTTCAAAATTCAAAGACTGGTGGATAGCCTAGGTTCTTCTCTTGAGGTCTATACTGTAGTAATTAGAAAATATCAAAAACCTGGCTTACAGGGTGAAGAGCTGCAAAAAGTAACTTTTCACCACTCAGATTGAGCCATCCAAAAAGTCTGAAAAATTTTGAGTAGAGAGACCCTTTTAATATAAGCATATTACAATTTAAATCTCGAAAATTGATAGGCACAATATTGATAAAATGAAACTGAAAGTAAGCAATTTAGTGTAATATTTGCATTTATTACACTAAAATAGGGTACTTCTTGCCTTTATAACTTGGGATCCTGCCTATCAATTTTCGAGATTTAAATTTTAATATGCTTATATTAAAGGGATCTCTCTACTCAAATATTTTCAGACTTTTTGGATGGCTCAATCTGAGTGGTGAAAAGTTACTTTTTGCAGCTCTTCACCCTGTAAGCCAGGTTTTTAATATTTTCTAATTACTACAGTATAGACCTCAAGAGAAGAACCTAGGCTATCCACCAGTTTTTGAATTTTGAAAAACGACCCAGTGGATGCTGAGATACACATCTATAAAGGTGTGTGCAATACTTTTGGAAGCCACTGTAGATATGGCTGTTTTCTCCCAGATGGTATGTATAACCACTCTGTTGCAACCACCCAGCTGTGGACTGTGGGGAGTCGCGCAGAGAAAGGGGGCAAACTTTTAATGTATGAACTTTGAAGGGTAAACGTATTTACTCCGGTGTAGTTTGTAGTAGCAGAAGAATGTGGTGTACAGTCGAATGAAACCTATCTAATCTAGATGTTCCGTCCCAGGCACCTCACTATTACAGCCCCTTATACTTGTTTCAGTTTATAGTCTTTGTAGGACAGACACATTGGTACTGCTCTAAAGCGCATTTAAGCGCCCTGTAGTACTAGCACGTGATTGAATGGTATAGAGCGCTTTAAACCGCTATGGAAGGAGGTTGTCACTGATGAACTGCAGTGTCCTTTAACATAGAAACAAACTGATATCCTTTGGATCTGTGAGCAGTGGCATGCTGAAGACAAGGTACTTTCCATTCTGTTCCAATGTCTAGGATTATGTCTTGCCCACACAATGCGGCATGCCAATGCCGTTCAACCAAAGCCCACAAATGTCGAAAAGCCGGTCATGCGCAACTGGTGTAAAACAATGCAAGTGTTAGGCGTTTTCTTTTGTCATCATTTCCTTGCAGACCAGATATGTACAAAAGAATTCTGTAGGGCTTTACTTGTCCTCCACTGGCCATTCTGGGAAAGCAGAATCAACAAAAAAAGGAGGCTGGTCAGTTTTAAACCCAGCAAGGATCTTTCCCATTTCAGCATCAACTTGTGAGATATCAAATAATGCAAAGTGCTCTGGTGCCTTTTCATCAATTGTCGAGAAATGCGGATTCGATGGGAGCGAGGTGAGGACTCCAAGACATGGGATCGTTGAGTGCTCGAGGACATCGAGAATTGTTCGCCGAGCCGACTTTCCGGGGGAGTAAATCTTGCCATTCTGAGGGTTTATACTTTAGTTTGTGCAGTTACAAAGGACAGATTTGCTAACCTTGTCCTTGTAACACTCGGCTGGAGCAAGAGTCTTGAGAGCTCGTCTCATCGTTGCTGTGTCAAGATATTTGCTGTAGGACTTGAACTGATTTGTGACAAATACAACCGAATTGCCGTCCACCACCACAAAGAACCCAACATCGTGTCCAGATCTCGGGTCGGGAAAGCAAAACGGAACTCCTGTGCCTTCGAACCACCTCTCGTGTTCGGAAGGATTTCCTGCTTCGTAGCCCAACCCAAACGGATATCGCAAAGGATCCTTAACAATCGAATACCGAAACGTGCCATCCTGATTATTTTTGTCGATGGCGATCAATTGCGCTTTCCCCTTCCCGATATCGACCGATGGCGTCTGAAAATTGAAAATCTCGCGGAGGCTCCTTGTTCCATCAAATTGCTGAGCAAGCACAAACATTCCGATAGCCTCGAGGTCGTAGCCCCGCACAGGACCAATGGGGAGGCGACAAATGCTCTGGCGTAGTGTTTCCTCTAGCGATACTCCAGAGATCTCAAAATGCTTCAGCGCCCCCGCAATAATGAGTGGCTCATTGATGACGATGCTTTTGTAAAGCCCTTCGCTAGATGTCGTATATCGAGCAAGACCAAGTTCAATTGTTTCGGCATCAGAAGAGTCGAAAAGGTAAGGTTTTTGCCGTAACAGGAAGGTGTTGATGGCAAAGGCCACTCTGTAACGGAGGCGATCATTGGCGTCAAGGTTTTTTAGATGTCCAGACATATTTTCGAATGGAGGGAAAATCCTCCATTCGTGGCGGGTTATTTTCATATTTCTGGCCCGGGGGTCGTCGGTAGGCCAGTAACCTGTAAGAACTTTAACGTAGCAAGATAGGAGGGCTGATGCATTCTTGGCTCCACAACGTCGTAACACATGTACATATTCTGCCGTAAATCGATGACTGATTGCTGGTGTCAAAAAAGGGAAGGGGATGACAACAGAAAACTGCTCACCGTCCACGCAACCATCGCCACGCACGACGCAAGACCTCTTCCTTATTGTCTGATTCGAGGGCCACGTGTCCCATGATATATGCGCTCTGCTGCTCTTGGCTAACAAATGCGCCCGTATTGGTGAAGACATCCGAGTCCTTAGATGAAAAAATCGACCTTGAAGAGGACTCCAACATTCTGGTGAGCAAGAACCCAGTCCCAGAGTAGATCACCGCAAAGCTTGATCGGCCAAGACTTGCCCACACAATGGAGATCTCTCGGAGGACTGAACGAATCCCTTCAGGGCCTAGTACTTTTTCTGAATGGAAGGCCCCCTCGTAGAGATGGGAGCAGAGCTGGGCCTCGTCCAATGTCACAAAAAAAGGGGAACTAGAGGACATGCGAGGATCTTGCCGTATTGTCGATAAAAGAGAAAGAACTTGGAACTCGTCGCTAGCTCGACATCGTGCGATTATCTGATACACTCGCTCGAATATATCCCCCATATCACCATTGGCAGAAAACTGATGCGTCAGCACTGAAGGCACAAGTTGTAAATACGTCCATCGGCGGCGAAGGTCAGCGGTCGGGGTATCAGCGCCGGCCGAGAGGAATGCCTCGAGCACGAGGAGGCGGGTAAGAAGGATGTTACGAAACATAATTTGGGCAATGTCGCGATTTACTTTTAGGGATTTGGGACTGCTTTTTGGGTCTGGAATTATTGGACTAAAAATATTTCCGTCTTCGTTGTACTCCTCCATCTTGCGAAGGGATAAAGAAAAATCCGTTGAGCCAAGGCGAGGGTGCCGATCCGGAGTAAAATAGAATCCCCAGTATTGACACAAACCTTCGACAAGAAGTCGGGTCTTCCCCGATCCCGAGGTGTTGAATACAACTCTAAATGGGATGTCATCATGTGCAATAAAAGGTAGAAACCATTGCCCACCTCGAGGTGCCGGGTCCAAACAGTTCGAGAACCCTGTCCTTCGTACTGGGCTCTGTGTCGTATAGAACACCAAGCCCGTCCACAAAAAAAGGGTTCGAATCATCCAGTTGGGGATCCGTGGTGGCTGCTAATTTCAGGGAATGTGAATTCTGATCTAGAAGGGCCTTCGCTTGTTGGATCGCATCATAAAGTGTGATTTTGGGAGGTGCGCTACCCCGTCCAACACCTAGGGCCACTATTTGTTCAGCAGTTCACTTGCACAGTCCGTTCACTTACCATGCGCCGCGGTCTGGCTTGTAACTGCCAATGTTTCAGTGCCGTCATTTGATGCGAGCTTCTGCCTCTTCGCTGGCCTTTCGGTGGCTGCATTATCGTTACACATGCAGGGAACACACATAACAATCAAGACGTACATGGTACTGTTAGCGTGCGATTGGGATAAGTTGGGAAAGTGGACAAGGGAACAATGTTAGTAGGCCATTTAACGACATAAAGATCCACATAGGACTCACAAAGCGGCTTTTGCACAATGATGTGAAGAAGATTCTTGCGAGGTTGCTCATAGAATACGTCCAATACCCTGACCGCGGGTTCTTGCAGTTCGGCGGCAAATTGCGAAAGCTCTCCTAGACCCCTGATGCGTTCAACAAGAGTCTTCTCTGACATTGCGGACACAGGTTCGTTGAGCTGCCAATGATGTTTCAGTTCCAAACCGGATAGTTGCGACTAAAGCGGCTCACCTTCCACAACACAAGATCTGGGGCATAAACGCCACGAAGAGGACCATCCTTGGCTTCCTCCGAGATGACTTTTTTCAGGAAAGCTATACTCTTGTCAGTGGAGACAGTGATTTCGAGTAGCTTGGCATGGCCCTCAATTAGGCAGAGGAGCACACGATTATCGTTTTCCATCAGAGACAAATCGGAGAAGGCGAACGTTGAAGGCAAACGCAGATGAGACATTCGGAGTTCTAATAGGGACGTTCAAAGCTGGAGTCAAGAATAAAATAGGGGTGACTGGTATGCATGAGAAAGGTGTGGTATATGCCAAGGTTATAAGAGAAAGGAGGCGAACGTTTAATGTATGAACTTTGAAGGGTGAATGTATTGCGTTGCCGTGATTAGTTTGTGGTAGCAGAAGAGTGGCGTACAGTCGAATGAAACATCTATTCTAGATGTTCCGTCCCCAGGCGCCTCGTTATTACAGCCCCTTCTACTTGTTTCAGTTTAGTCTCTCTAGGACGGACGCCTGGTGGTAGTTTCCCGCATTGATCCAAAATTGAAGGGCACAAAGAGGACTACCGCGCAAAATGAACAATCGACCGGTCGGTACTCCCAACTGATTCCGTCGCGAAGCACGCCGTAGCAGTGGTGTGACGAAGAAGGACAGCTGAACGATAAACTTGCGCGACGAAATCTGTAAGATACGCCTGACGCTTGCACCGCTTCACACCACTTGTGCATGTCCGCCTTTACGACATTTATGGGCGTTGATTGGGTAACGGGATTGGCGTTGGTATGTTGGTGAATGCAAGAACGTGGCGAGGTGGATCAATACCAGGGCGATTGTGCCAAGTTCGAAGACATGGTGGTGTTGGTTGAGTTCTCGCGACATCGCCCTGGAGAGTCGTGAATATAGAACCACGTGGCGTCAAGAAAAAGCGGATGGCGATATCCAAAACGGCCTAATTCAAAAGACATCGATGAAAACTTGACACTAGTTGCATAGGATTGAGAACAGCTTAAAGAGACGGTGGCCAAATCGTGGTCGACGATGTGATCGCTGAGTAGGATGATCAGACACGGAAGAAAGGGGGTCGAGAGGAGCATACTTCGCTAACCAGTAATTCCTCAGCCCGCTGCCTATCCTCATATGTTGGAAGGTAGATTTCCAAAGGGGAACAGCGATATTCGTTTTGAGAGTGGACTCGGGTCAAGGGAAGCTAGAGGAAGAAGTTACATTAGCAAGGGTGAGAGGGAAGAGGAAGTCAACACACGTCACTGATTCTGAAGGCAGCCATCTAGATCTGCAACCATTCATGAAGTGGGTATGGTGAGATGCACAGTAAGAAACACGCTATGGGAGGGTTGCCTTGGTAGAAGTGCCGCCGCGCGAAATGCGAACGATGGTGGTGGTATGAAGTGAAGAAGGAATTGCGGGGAGGAAAGGTTTACGGCGGGGAAATATGGTCGTGTTTTGCATCGGTTTCAATCTTACTTTCGGTGAGGTGGCTGCCTGCAAGCCCAAATTGAAAGGGGAATATAGCGCATATAGGCGTTTGCTGTCTCCCCAGCAGGGAATCAGACTTCTTCGAGATTTCTGTACATTGGCCAAAGGCACTACGAGGGCTCCAAGAATGCCGATAAATTTATTTCCATTCGCGATAGACCCCGTACGTGTTCCGAGAGGTTTCCAGTAGCTGCAAGTAACGCTGAGAAATACCAGAGTCGAAATTTCATTGGCAGGTATTAGAGGCCGGAAAACGCCGAAAACCTCAAATCTTCCACCTTCCACACAGCTTTGACACGGCTGTAACAAAATGGCTCAACAACAATTCGCTCTTGGAATACGGGGAAGATCTTGAGGATGTTGAGATATTCATAGGAAACTGTGGCCAATATGCAGTATATGGGGTGTGAGTGCGGTAACTATTGTTTCTGGAACTTATGATTCCATGGCTCTCTAGCGCAACCCTAACTCTACGCGTCGTCCCTCTGACTCCCTCATGGGCTCAGCGCTCATATCTTAAACGTGATCATCGGAATCCGGCCGACTCGGCGCTGTCTGCAGCGGCGTCGTTAGTTGGGAGTACCGCCCGGTCGATTGTTCATTTTGCGCGGTAGTCCTCTTTGTGCCTCTTCCATCCCAGGATCAATGAAGAGAACTACCTCGAAGCATCCCTCCTATAAATGCTGAATCAACCGAAACAATTAAGAGGGGCCGTAATAACGAGGTGCCTGGGGACGGAATATATAGAATAGATAATTTCTCCCGGTTGTACACTTAGGCTGCTGCAACCAGAACTAACATATTCGTGGCAATGTCAGGATAAATGCGCTCGTTCTTTTATAATTTATTTACGTGAGTCTGTAAGTTATTTCATTCTAGAAACGCTTTCTGCCTCAACTCTGGCTCGAGGCCGCTTGACCACGTTCGCTTCTCACCCACAGTTGGATAATCCCAAGAGTGGGTGGGTGGAGGTGACCATGCATTCATTATATATATATATCATCAGAGAGAGAACGCCCGCATTTACATAGGAGACTTGCCGTACGGGGTAGCGAGAGTTAGCCGCAGGCGGATGAATTCATATATTTGCCAAGCCTCCAATAGAGTCGCACACAGGCGAGCCATCCCCGACATTCCTTCATACCTTCGTAAATTATGATCCGTCTCTCTCGATCTTTGGCACTACAGTTACACACCCATCCCTTTTCAAGTTCGTAAAGAAACGTTGTCGCTTATAGTACCCGGTTTAAATAACCTCCGTGTCAAGCAAGAACTATTATCCTCTATCTAAACCAGCCGTCTACTTACGCTAAGTATCTTCCTACTATGTATGGATAACTCATCACCGATGATCTAAATCACATCTCGCCCAAAATCACTCCCCACACAACCCTCCCAACAACGCCCAGCGCGTCGTTCGCTTTGGGGGTCTTCTCCTCAAGACGTCGGTTCGCATCCTCCGCGGCGGGTGCCCCAATTGTGCCCGACGCGACGCGCTGCTCGATGATGGAGCTGATGATGGCGGAGGTAAATTCGGGGTGGCCTTGGACTGTTAGGATTTGGATTGGCGGGAGGGGGGTTGGTGGTACGCTTATATTTGGGGAGGTATCGTTGGGATTGGAAGATGGAGGGGCGAATCGTACCATGCCTTGGTTTAGGGAGACGTTGGTTGACCCGAGGAGGTGGAAGTTTGGGGGTACGGATGGGACGTGGTCGCGGTGCATTTGTTGGATTGTCTGTTATGTGGTCAAGGTCAGTATGAGAAGGAAGGCTGGCATGAGGAGGGCGAAAAAAAGGAGAAGAAAATGGAAAATAAAAAGAGAATAAGAAATTAGGAAATGCGAAATAAACGTGTAAATGAAGTAAAGGAGACAAAAATAGACGAACGCAGGGTTCAACCTTAAAATAGGATGCCAGAAATAGATGCGCATGTGTGTGACAGCAACGCTGCACATCAGGAACATTGACGACGCCCGGACATATGCAGCGAGGTTATTTCAAGCGCCAGTGGGGAACATAACACGAGGTAGACGCGAATTGACCAGTCGAGGTTATTCAAACTGCCATTGTACCCGACGACGCCCAGGAGTGTGAATGTATGTCTTGGTATTCCCATAAACAGAAAATCCATGCGAACGCCCAGAGGTATTCATGATATCGTCAAAGCCGATTGGTCTCTGGGATAAGAGTAAAAATAAGCAGAGATAGAGAGAGTGATTTGGCGATAGGGACACGTTGGATGCTGTGATTAGGAATCGGTCCGGCTTATATCCGATGAGCAGTAGCAGAAAGGAGGAAAGAGGAGGCGAGAGA
>Ga0307517_10012554_pt1 | contig 11611 bp, 13 predicted proteins | sample 23_EM_MG_FD_194515 | JGI IMG/M metagenome (GOLD analysis project Ga0307517, IMG submission 194515) | Populus trichocarpa ectomycorrhiza microbial communities from riparian zone in the Pacific Northwest, United States - 23_EM | ecosystem: Host-associated > Plants > Roots > Unclassified | place... | reverse complement strand
GCTGCGATCCCATCCCCTCTTGTGAGGGATGTGGGCCGGCCTTTCTCTGTTGGATGGGGGTTACATACCAAGGGGGGCCGTGAAGTGGGAAGCTCAGCGCTAGCAGGGTGTGTAACAGAACGAGCTCGCGATGTCTCCTCTTTTTTCTTCATTTTTTTGCGCTGACGACCTCTCTACGACCTCCAACAGGTTATAACCGCCCATCGCCGGCACTTATACGCGTCGCAGTAGCGACGCGTTAGCCCATCTGCACGTCTGGTTGAACAGATGTGCAGATTTCGCCTATTCATCCCCCTCCCTTGCTTGCAAGTGCGAGTTGGAGCATTTTTGCTCCGTGCGAGTAGTCAGACTCCCGCACAGTGCCTATATCGAACGCGAGAGAGACCGAACTTGCTGCTACTGCAGTACATTCTTCTGCTCTTTTTTCTTCTTTTTATCTGAGCTTACGACCTCTCCACAACTTCCCACAGTTTCATCGCGAATACCGCCCGCCGCCGTTCATCCTCCCTCGCTTGCCAATGCGAGACAGAATATTTTCACTCAGCAGGGGTTTAACTCCTGCTGGGTGATGTTTTTCGTGGATAGGCGGGCTGCTACGTGTCACAGCAGCGATGCGTTAGCCCATCTGCACGTCTGTTCAACCAGACATGCATATTTCACCAATTCATCTTCCTCCCTCGCTTGCAAGTGCGAGTCGGAGAATTTTTGCCCTATGTGAGGAGTCTAACTCCCGCATGGTGCTTATTTCGAGGGCGAGAGGGCCTGAACGTCCCGCTACTGCGATACGTTCGCGCCCTGGGATGTCTATTCAACCAGATATCCCTCATCTGCAAAGGTGAGATGGGTGATTTTCGCCCCATGTGAGGAGTCAGACTCCTGCTGGGTGCTTCTTTCGAGGGCGAGAGGGCTTAAACGTGTTGTTGCTGCACGTTCGCCCTCTGGGATGTCTATTCAACCAGACTCATCCCGATTTTCGTCACGACACTATCTCCCTCGCGGGCCTCACGCCCTGGACAGACCGCCTATCTCTACCTACATGATCGGTCCAAAATGCGGTCGAAATAATATGTCCTCGTAAGCACCTTCGATAAGGAATTATTACTTGAATATATGCTCACCGACTATATGTATTCAGACAATATGACGAGGAGCTGATATAAAGAACACGAGATGAGCTAGAAAGAGCAGTGTTGTGAGTAGACGAGATCTGGTAGGTCCTCCTTGAAATACCTTCTTCCATTTCTTGATCCCTTTTTTTAGTTCCAATACAATCCCGGATGGTTCCGAGACGAAGACAACGGCGATGCGTCGGACGATTGGGGCCTGGATCAATATAGCGAGCGAAAGAGCAAGAAGACCTGGATACGGAGACACAACGCGTTGCGGGTCTGTCATTACAACACGGGCAAGGCGATGGTGGGAGTGGGGGAACAGAGTGAATTTCGAACGCTAGAACATTTTTTCCCCTTGTTCGCCTATCTTTGCTATGCAACAGTCAACCACAATGCTTCGCGGATATTGTCGTACGAATGCAGGTATCCATGCACCTTGGCTCTATGATGTACAGTGATTTTAATAGGATGTCGTTCTTATCAATCGACGAAGGACTCTCGATTGATTGGAGGAAGCTCATATTTGTGTTATAAAACAGTACAGAATCAGTCATCTTCGTCACTCTCATAATCTGCCGGCCCAAGGCCAGCTTTCGCAGGTGGTGGGGCACGTTATACAGCCACAGTACCGCTGTTTTGTTGTCGGATCTTAGCGAAGTACTTTAGACCTTCTAGTGTGTCCGCACTTAATAATGCAGAAGGATTTGACGGTGGTGGCGGCGAATTGGTGCGACTGTTTTCAGTCTTGTCCTCTTGGGGTCCGGTTGTACATCGGCCTCCTGCTTGTCAACTTCGTCCTTGTATTGATCTTCGTCATCCATCACAATACCCTCTTCGAGAGCTCGCACTGATTGCATAGCATCAACGATATGAGGATCCAAATAAGCTTTGATCACCTATGTCCTCGAGTCTTCGCTTCTCCGCGACCTTTTGGACATGACTGGGATCTTCAGTTGCTCATCGGACATTCAGAATTTCGTCGTTATTGAGAGATTGGCATGCCATGGCTTCTTTTACAAATTGGGCATGGCATTCAGAAATGTTAGTCACGAAAGCGACGCTGCGATATTGCAGAACACGTACTACACAAAAGAAGAGTTAACTCTTAATCCAAGCCAGAAAGCAGGAGGAACTGCAAAGGAAAGCAGATATATTTCATGCCAGTCGTATTCACGCGTGTTAAGCCCCAGTCTCGCTTGATGTTGCATCGGCTTTGTGATTTGGTTTTGCTGGTTGAGAGGCGCATGCAGATGCAGGAATTATACTCCATACATCGCACCGACGTAATAACATGCAGGAGTTAGACTCCATACATGAACGTAGCGGCAAGAAGAAGAGAAGGAGGGGGATGGCTGTGCAGAGCTAAAGCGAGTGTTCCCAGATCTTGAACGATGACCAGGCTCAACCAACCATCACGAAATCATATTGCCTCCGGCCGCATGCCTCTACCTTTGCAACCACCCTCTTCCGCCTCGCTCCATGCCGCCGTCCCCCTCCTTCCAACGATTGTATGGAGTCTAAATCCTGCAATCAATATCTATCAACGATGCATGGAGTCTAACTCCTGTATCTGCACCTAGTCCTATTCCTGCTCCTGGCGAGCATGGCCCACCTCCCCATCGTGGTATCGTGCTTCTCGACTGATTGCCCCCTCCTCGTTGCCCGGCGCCATCGAATTTGTTGTTCCGGGTACATGTTTGTGTACTAAGTCATCCTTCGTTCTTGTTACTCTTTCAATTCCCAAGCGTAATTTTTTTTCCAGTGCACCAGTTGATTGCGTAGCTTGTTGTTCCGGGTACATTTTTATCTACCTTGTACGTGTTCCCCCTTTGTTCATCATCCTCGCAACATTAGTTCGGCCTTTCATGTAAGCCTACTTCACAACGCCTTTTCTCAGGATCTTCACCTCCTGACCAACCATCTACATTAGAAAAATTGATCATGCGTACGCGGTCATGACGAATATATTCATTCAGTCCTAGGAAGTGCGCCTCCCAATCTTAGTGCTTCCGTCGGTTGTGAGTTAAATTCCCAGGCACTGTCTTCCTTTATCTGACAATTCCTCCACTGCTCCAGGCCGCTTCGGCCATGGAATTCAATTCCTTGAACGACTTCACCCACAACCCCTCCTTCGATTCATCGTCTCCCCCCCCGCTCCTACTCTCCCATGGAGAGCACCAGTGTTGCTCCTCAGGCTATCACCTACAGCCTCACACCCAGCGAGCTCTCGTCTGATGCCATGATCTCTGGCCACATCAGCCTCCGAGGCAGCAATTCCCGCTCACCCCCTGCTGTTTCCTACTCTGCGACCGTTGTAGCATCGCTACAACCCCATCGCTGTGCTACCAAATAGGCCCAGCGCGCGCGCAGCTCACAAGCGAAGGTCTAGAAGCAAAAACGACGACTCCGATGCCGAGGACGACGAGGAATTTAACTCTGGATTTATTGCTGAAAAAGATGACCCTGCCCCTCGTGACTTGTAAGCCGCTCATTATTTATATCATGCACAGTAATTCAGTTCCATGTCTGTATGTAGTGCCGCGAAACCGTTTGCAAGCAAGGCATTGAATCCGAGCAATGCAGACGCGATGAGCTCAGGGAAGGGTACTCTCACCTCAAGGAATGATCCCTCCTCGCCTCGAACCAGAAGGCTAGCAAAGTCTCCCTCGAACAAGGTACACTTGCTCTTCCTTGTGTATTAAATTCAGTATGTTGATCATATATTTCGTTTAGCCACTGGTCATGACTCACATCAAATATCTCGAAGCCCTCAAAGGTCAGTCAACCTCTCCCCTCACTCTGCATTGATTTATAACGGACTGTTCGCAACTTCGCATTCTATCTATCACATCATCCGTATCTGTACCATCACCATCATCACGCAGTTAGGTAAGTTTGTTGTTCTAGGACTTAATCGGTAATTGCTGAACTTGACGATTCAATTTTTCTAGTCTCCTAGCGTCAACTCAAGTTGCCGCGCTTTTTTCTTGCACCATATACATATGCCTTCGTCGTTAAGGGGCCACCACCTCCACCCTTCCCCCCACACCACCTTGTTTCAAAATCTTATCTTCGTCTTGTGGACCCTCACCCCCATTTTATTGCATATCACTTCCTGTCCGATTTTTGTAATGTCTTTTTTAATATATATTATATGGTTCTTGAACCGATGAGAAGCCAAGTAAGGGGTGGATGAGGTCTACAAATGCCACCACAGCACCTGCGAGATTATTCCTGGAACAAGAGAGAACCTAGTAGATCTCTAGTTTTCGTTGTGAACGCTTGTAGCTTGATCATGGAGCGCTGTGAGTGATGTTCATCTGAATTGCAGCCGAACTTACTCTTTTTCGGTTATAGTTCCGGGAACAACTCGGACGGTCTCCTCTATGTGCAAGATTTGATATTGGAGGAGTCCTGAGGAATTGGGCTCATCTATTTTTCAGGTATTATTCCAGGAACAACATGGACGGTTTCCTCTATGCACAAGATTTGATATTTGACGTAACCTGCGCGTGATGATTCCTAATTCGAAGCCGAGCTGAAGCGTTTTCAGTTGTTGTTCTGGGAACAACTGGGATGCCCTACCTACGCATGTGGCTTGGTCTCGGAACAGTCAGATTACTTTATCTGGAATCATGCCCAGTGCGTCTTGAACTTGTGTTCCGGGAACAACTTGGGCACCTCCTTATCACATACAGCTATTTTTATTGGGTCTTCAGTCGACCGCCGATTTAATATCTAATAAACATAGGCTCTCTTGTTCCTCTGGAGGATCCACATCGCAACAGTCGACAGCACACGTCCTCGAATTTTTTGTCCTCGCTGTTTGGGACGGTGTGTTATATGCATATTTAGCCGCCTGTCGTAGTATGGTGCGTGTTCGACGTTTCTATACTCATTTCATTCTCTATTCTTCGTTATTCCTCACTGGCCTATTACTTATTATATTGCCTTATCTGCTCTCTCTAACTCCATTGTTTAAGTTCGCCGTCCATTGGTATTGTTCTACTCATGGCAAAGGTTTCGGCTCTCATTTTTGTACGACGAAATTCGATGGAGCTGGTGTGAAGGAAACAAGGTGGGAATCTGCATGAGCATCCCCGTCGTTATTTCCACTTGAATAATATACACCTCCGCTCATAACCCTCCTTCTCCACCGTGCCTTATCTATCTCGATATCCCGAGCGTTTACCACCACCAGACCCCACGGATCGATCCTGCCAAGCGGCCTAGAGATCAGTTGTTCTTTCTCTGCGTTGGTGCATGCACCGCATAGCAGCCAGTACACGAAACAACTGTGGATCCATGACTCGGACTCTCGGAGGCAGAATCGATCCCTGGGTTTTTCTGGTTTGGGCGCTTCTTGTGTACGAAGACTTTCTGACAGATGCTATGTGGATTTACTCACACTTTACTCTCAGACTTACGCCTTTCCGTGGACCCTCATCTTAATCCAACTTGAATGCGTTTTAGTCTTGGACCCAAGCTTCCTGTCCTTCCTTCACTGAACGAACTTTTTTTTGTGGGGGAAATGGGTGCTCCATAGCTTCAGGCCGGGTTAGATCTAACCTGCCGCTCGACCGACACTGTCCTTCCATTCCAGCATCCATGCTCCCTTACGTGAGTGCTGTACAAATTTCATGCTACAAGCGAACAACATTAATCATAGATGTTCATTACTGAATGTAGGGACATGCGTAGCGGTTGGTTGATTAAATAGCAATGTCGACGTTTGTGTGATCAGAAAAAAATTAAACAGGATGACAGCTGAGATCTGAGAGATGTACGCGTGGCGGGAACTACCGGAGATTTAACAGCGGTATCACCCACTTGGGCGGCAATTTTGCAGTCGATACGGCTCAAAAGCATCGCCGTGGGGATTGGGGACGATAACGATTTTTGTAGGACTTGAAAACTGAACTTTGAAATCGCGCAAGCCTCCGGCGGTCGGACGTCCAGGGGACTTTGAGGATGATGGCGAGATCGAGTCTCGGTGGGCATATGGTTGCAAACCCCGTGGGTAAGAACTGCCAATGACCTAACATTTCTTCTGCGGATTCAGCGAGGAAAAGGTTGCATATGCTTCGCAGTGGCCGCTCTTAGGCGTTGTGAGTGTTGTGACTGATCAACTTGAAAGCGGGAGCTTGGGCCACGAGGATCGCATTTGAACTCTCCGCATTCGCCAATTCCTTGTTTCCCCTCACTTACATTATACTGTCAACTTGACATTGTTCTTGTGCTTTTTACTCACCATAGCCAAACCATACCCTGCCACTTCCAGAGGACGAACGGGTTAGCAACTTTGATTGCATGCGTTCCTGTTTTCGCCTATAGCCTGTGCCTCGAGGAACGCCTCGTTCGCCTGCTCTGCCCGTTCTTCGTCCTCGCTTGGCGTGCGGAATCGGTTACAGAAATTCCAAAGAAGTATGCTCCTGCGATAGAGTGCCCACACCGACTCTTTCTGAGATAGTGATTCCGAGGCGCGATAGCTCGGTGCTGGACGCTCAATAACTTCGCCAGGGAACAAGAGGCCGAACTGATAAGAAAAGTTCAGTTAGCCGGGGTACAGATTAACATCCGAACGGAAGAAAGAGACTCACATTAGTCGGGTCGGCAAGAAAAAAGGCAGGAGGCTCCTTGTTGAACGCCTCGCAATGCGCGATATACTCCGATATGAGGGTCAGCGCTGACCAACACAGCCGACGGATCTCCTCGTCGTGGATCTCGTCAGTCGACCAGGACGAATCCCAAGGGAGATGGTAGTGGCGGTTATTATATGGGTTCGGCGGATTGAGGGTGTCAGATGGGACACAGGAGCATTTGCGTTCTCTATTATAGTCGTTGGCGCCACCTTCGACGAGAACGACAGGGACATGGTTGGGGGAGAAGGTGCAGGCATCGCGATTGCTGAGATCGAGGGTGGTGAGATGGATGTTCTTGATAAGCTGGTCGAGGTTGAGGAGGGCGTTTGTCGCACGGCTAGGCGAGTGTTGTGGATAGGCGGAGGATTCGAAAAGAGCAAGTATCTTTTTTTTTGCACAAGAATAAAAGTTAGTGTGATGGAAGAGGCGCCGGATGGGGGTAGAACTTACTAGGCCTGCTTCGGCAAGACTGGCATTGAACCAGTGAAGACAGATGGCATCGTCGAACGCGGCGTGGGCCTCATTGGCCAGGATCATTGCTCCCTGAAGGCCCATGGCGCCGTCTTCGAGAGCACTAGATTTCATAAGTTTTGCCATGGCGAGGACGGAAAGCATGAAAGCGGGTTGGATATGTAGACGTTCATCGTCACGATGGAGACGCCTGATAAAGAAATCGAGATTGATGAAACAGAGAAGGTGACCAGTGTTCTGAACACTGAAAATAAAACGACGAAACATTATTATCCGAGATGGCCGCAATGATGAAAGGGAAAAATAAAACTTACAGAAAAGTAAGTTCCGTAACTAAATGATTCAACCTGGAATGAGTAGAGGGTATAAATACGACGTTTGGGATGCCGAAAACTTTGACGACATACGTATGGACGCGAAGGATTTTATCCCACCAAAACTTTTGGTCGGCTTCAGTTGAAGCTGAGGTCGGGGTGGGTAATTTGCGGTGCTGTTGGATGTCTGGAAATTGGAAAGTATTTACGTCGAGTTGGCGCGAATAGGACGATTTTGTATAGGAACCTTGGTCGTACATATATGATGGATTTCGATGATATGCCGAAGAGACATCATGCTATGATCGGCGCTGAATTAGTGGAGGAAGAAGAGGAATGATGAGGTGGCATACCTTGTAGTGGGACGAATCTGTGGGAATCCGCAAGTCTGTTGGTGAGGGCGGAGCAGGCGGGCCAGAGTGTGGGTGAAGATACAGGTAGTGTGGATCTCGATCAAGGTGACGAGAGGTTGGCGACGGATGCTTCTGGTCCTGCTGCATGTTCTCCTTGATGCGTGATGGCGTAAGTTCGGGTTGCTCGGTGAGTCTTTCGCTCGTTGTTCGCTTTCGCTTCGAGGGCGGAGGAGCAGAACCGTCTGCTGGCCGCTTTTTACAAGAACGTTGACGAGTGCCGGGACGCTTGTCGGGACCTCTTCGTTTGGGTACCAGGTCATACTCGCATTCATTGGATCGTCGGACACAGTTGTTGCAAACAGGTCTGGTTGAATCGCACCTAATTCTGCGGCTACGGCTGAAGGAAGAATGTCAAGATGAAGTTGAAAAGAGAGCGACAATGGACACACCATTGGCGACAGGCTATGACGACGGAGGGTATCTCCTTGCGCGACTCTCTGGCAGAGGTGCAGGCATCAGCAGGGGGAGACGCGTCGGAACGCGTGCTGGAGGTGGCGAGAGAGGACCTGTGATCGCTTTCCATGGGCATTGAGGACGAATTTGCAGCGGGGCAAATATAAGAGTGGTCATGGGAGGAACCCCCTCGCTCACTGTACCGAAAGTCGAGCTGTGGGCCAGCGTGGGCGGGTGGAGGGATGTGAGGGGAGTGAGGAGGGAAGTCGAGGCCGAGCTGGTTGCGGGGAGGGAGGGAATACTGGGGAAACGTGACTTGTCGGACGCTTGAGCTCGGGAGCTCTAGGGTGGTGTCAAGGATCAGGGGCTGTTCGGTGTTCAGACTGTAGTCATATTGAGGCGCAATCATCCCCGAAGAATGGTGCATGTCTTGATATCGGACTTTATTGGCGGTTAGAAATAGAAAAGGATGTGACAGCCACAAAGTGCTCACAACTGTCACCGTGAGTGGGATATGGGGCACCGAACACTGGCGAGTGCAAACCAGAGCCTTCCTCGCTGGACTGAGGCCTGTCTTTGTTGATCATGGGTTGGTGGAAGGGCAAATATATGTCTGCGTTGGTACTGGCAACCATGGAAGAGGAGGAAAGGAGGACGGGTGAGTCGTGGACTAGTGGCAAGGTATGTTACGAGTCCTATTTATAGGACTCGTCTTCATATGGACAAACACAGAACAAAAAAACGATGGAACGCCTAAGTAGCCGGTAACTCCCGTGATGGCATTATATAATCAATCTAACCCAATATTGACCATACCAGGTTCCACAATCGGTTGGTACCCTGGCCAAACTATTTAATTTTCATCTTTAAGTCAATTAAAATTATATTCGAGTATTTTTTTCTACTTAATATGGAGGTTACAATATGCAACTGACTAGAGGTATGTAGCGAAACACGTTTTGATAGTCACTTCAGTATGTTCCTGGAATATCAAGTTCAAATTTGAATAATTTATCTGTAAATTGTGTATCTGGTATCCTTAGGATGTTATTAAAACTATACAACTCTTTATTTCATTATCATGCCAACGGATGTATACATCGAACATAATCTTTGAGGGGGGGATCAAGATCAACCTCGATCACGGTTGATCTTGTGTTCATCAATCACCACCACCACCTCAAGACACCAACGCCACCCATTTCCTGCCCCTCCTTTCTCCCGAGGGATGTGGGTTGGTACTGAACATCCCGCCTGTCCGCCCCTCCCCTCTTCTGAGGGATGTGGGCCGTGGCGTCAATCACGTACCCCTGCCCAGGCCCTCCCCTCTTTTGAGGGATGTGGTCAGGTTTCGCTCGTGTTCGGAAGGATCAGGGGATGGGGGAGGAGGAACATGGGGGACCTACATGGTGCGTCATAACTCCTTTACACCCAACACAGACGCAACAAACCTCACCCAGACGAAAACCCCAACCACAGTCCACCTAATCCCAACGACGCATGCCTAATGACAACAATACGGCATGACGACGACGACGACAAGTCTGCCCAAAGACAGAAACTCCAACTCAACGAAGGCAAGAGGGCAGAAACAGTGCGAGGGGCCAACGAATGAAGAAAGCGAGCCAACGACGGTGAATGGAACAGGGAGCGGGAACCAATGACAGTGAAACAAATCCAATGATCGCGAGATGGAGCCTAATAATCTTAACGCCCAATGCTGGTACATCATCGCATGTCTGCCAAGGCACAATATCACTGAGACCAACTGAGATATTGAAAACTGTCTATCAGGCACACGACGATGGACCAGCGTCGTCCATTAAGGTTATTAGGGCAAGGGTTCAGATAGCGGCATCAGGTGTTGGATTTGGGGATTTAGTCGCAGAGGGTGTGTTACTTGAATACAGTCCAAAGCATAAGAAAAGTTGGTCCTAGGACGAGTTGACTACATTAAGGCAGATTAGAGGTTGGAGGACGACGTGCGGTTTCAAAGTCATTATTTTTAGAATGATGGCAGAATTCGGACCGTCCCAGTCCGGCCAACCTTTCCTCATCCCTCACGTTCGGAAAATCGTATCTCGCCGTCACTCCCCTTTGCAGATGCTAGAAGTTACCACTACTACCTTTGGAGCGTAAAGATCTGAATCCCGCAAGAATTACGAAAAGAGATGAAATAGACGCGTAGATATGCTGAGGAAGGAAAGAGAAAAGGTGCGCTGCAGAACTTGCATACTACACGAGACGGATTACCCCATCATAACCTCCAGGAAACTTTTGAAGGTGGTCTTGGGTCTGTTCCCTGCACCTTCGAACTAATTTCGGACCTGAACCATGCCAATTGATATCACCAAACGCCCTCGAAGGAGGGTATATTCTCCTCAAACCAATTTTGACACAGCACCATCAAGCCTCGCTCTCTTTCCGAGATAAATTTATCAAGCGATGCGCTAAGATCCCTTATATCTAAACCTGGCACCACCTCTCCATGATGAGACTCGCCCACCTCGACTTCGACACTGTTCGTCACAGCTATCCCCGCCCCAACTGCCCCGTCACAACCACATCCTCTACCAGTCGCCCGACTATCTCTCCCACTAAACCCTCAGAACACTCGAGCGATGCCTCCTTTGCTCGCTCTCGCACGACATCGTCCAATGTTCGTGGACGGTGCCGGGCAGGGGGAAAGTGCGTACAGGACCTTTGCGGGGTGTCTGAGTTTGGTGATGAATTTGCAGCTCGATGTGGTGCTGGGGTGTTCCAGAGGGGATTATAGGAGTATCGAGGTGCATTTGTTTTTTGAAAAAGGCTTCCTGTTTCGTATTGAAGAGGAGAAGTAAAGGTTCGCCATGAAGCGTGGCTCGCCGCTGTGGCATTTTTGTCGGCCGCAGGCTCCAAACGAGTTGCACAATCAACTCGACACGTTGCTGCATCTGGAAAACGCCTTACCACAGCCTCCGCTGGGTTCAACATTGACCAACTCCTCGACATCGACACCAAAATCTTGTCTTCGTTCCTCTCGACGTTGACGCCGCTAATGTCAATGCATCCCATTTTATTTGCACCGCATCTACAATCCCTACTTTCATTTCTGCCCGCTCCGACCGAATATAGTGCACAAGTGTCTGGATGGACCGCAATCAACGTGAGAGCATCTTTGGAGGGGATGGGCGACTTTGATGATGCAGAGACGAGTGGGTTGGAAGTGTGGTGGTGAGCTATTCCTTTTCTTCTTTTTTTTTTTTTTTTTTAGAAATAAGTTCCTA
>Ga0307517_10012553_pt1 | contig 11611 bp, 12 predicted proteins | sample 23_EM_MG_FD_194515 | JGI IMG/M metagenome (GOLD analysis project Ga0307517, IMG submission 194515) | Populus trichocarpa ectomycorrhiza microbial communities from riparian zone in the Pacific Northwest, United States - 23_EM | ecosystem: Host-associated > Plants > Roots > Unclassified | place... | reverse complement strand
TTATATCTTAGACGATGTTATAGGCTCGAGGTGACTGGCACCGTACGAAGGACATTATCCTGAAGGGCGATTCGTGGATTATTCAAACCATTAAAGATTCGGGCTTACGGGGGCGTGGAGGGGCTGGTTTTCCTAGCGGGCTGAAGTGGAGCTTTATGAACAAACCCGACTGGCAGAAGGATCCTCGGTGAGTCCAAACTCTCCCTTTGTTAAGGTTTTGTATCCTCACGCTGTTAAAGGCCACGATATCTTGTCATCAATGCTGACGAGGGTGAACCTGGCACTTGTAAAGACCGTGAAATCCTGCGAGGAGACCCCCATAAACTCATCGAGGGTTGTCTTGTCGCTGGACGCGGCATGAATGCGACCGCAGCTTACATCTACATCCGCGGGGAGTTCTACCAAGAAGCCTCTCACGTTCAACAGGCCATTAATGAGGCCTATGCCTCGGGACGTTTAGGCAAGAACGCCTGTGACTCAGGTTACTCATTCGACGTTTACGTACATCGCGGTGCTGGGGCCTACATTTGCGGGGAAGAAACTGCTCTCATCGAGAGTATAGAAGGGAAGCAGGGAAAACCACGTTTGAAGCCTCCCTTCCCAGCTGATGTTGGGTTGTTTGGGTGCCCGACTACCGTTGCCAATGTTGAAACTGTCGCAGTTGCGCCTACTATCTGCAGACGGGGGGCGAGCTGGTTTGCTAGTTTTGGACGGACGAAGAATTCTGGGACCAAGTTGTATTGCATTAGTGGTCATGTCAATAACCCTTGCGTTGTCGAAGACGAGATGAGCATACCGTTAAAGGAACTTGTCGAGAAACATTGTGGAGGTGTCACAGGTGGATGGGACAATCTCTTGGGTATCATTCCTGGTGGATCGTCTGTACCCGTGATTCCCAAGGATGTTTGTGCTGAAGTTCTGTAAGCTTAATTGTATTGCAACCTTCCCACCCTCCAGCTTACTTTGCTTTCTCACCAGCATGGACTATGATTCCTTGAAGGATGCACAAACCGGTTTAGGTACAGGGGCCGTCATTGTCATGGACAAGAGCACAGACATTGTTGCTGCAATCGCTCGCTTATCTCAGTTTTACAAACACGAGTCATGCGGGCAGTGCACTCCCTGCCGAGAAGGCACTACTTGGATGATGAATATGATGAACCGCATGGTCGAAGGACGAGGTCACGTTCGCGAAATAGATATGCTACTTGAGTTGACGTAAGTCCATTCTATTATTCTGTAATGGTCACACGAGAACCGAAAACCAATTCCTTTTGTCTAGAAAACAAATCGAAGGTCGCACAATCTGCGCTTTGGGAGATGCAGCTGCCTGGCCCATTCAAGGTCTCATGCGCCACTTCCGCCCTGAAGTCGAACGGCGAATTGCAGAATATCGTGCTGCCAACGGAGTGGTTGGGTTCGGTGGCCATCTTGCTAGTGCAGCGGATGATACCCTCGCTCTACCTGACAACCTTGGACTTCGACTTCCAGAGGTTAACTCTCCTGCTGGTTCTCAGCCGTTGCTCGCATGACAGACTCAGCAACCTCGTATTCTAAATGGAGTGTGACTGCACTGTTTGTACTGTTGATATTGTTCCTTCAACGGTGCATTGACAACCCGAGATGAAGTGGTCGTGGTCACCTGGAGACGTTACATTAAATAATTGCCAAATATGGTAGTAAGAGACTTGATAAAAGGCTCACTCATCTGATTGATGATCAGCTTCGTGATGGCTCATCCGTTTCAACAACAATTTACGAGCCCATATCTCTCATGGCCACCAGCAAATTTTTCAGCTCATTACCCTTACCATCCACCGTACCCGCCCATCCCACAAGCACAACCTTACTCACCAACTAGTCTACATGCTGGTCCCGGACATGAACAATTCCACTGTCCACCCCTAGTGCAGCCCGCACTGGCGTCAAATTTACAGCTACTGAGTCAGGAACTCGTTGAAGCACAAATGAGATTGAGTATGTAACTGGTGTTCAATGGCCGTTCACTTACTTGACTGTGTAGTTTCGGGCCTACAAGCTGAATTGGAAAGGATTGGCAACATCGTCTGCCATAACTGTAAAGAGAGAATGTCCTCAGGCCCGAACTTAGGTCAACACCCCCCGGTGTTTGCATCGCAGATCCCTGCTGTTCCAACTCCATCATCTCATATCGGAGGAATCACAACTGGAGCTCCAGTTTCCTTTCATTCCTCGTCGACAGATAGTCACAACTCCATGTCCCCTCAGGCTTATTTTCCGAATGCTCAACTGACTAATTCCAGTCTTGTTTCACCAATTCCGACTACACCCTCTCACACCTTGGTCATGCCAGCTGTTCCCAATGCATCTACTCCCCCCGATTCAGCTGAATCCTCTCCCATTAGGTCTGTGGACGAAACCGCAGTTTTGTGGTCTGTTATCTACAACACAGACATCGAGAAGACGCTCGACATGACTTTCGTTCATGCATTCCATCACACATCCCCAGTCTGTGCTGTACGATTTAGCCCGGATGGGAGGTTTCTCGCTGCGGTACTCGACTGCGACCTTGGGAGGACCCAAATTTATGATATGGACACGAGGTCAATGAAATGGTGCGCCTTTACACAGTTTTGACCAAGTATCTCAACCAGCGTCTCTGTTCTTAGCTCCCTGGCAGAACCTCGGGCTCCTGACTCGGAGCAGGACGAATATCCTTCACGAGGTATATGGTGCATTTGCTTCAGCCCAGATGGTAGATATGTTGTTGTTGGAAGTTCATTTGAGAGGATCTACGTTTGTTCCCATTTAACTCCCTCCATGGCTACTTGTCTTATAATATATTCCAGGTATGGGAGATTGCCAGTAAGAAGGTACTAGCCGCCTTTAAAGGACATGCAGGGGCTGTCCAGTCCCTTGACCTTTCTCCCGATGGAAACATCCTCGTCACTGGCTCCAACGATTGTTCTGTCCGTATTTGGAATATGCGTGACGGCTCCTCGAAGGTTCTCTCGACAGAGGGCAACATTTTCACATTGGTCAGGTTCACTCCGAATGGTTGCTACGTTGCAGCCTCGAACATGGATCGATTTCTGCGAATCTGGGATGTACGCTCGGGTCAACTGGTGGGAAAGTGGAATGGCCATCAAGCAGGAATACGGTCTGTTGCCATTTCACCTGATGGAGAAGAATTGGTGAGCGGTAGCTGGGGTGGGGCAATCAAATCTTGGGATATCAGTTCACTCGAAACCCCACCTCGCACGGGTTTGCCAGGTGACTCGGAGGAACGCGCAGAGGGACATCCAGGAGTGTTAATACAGAACACTGAAAAGATGAAGTTTGACGGTCATTCAGTCAGTTTATTGTGCATTCTAATGGAGTCCTTCTCACACCCTTCTTTATAGGGAGAAGTACGGACAGTTGCCATCTCGCCTGATGGTAAATGGATGGTCACTGGGTCAACTGACAAACGGGTCCGCATATGGGACATGCGTACAGCAGTCCAGCAGTGCACCCTGGAGGGGCATTCGAGTTTCGTTTGGGCGGTTGACTTTAGCCCTGTTGGGAATTATATAGCTATTGGGAGCGGAGCCGATTTTGTGACGGTGTGGAGATATTCGGAGGTGGCGTAAGGTATGATGTGATTGTCTGATCATTATGGCACGGTTTACAAAATATAATCCATCCTATTTTCTCGTCAACCCGTGGCCTTGGTTGGCGAAATACAAGACACCCATCAGAGACTGTAATATTCATGACGGATTTGGGAATAGAAAACACACCGAATGTTATGTGCTTGCATTGTCGATGCAGCGATAATTGTAGTACTTAAAGTCAGCGGCAAAAGGCCACCCTATTCTCCGTTTATGGGTGCCCGATTTTAATGGAAACGATTGGGAAGTCCATCCTTTTATTCCCGTTGTGTTAAATATGTCCCTATCAGCACTTGTGGCATTGCCTGTATGTAGCCGTCTATGGAATGCTGGCTAGTACATTGTCAAGGCGAAAGGAATGAAGACGAGGGTAGGACGAGGCAGATGCACTCCAGTGATATATTGATTGTAGAGCAGTAAGCTTCTGAGGTTCTTGCAGGAGTGGAACGTATCCAAGGGGAAACCGTTGATTTCGGAGACAGCGACTTGTTTGATGGACGACAATCGGATGATTTTTTGTAAAGCTGTGCAGAAGGCAAGGTAGGCCAAAGAAGCCTTCTTGACTGAAAGCGATCAATTCAATTTGAGAAAGATTGGACAGAATGGACGAAATGACTGGCAGTAGGACTGTGGGCTGAGTTGGATCCGGGGCGTAGAAGGTGATGTGAGAGTAGATCAGCGATTTGTGGAAAGAACAGTGAACATGTCTTGAGGGTGGTATAGTCCTCGTCAGAGCGCAGAAAACTCAAGATGTGATCCACCAGCTATCGAACGAGCGGCCCGGGAATACCAGTGTAAACCTGTACTAAGACGCACGAACCCGGTATACAATAGGTGCACAGTCCATGGGATGGAGTCGATGGCTATTTCCGGTGTAGATATCACGCCAGGCTGCAGAGTCACAATTGTCCCATTACCTGATAGAGCCCGTCCACACTGGAAGAGATCTGAGACCTCTCGAACAGTGAGCTTTCCATCTATTTCATGAATGAATACTATTACCTTGGGCTTATTGTTCTCCTAAACAAGAAAATTTTAATTTCCGCCCAGAGCCTTGGGCTAAAAACATTCCACAGAATCAGTGTGATGAATTCGTTCAGTGAGATTGAAATAAGACATTTAGCAGGATAAACTCAATGCAGAAAAGGATCAGTCTCTGGATTGGGTGACATGCTCGATTTGTCGAAACCTTCACAGAGTGTATAAAAGCTAGCTGTTCCAAGGGATTAGTTTAAACCTACTTCATTTCGTGCATCCATTGCTAACACCAACTTGTACACCTGGTCTCCTTCATTTATTTGACATATTCTGACACTTTGAATAGCTTTTCCACCATTCCCAATTACATTTTGCACTCACGATATCACCCAAACACCTTCGCATTTCTCCCCCTTCCCTTTCCCATCTCCAGCGCTTAAGCATCTTGACACATGCAGGATATCAGTCCCACAGCCAGAAGATGATGGAGATCGTAGCAACTCAGATTCCGCAAGACGCCCACGACAGCATCCAATGGAAGACCGGAACCAGTAAGAACGGCGCAGCATACCAATACGGAGCGAGCAAGAGGGCTCCAGCAAGTATGAGTGAGGCGGCTCTAGCCTCAGATGCCAAACCCGCAATTCCACCGAGGCGGCGGCAATCCAGGTGAAAGACGTAGCCGTATCCTGGGCCGCGACGGGTGGTGTATGGACATCTGTGGACGCCAACTCGACGGCGCATGTCGACAAGTACAGTCTGCACATCGACCACTATTCCGTGTTCTACGACTGGGAGTTGGAGTTCAATAAGCAGACTAAGGGCAAATACCGCTTCTGCTAATCCAAAGGATTATTACGATTGCTCGGTTTATTCTGTCGGCAATCATGATGTTTGTTTTACATAATTCGAAATATCCGACAATTTCGAAGGTGCCGCATCAGTCTTTTGACTGCGGGATCGTTTTGATGGTAGCGGATTAAGTTTCTTTGTTGACTCGTGTTTGTGGCTGTATTACAGTAATCTGTACATTTCGCTCAGTGACCTCGTTTCATAATGGAAAGAAATAATGACCTCTTCTGGATGAAGGAAGCAATGGCCATGGTGAGTGATGTCCGATGTCCCTTCTTTAACATCTGAAGAATTTATGATCAGGCAGAAGACGCATTGGAAGCAGGAGAGGTACCTGTGGGCTGCGTATTCGTTAGAGATGGCAAGGTCATCGCAAAAGCAAGAAATCGGACGAATGAGTTCCGCAATGTAAACAAGCTTTCACTTTCTTCGCCGAGTGATATTATCATAGAACTCATTCGTCATTTGCCAGATCAGGCGACGAGACATGCGGAATTAGAGGCAATAGACGAAATATTGTCCAATTCAGAGCTCACTCCAGACATTTCTCAAATGAATGATTACCCATTGAGCACGACGACCCTCTATGTGACAGTAGAGCCATGCATCATGTGTGCGTCAGCTCTTCGCCAGCTGGGAATAAACCAGGTTTTCTATGGCTGTGCCAACGACAGATTCGGAGGGTGTGGAAGTGTCCTTGGTGTAAATGAACGGTAAGTCATCCAATAACGACCATTTTCATCTTTTTGATTTTCTCCTATACTTTCACCTTAGACTCGATCATCCTATCCACCCCAGCTATCGTGCGACTGGTGGGTTTTGTCGAGAGGAAGCAATATTGATCCTGCGCAAATTCTACGTCACCGAAAACAGTCATGGTGGGTAGAATTTTGAACTTCGGATCGCATTTCATCCTTTATTAATTTTTTCTTTTCTTCTTGGTGCAGCACCAATACCAAAGTCAAAAGCAAACCGTGTATTGAAGACGGAAATTTCTCCGATCATTGACCCTCATGTGGCCGAACCAGTCCGTCTTGCTCCTGAATCTGTGGCCTGGGACAGCGCTTGTGTTTAACCACCCCTCTCGGACTTTAGTCCCCCAGATCTGGGGTGCCTGCAGTATATCAACGTAGGGGGGGAATTGCAAAGCTGGAACATACTGGTGAATGGACAACCACTGAGTGCAGTCTGTGGTATGTATGCCAATGGCGTCATCGGAAACCCTGGATGAGAAAAGTTTCCGTTGAATCCTTGGTAATGGAAAAGATGATCGACGTCGGCAGTGAACAGTTTGGATTCCCCAAAGGTGTATATGTAATAAATGGTTTATGGCTATTACTTAGATTGAAAGTACAATTATTGTATTCGGGCGAAGAAACGAAAACAGACCCCACCAAAAAAAAAGCCAAAAAAAAAATCTAGGGAATTTTTCGGACAAGGACTAACTTATAATGCAATCTTCACCATCTTGTTGCCGGGTTGGTCTCGAAATGTTCCCTCGTTTGGCAGCTCCGATGCGTTTCATCTCTGTTAAACGGTTCATAGCTCGCTTATTGCCCTGGGCTAATTATCAAGAGCACATGAGCAAAAGAAATCGCCAGCCACTATAGTAACGTACCGGCAGCACGCATATACCACTTCTTTGCAAATTCGATATCTTGCTTGATCCCGATTCCTACCTCAGCATAGTAACCAACCGCATATTCCGCTTTACTTAACCCCTTGTTTGCTGCCCGGCGTGCCCATAGATAGGCTTCTGAGTCACTTTGCTTCAATATGCCCTCACTTCCCGTAAGGTACCACCCGCTAAGGGCCAACTCTGCCTCAGGGTGACCCTTTTCCGCAGCCTTCGTGTACCATGCTATCGACCGCTTTGGGTCAACAGGACATCCCAGTGTGCCGTATTCGTAACATTGCCCAAGTTTATATTGCGAGGGAGTATAGCCCAACTGTCCCGCTTGTGTCAGCAAATTCTTTGCATATGCAGGGTCGTGAGGGACTGGTGTGCCTGACTGGTTCTCATAAAGCAATGCCAATTCATGAAGTGCGTGGGGATTATCTTCATCTGCTTGCTCGGCTGCGCGTTTGAGCCATCCGATCGCGTCGCGGGGATTTTTTTGTACCCCGAGAAGACCGTGGAGAAGGGTCATACCGAGTTTGTACATACCCGGTGTGTCACCTAACGAGGCAGCTTTACGATAGAACGGTCCTGCCCTCGAGGGCTCTTTCTTAGTCCCTGCACCAATCTCGTTGCAAACAGCGACGCGGTAGCACGCTGCAGCGTGATTTTGTTTTGCTGCTTGGAGGTAAAGATGATATGCCCGTTCATGATCGACCTGGAGGCCGAGCGCGCCGGTGCCATAACAGTTGGCAAGGAAGAACTGTGCTTCATCGTAAGCTTCCCCCTGAGTAGCTAGTCGTCGGATTACTTTGAGAGATTCGGTGATCAGTTGTTCTGTATATTTCCTTGCTGCCTTTTGATCACGTAGTGAAGCTCTGATGTGCTTTGCGGCATCAATGAGGTATTTGGCATAGAGGAAGTGAGCCTCCGGATCGGGATCTCCTTTCATTCGTTGTCGGTACTGATCGATGTATTCCTTTGTGTATGGAGGGGAACTAAGATCAACAGCTTTGCTTTTTGTCGATGAAGGATTAATGGAAGCAGAAGTGGGAGCTCGTTGGTATGAGGGTCGATTGTCGAATTGACTATGAGAAGCATATGGGTCAATAGAGTTGACCGATTGTTGGCTATAACTCATTCCCGGGTTACTCGTATGAGATGGAGACACCGAAGGAGCATAGTTTGTATGTGGGCCAGGAGAAGTACCTGGTCCGATAGACCGTGACATGGGGAGGCCTACGGCACCAGGAGGTGGTCCCATACCGAGCACGTCCGAAGCTGCAGCATGCAGGAAATTGTAACCGCCACCTACAGGAGGCACAGGATGGGCATACTGTTGTTGTTGCTGCCATGACTGCATATACTGTTGTTCCTGAGGCTGGAAGCTATCAGCGGAGGTGTACCCTGCTTGGTGTCCCAGCTCATCGTATGAGTGGTACTCCATTGGAGGGTAGCTACCCAGCTGTTGTTGATAACCCTGTGGGTGCTGACTAGGATCTCCCTGCGTAAAGGGTGTATGGGATCTGACAGGAGGTACAGGAAGCGTTGTTGCGTGTCTGGGTAGTTGGTGGATACCTCTCGTTGTATTCAGGGACATCGCCGAAGGCGTCCGGAGTATCGGATCTGCTACATTGGAAGGCAAACTACCACTTCTCGGAGGGGGTTCGCTTATACGCAAAGCAGAAAACGCGTTCAAGCTGGCAGTAGGATCATAGGCAGCCTCCTGGTAATCAGTAGGGGCTAATACAGGAGAACGACTGCATAAGAGGATAATTCAATCACGACACAATAACCTACGCTGATTATCAGGCTGCCATGTTTGTGAATCCTGGGGCATGCTAGGCCTACGCTGAAGGCAAATGTCGTGGCCAGATGGATTAAGCTGCGACATGGTGATAGTTTGCAAACAAAAGCTTAAAAGTACAAGGACAACCAAACAGAGCAAAAACAAGGCTTTCGTGCTACAACGACAAGGAACAATCTCCACTGTTCCTGTTATTATGTATTCCAGGGAAGTCAACTACACAATTTACGACAAAATGGAACGCAGGATACTCGATTCAACCATTGGAAGGACGGTAACCATCTTGACATGAAGAACACCACACAAGTCGTTGCTTGCGGAACCTTCCAATACAAAACCTGACTAATATTATGGAAGGCTTTCTATTGTTCCCAAATGCTAGAGTTACTGTGGTAACGACTTTGGGAATGGTATCCCACAGGGGAGATGAAGCGAAATGTTGAAAGGTCTGGAAGACCAGCATAACCTTCTGTACCGGTTGGTGGTATGGAATCCATGAAGATAAGAGTACCAAGAAAAAAAAAATTCTCCCAGCCGAACGTAACGAGGGTTGTCAGATCAGTATGTTCTGGAAGCCTACAGTTAACATTGTTGCCCATCAGCGTGTCACATAGCCAACCTCTCGAATCCATAGCGTCAATGGGCTCTACGATACATTACTACTGGCCCGCTCTGTGGTTGAACTTTGTAGGGCGGTCGCTTCGTGCGATGTCGCCACTTGCACCCCCCTTCGGAAAAACATTTCGAGGACGCTTGGAACATGCAAACTCTTTCTCCAGAGGGTTTCCAATGATTAAGGCCTCGACGTGTTGCATCTTACTGAAGAGCGGACAACTTGGCACGCAATTTGATTCCTATTCCAATCGAATTCTCGATCTATTTGGCGCTACCATGCGCTTAGCATCCTGTCCGCCGCCGAAAAAGCTATGCTATTTTGTTTTGTTTTCCAGGCGCTTGGTTTACGTCCATTCTGCCTCAGCTTCTGGTGCACGATGCGTAATGCGTTGTGCAATCAGGAACAATGGAGGTAGATCATCAGTCACCTCGCAGTCCCATAAAGCACTACTTACAAGCACCCGAGTTTCTGGGTGCCCCACTATTTTTGAGATGTGGGTCGATGCTTTGCAACTTATGCTGTAAATTGCCCGATTTGTGTTTACAATGCTGTGTCAAGCAAGTCACTTCTCTCCCCATCCCGTCAAACAACCTCTCATGAGGCGAAGGAAGACACCAATAAGTAGCCGAATCTCCTATAACAATGGATTGTGGGTTACCAGAGAGTAAATTTTCAATTTGGTAGACAAAAAAAGTATGAATTATTAGAGATATGAGTTGTTATAAGAAAGTAAGGTCCATACCATATGGAGTATTGTTGTTTCCAAATGGAGTAACTATTTTTTTCTGCTACTATAAATATACTAATATATGAACGGACAACTTGGAAATGATTTGGAATTTCATTACCTTGTCCCCCTGTCGTCAAGGATGTGTCGTCTTTGGTACGAATTTCGGATGTATAGGTTTTTTTCAAGGCCCTTCCACAGCTATTGCAACGACAATAAAGTTTCGTTTGATGTCTTATATAGCGCGACATTTGACCAGAGGCGAGTATTCTTGTCCGTGATCAGTGATACGGAAACGAGGACCGTGACAGAATCGCAATTTGGTTGTGGAACGAGATCTAATTTGCTTGACCGTGACTCCCGCCTTCCTTTTCGCGATTGCAAAGTGGAAGTAGATTACAAAATTAACGCGTACAGACAATATATGGAGTCCGGTCTAGTTATATACTTGATATAGGGGTCTGGGTTTTGTTGTTAGATTTCATACAGAAACGACGGGCACAAAGGACTCACGTGCTTGAAAATTTGGTGCCTTGTCTGACAACTTTTTCTACTGCATCCAAGAAATCGCGCTCCGTCGCGACTTTCCGTCGAGCACGAATTGCGAACATGCCAGCCTGGGCGTTAATTATGAATTGAAACACTAGGGGAAAATACACGAACGTTGACATACCTCAGTAGCCACAGAACGTAGCTCAGCGCCCGTTGTATTCGGGCACAATCGAGCGATCAAATCGAAGCGGATATTTCTTTCGACACTCATGCTTGGGATCTTGATCAATACTAAGAAGTCGCCAAAATACCAAATGAACAAACCTTCTGGCATGGATCTTCAGGATGTGTGTACGACCTTCGTTGTCAGGTAAAGAAAATTCGACCCGACGATCTAAACGTCCCGGTCGAAGGAGGGCGGGATCAAGGGTATCCGGCCTATAAAGCATAAGCCACAGAAGAGAACAGACCGAATAGCACAAACCGATTCGTGGCCATAAGCACCTTAATGTTACCTCTTGGGTCGAAACCATCAAGCTGGTTGATCAACTCAAGCATTGTGCGTTGAACCTCATTGTCACCACCAGCACCATCGTCAAAACGAGCCCCGCCAATGGCGTCGATTTCGTCGAAGAAAATAATGCATGCTTTCTTGCCCCTTGCCATCTCAAATAGCTCGCGAACCATGCGAGCACCTTCACCAACATATTTTTGCACGAGCTCTGAACCAATGACACGAATGAAAGTCGCGTCTGTCCGATTTGCCACGGCGCGTGCACACAGAGTTTTACCTGTTCCAGGAGGTCCGAATAGAAGAACTCCCTTGGGTGGGTCAATGCCAAGGTTGACAAAGCGTTCCGGCTGTTTTTTATACATATTCATATGAATA
>Ga0307517_10012552_pt1 | contig 11612 bp, 8 predicted proteins | sample 23_EM_MG_FD_194515 | JGI IMG/M metagenome (GOLD analysis project Ga0307517, IMG submission 194515) | Populus trichocarpa ectomycorrhiza microbial communities from riparian zone in the Pacific Northwest, United States - 23_EM | ecosystem: Host-associated > Plants > Roots > Unclassified | place... | reverse complement strand
GAAAGATGTTATCACCACTTAAGCATCCTACCTAAGGCAGGCTGCATTGCTGGTTTTGTCTAAAATTGATAAGAATTTATTCTCCTTTTTCCTTTTTTTTATTCTTCCTTTTATGTTCCTGACTCTGGCGTCAGTGAACAATTCCTACGAATATTTCCAACTCTGGCGTTGGTAAATATCGCACAAATCCAAAAAATATGATACTCCTGACTCTGGCGTCAGTGAATATTTTCGCAAAAAATGAATTTGAAGAAGAAATTTTCTATGTCATTTTTTTCTTATTTATCCTTTATTATTATTTGTCCTTTTTAGACGGAAGTAAAAAAAACATTGCACGACATATTTGCATTTCACTCTTACTATTATAATCCATATTATATTAGATATGGGTGAATAGTGATTTCCTCTTTCGTTTTATGTGTAATATAATAGCCAACCTATCTTTTGATAATTAAAAAATAATAATAATCACAACAAGAATATTCGTACGTACGAATAGACTTTTTCTTTAGCTACACATTGATGACTATGATTTCGTGGAGGATACGTGGCAATATTTTACTTGAAGTTCCAACCGCGTAAAATATGTCCGCGTAAAGTCCGTATCGCACGCGCAACTATTACTAGTTTGATAGTTTATGTCCACGTTTATTTTTGCGACAGAAATAATATTCCTATAAATTTTAAATATTTTTACTTAGAGTTAAATTTTTTTAATTTGAATATTTTGATAGAATAATATCAAAATTAAATTTTTAAAAAATTAAAAATGTTATTTTAATATATTTTTAAAATAAAAATATATTAAAAAAACATATAATTTTTTTTATATACAATTGATGGAATATTTAAAAAATTTGACTTTGGGTCAAAAATGTTGCAAAGGAACAGGATTGCATAGACCGTTAAAGGCTCTGGCGCCATAGATTTCACTCTTATTTCGCTGCTCATGAAATAACAATTCTGTTACAAAAATAGAAAGCAGATAGCAAAAAGAAACCGAAAGTATTTCTTGTTCCGTTCCGTTCTATAGAATCTAACCAAGCGTAACCTAAGCTGCCCTTTTTTGTTCGTTTACCACCGTAAAATTCAAAAGCAAGTGCATTGAAACTTCCTCGGATTCCTCCGTTCTTTCTCGGCGGCTGCTGCTTCGAATAAGAAATTAACACGTTCTGCTTTTTATTAATAAAGTTGCTTCGTAGAAATTTCTGCTGGAGTTTTGTATTTAAATCAAGGTTGTTTGTTTGCATTGAGGAAAGAAAGAAAGGAAGAGAAGGATGGAGAGGTTAGTGAGTGGGGATTTTGATGTGAAAGCGAAGCATTCATCAGAGGAAGCGTTGCAGAAATGGAGGAAGTTATGTGGGGTGGTGAAGAATCCTAAGAGAAGGTTTCGTTTCACTGCCAATCTTTCCAAGCGATATGAGGCTGCTGCTATGCGTAAAACCAATCAGGTTTATAACTTTTCTTCTTCAATTTCTACACTATCATTCCTTCTTCCTTTCTTTCTCTTATTGTAATTGTATAGGCTATGATTACAGTATCTACAGACGTTGGACACTTGGACATATGGGCATGGGCCGAAGGGATTTTGAAAACAAATAATAATAACCGATTCGGACAATGCTATCGAATATGATATGGGAGTCCGAGCAACATAGGGTATACATGTATAATCCTTAATTGAATCATTGATTTCCATTGGTGTATACTAATGAGATGGGCACCTATGTTTTTTATACAAATATTTGGTTTGATTATCTTTATCACATTACGTCCTTAATCAGTAACTTTAATTTGTCATGTTGGTGAACCGCTTAATAATGCATCAGTATTTTATTTTTTTTTTCCCAATGTAATTTGTGGAGCATGAAAATGAATGCCTTTTGTTTTGTGAAAGTGAGATATATATGCTCACTTTTCTTTTTTCTTGTTTTTTCTCTTATATTATATTAGGAGAAATTAAGGATTGCTGTTCTGGTTTCCAAAGCTGCGTTTCAGTTTATCCAAGGTAAGCTTCTTCGGATTTGAGATAATTATGCTTTTTTTTTTTTTTAATTATAAAGTTCTATAGCCTCTTCTTATCTGCTAATAATAGAATGTTCGCAGGTGTCTCCCCAAGCGACTATAACGTACCTGCAGAAGTCAAGGCTGCAGGTTTTGACATATGTGCTGACGAGTTAGGATCAATTGTTGAAGGCCATGATGTCAAGAAGATCAAATTTCATGGTGGGGTAACTGGTGTTTCTGAAAAGCTCTGCACTTCAATCGTTGATGGGCTAACCACAACGGATAGTGATCTACTGAATCGTAGACAAGAGATTTATGGGATCAATAAGTTTGCCGAGAGCCAACCTCGGAGTTTCTGGATATTTGTTTGGGAAGCACTTCAAGATATGACTCTTATGATACTTGGAGTGTGTGCTTTTGTGTCTTTGATTGTTGGCATAGCAACAGAAGGATGGCTAGAGGGAACCCATGATGGCCTTGGAATTGTTGCAAGTATCTTGTTAGTCGTGTTTGTGACAGCTATAAGTGATTACCGTCAATCGTTACAATTCAGGGACTTGGACACAGAGAAAAAGAAAATCATCATTCAGGTCACTAGAAATGGATTTAGGCAGAAATTGTCAATATATGATCTGCTTCCTGGTGATATAGTGCATCTTGCTATTGGAGACCAAGTACCTGCTGATGGGCTTTTTGTTTCAGGATTTTCTGTGTTAATTGATGAGTCGAGTTTAACTGGTGAAAGTGAGCCAGTAATGGTAAATTCTGAAAATCCTTTTATGCTTTCTGGAACTAAGGTCCAAGATGGATCATGCAAGATGATGGTTGCCACTGTTGGGATGAGAACCCAGTGGGGTAAATTGATGGCGACTCTAAGTGAAGGAGGCGATGATGAAACTCCACTGCAGGTAAAACTGAATGGAGTGGCAACCATTATTGGAAAGATTGGCCTTTTCTTTGCTGTAGTGACTTTTGCAGTTCTGGTACAAGGGTTATTTAGCCACAAGTGGCAAGCAGGGACTTACTTTCGCTGGTCTGGAGATGATGCACTGGAGATATTGGAATACTTTGCCATTGCAGTTACAATTGTTGTTGTTGCAGTTCCCGAAGGGCTACCACTAGCTGTGACGTTGAGCCTTGCATTTGCCATGAAGAAGATGATGAATGATAAAGCACTTGTTCGACATCTGGCAGCTTGTGAGACTATGGGGTCCGCAACAACAATCTGCAGTGACAAAACTGGGACACTAACTACTAATCACATGACTGTTGTGAAGTCATGCATTTGCATGGAAGTCAAGGTAGTTGACCAACCTACTAAGGCTGCTAGCTTGGTCTCTGAAATGCCTGTTTCTGCTGTAAAACTTCTCCTGCAATCAATATTTAACAACACTGGAGGTGAGGTTGTTGTTAACAAAGATGGTAAACGTGAGATTTTAGGAACACCCACCGAGACTGCTTTATTGGAGTTTGCCTTATCCCTGGGTGGAGATTTCCAGGCAGAGCGACAAGCTGTGAAACTTGTTAAAGTTGAACCTTTCAACTCCACGAAGAAGCGAATGGGGGTAGTGATGGAACTTCATGAAGGTGGTTTGCGAGCCCACACCAAAGGTGCTTCAGAAATAGTTTTGGCTGCTTGTGACAAGGTGATCAATTCAAATGGTGACATTGTTCCCCTGGATGAAGAATCCACTAACCTCCTTAAGGATACAATCGATCAGTTTGCTAATGAGGCTCTTAGAACTCTCTGTATTGCCTATATGGAACTGGAAGGTGGGTTCTCCCCTGAGAATCCTATGCCAGTTTCTGGTTATACTTGTATAGGGATTGTGGGTATCAAAGATCCTGTTCGTCCAGGAGTCAAGGAGTCTGTTGCAGTATGTCGTTCAGCTGGTATCACTGTACGAATGGTTACAGGAGATAATATAAATACTGCAAAGGCTATTGCAAGGGAATGTGGGATTCTTACTGATGATGGTATAGCAATTGAGGGTCCAGATTTCCGAGAGAAGAGCCTGGAAGAATTGCTCCAACTAGTTCCCAAAATTCAGGTGTCATTTCACTTTCTTGTCTATCGAATATCTAACTGCAAAAAATTTATTGGCAATGAAAAGAGTTTGTCTCACCAAGACTAACAAATAGGAATTCATTTGCAGGTGATGGCTCGATCTTCACCTCTTGACAAACATACACTGGTGAAACATTTGCGAACGACCTTTGGTGAGGTTGTTGCAGTGACTGGTGATGGAACAAACGATGCTCCAGCACTCCATGAAGCCGATATTGGTCTAGCAATGGGCATTGCTGGAACTGAGGTGAGTTTATTCTGGTTCTTTCCAGGAACCCAGCCCAACATCAATCTTTCTGCCATCCATAGAATAGGCAAAACAGTGCTAAAGCATGGCTTTCATGCAAAACATTTTGATTCAGTTGGCCATTTGGATCAGATAACTGTTCCCTGTATCTCTTAAAGATATCATGCTGCATTTTGTGGAACCTCTTCCTTGTACATGGTCTTGCTTATAGGAATTGACATTGTATTAGTGTTAATGTCTACCACATATTTAACAGTTAATATGTGGTCCACCTAAAGGTTGATGAAAAGTTCCTTGATTTCTCACATTGCCCTTTGTTATTTTTCACTGAATCCATTGGCTTTATGTGTTAAGAGCCGAGGTAAGTATTTTTGAGAATCACTAATACGAGAGAATGAGAACTGCATTATTCATAATTTCGTGGGAGTAAGTCAAGCCAAGCAAATAGTGGCCGGTTTGGTTTTAGTCATGGACCTCTAGACTTTTATGGAGTAGAAAGAGGTGCTATTCTTGTGTGTTTTTTTATTCAAGATGATAAGAACTTTTCAGTTCTCATCCATTAGAATTTCCAAAATTATACTGGGTCTTAATGCGGAGTTTGACTAATTGCTATTCGAACTTCAGGTGGCTAAAGAGAGTGCTGATGTCATAATTCTGGATGACAATTTCTCAACCATCGTGACAGTAGCCAAATGGGGACGCTCAGTTTACATAAATATTCAAAAATTCGTACAGTTCCAGCTGACTGTTAACGTGGTGGCCTTAATTGTTAACTTCTCTTCAGCTTGTTTGACAGGTATGTAACCAAGCCATATGCTGCATGTAGCTTTCCATGAATCACGTTTCTGCCTTTTGTTTTGCATTATAGAAACCATTCTCTTTCTTGCCGATAATTACTCGTCAAAATGTTTTTCAGGTAGTGCTCCCCTCACAGCTGTCCAGCTTTTGTGGGTAAACATGATCATGGATACCCTGGGAGCACTTGCACTTGCAACTGAGCCTCCAAATGAAGAACTAATGAAGCGTTCCCCAGTTGGAAGGAAAGGGAACTTTATCAGCAGCGTCATGTGGAGGAATATCTTAGGCCAATCTCTTTACCAGTTTATGGTAATATGGCACCTTCAAGCCAAAGGGAAAGCATTATTTAGTCTCGATGGCCCTGATTCTGATCTAGTCCTGAACACCCTTATATTCAATTCATTCGTCTTTTGTCAGGCAAGCTTTTCTACGAATCTCAAGACTATTAGATTATTTTTGAAGCAGCACTGCAGTCTGCGCGTCACATGTTTGACATTACAATAACAGTAAAATTTATCTTTGACTATCTGAATGCTTAAATTTATCTTTGAATATCTGAATGCTATATGTGGATACCTTAAAACTTTTACGGTAGATTTAACTCAAATGGAAATGTTATATTTCTTACTGAAAAGGATTAAGGGTATACTTGCTATGATCATGAATTAGTTTTACCATCAGAGTGGGAAATATAGGTTAATTAGCATTGTTAGAAGTGTTGTTCTCTGAAATTAGAACTTACGAATTCCCTTCTCCTCTTCTTTTCCTTTGGCTCTCTTCTCTCCTAACCCATTTGTTGCTTCTTATGCCTCTGTATGAGCTGTGCAGAAGGAATGAGAATCATGTGCATCACTAGCTAGCTAGCTTCACCTTCTTTCCCAGATTTTATTGGTGATTTACAAGGCTTCATTATTTGCTAAATACAATACAATCCAATAGGTTTCAAGGGCACAGAAAGGCTGTCATTTCCAATTTCTTTAGCGTTGATAAATTTCCAGAAAACCTATTAACGCTAAAGAAATATCACAGCAAGGCTGTCAGTTCTATTGAGAAGGCTATTCATGGATGCCTAATATTCTCTCTCACCTGTAGCAAATATTCTGCTTGTTAATAAAAATCCTTCTCAGGTGTAGTTGATGCATCTCTTACATGATTACATGATGATATGGAATTGAACACTTCATCCATTTTCCTTTGCTGATACTCTTTCCTGGTTAAATACAACCTTAAGTTTTGGCCTAGTATTTATTGCTCGAGTGTATTAGCTCGCTAGGGAAGGCGATAATCATAGTTTGAACTAAGCTTCTAGTTAGCAGTATTTCCAATTCTTGCCTTGATAACTTGCACTAACTAAAAATAACTTCATTTGACTGTGCAGATATTCAATGAGATAAGCTCCCGCGAGATGGAGGAGATTGATGTTTTCAAAGGCATATTGGATAACTATGTTTTTGTTGCTGTTATTGGTGGCACTGTCCTTTCCCAAATCATAATCGTGGAATTCCTGGGAACATTTGCAAATACAACACCTCTCACTTTCGCACAGTGGTTCCTTAGTGTGCTCATTGGATTTCTTGGCATGCCGATTGCTGCTGGTTTAAAGAAGATCCCTGTATAGATCGCGTTTCAGAGATCCCTTCTAAAACTGAAGTTTGGACAACGGGATTTGAGGAGGCCTTTTCAAGCAATGGAAGACTTGTGAAGTGCTCAGCATGTTGTCCAAGAAAGTTTCTTAATTAGTTTGTTGTCTACGCGACCAGGTGCAGAAATATTATTATCCTAGAAACAGTTTTCCAAAACAAATGTTCCTTGATCCTGACTTTTCTTTGACGTAGTGAATATTCCTGGCAACTAAAAAGATGGCAGCAATTTTTTCTTGAATCTTTTGATGGAATTTTGGTAGGTCTACACTCTACAATCATGTAATTGAACTTCTTCATTCATTCAATCAATGTACTAATTCGAAGTTTTTATTTTTAAAAAAATAAATTGTAATGGTTTTTGTTCGCTGGTTTTGAAATTTGGAGATGCTGCACGCATGTGTTGATGTCTGTGCATGTGAGTGTGGTGGTTTGCACAGAACTTGGTAGGAAATTGTGTTTCAATTTCTGCATGCAGCCTGCATGTCACGACATGATCTTTAGATCCATGATTGGTGCACAGGAAAGTTTCATAAGCAGATTTTTTACCTATATTAACCCAAATATACAAACAATTTTTTTTTAACTTAGTTAAAATTCTAGACAGCATTTGATTTCATAATATAAATCAACATCTTAATACAATCCTCGATACAATTTAATAAATATAGAGCACTAACTAGACTAAACAAAATAATATTAATTACAAGCAAAAAAACAGATTATAAAAGTCCAATAAAAACAATCACCGACAAAACTATAAACTTGAAAAAAAAAATAAGAGGGTGAGTTCAATAACTTAGTGAGTAAATAAATTTTAATATACACCTATAAGGTAATACAATAATGAAAAATATATACAAGTGAGTTTCATAAGCAGGCTATAATAAGAAATAGCATAAGGTAAAGCTTGTTAGAAAATCAATATGCAGTGAGCATAACGCTCAAAACTGTAAAATGATCAGTCATCACATGTTAGTGACTCTCCTGACCAATTAAAATTTAGAACTATAATGTGCATAAAGAATAACACTACTATCTATTAGCATGAATATTTTGATTGACATACCATAAGATCATAATCAAACAAAACATAATCATTTTTTAAAGGCTCAACTCATACAATCAACCAAATGATGAGCTATCAATTTAGATATGCATAATATCTTGTATCAATAAATAAATTTCAATAAGTAATTATGCTTCATCATAAACAAAAGATAATGAATAATATATATTTTACAAAAAGGATGATCAATTTCATATTAATAATTCAAATATTTATACTATTCCTGAATATTATTCACTTGATTGACTCAAAAGTACAAGGAATACAAAAGATATCAAAGGAATCTTATTGACACTCATAATGCAGACTATCAGGAGTATCTGAATATATAAAAAGAAGATATACTCAAAACGATGTGAAGTAGATAATATAAGAGATTGCAACTTTAAGATTAGAGACCAAAATGTAATTATAAAACTGAAATAGATCCACCTGATTGATTCTAAACATATCCTAAACTGACCGAATCTAAAAGAATCTATCAATCCCTACTGCTCGATCAACCGGTCAATCAAAATTGACCAATCAGTCAACCGAAACCATCAGGCAAATCAATCAACCAAAATTGACCAAGATTTCAGAATTCTGATCTACTAATCTCTTTAAAATTATAGATCCTTAAAATTTCAACTTACACCTCAAAAATCCATAACAATTTATTCATCAACTAACTCAAAAACACAAACTTCAAATCCCTAAAATCTTAACAAATTCAAAATCATAATTAATAACAACAATCATACATATCAAAGTATAAATCTTATCTTAAAAATCTATTTTCTCCAACTCTCTTCTCTTTCCTTTATCTTTCCCTCTCTTCTTCTTCTTCTTCTTTCTCTTTCTCTATTTCTCCCTTTCAGTCTTCTCTCTTTTAATTTTTTATCTATTTTTTTGTTTTATTTTTCCTATTTATATTTATCAATTTTTATACAATTACCAAAGTGTCCCTCGCTTATTTATACCTAATGTTTACTCCTATAAGGGCTTTCATATTAAGTTTATATTTTTCTTTTGAAAATATTACATTCTCCCACCTTATCAAAGTTTTGTTGTCGAAACTTGACAGAAATACTTGAACATTTACCATTTTTATTGAAAAGATAATGATACCTCTCGCGTATTTTTTCCTCGATCTCCCACATCTCTTTCTCACATGAATGACCTTTCTTCTTCACTTTCACTGAAGCTATTTCCTTTTATCTATGTTTATTTTCTTGTCGATCCATTATAGCTTCTAGTTGCACCTCATAAGTCATATTATCACTTAATTCAACTGGTTGAACTTCTAATACATGAGATGGATCCAGCATATACTTTTGTAACATCAAAACATGGAATACCGGATGAATAACTAACAAGTTTGGTGGTGGTTAACCTGTAAGCAACTGCTCCAACTCTCTCCAGAATCTTATATGGTTCAATGAATTGAGGACTTAACTTGTCTTTCTTTCCAAACCTTAATACTCATGTAGTCGGTAACACATTAAAAAACACACAATCACCTGCTGAAAACTCTAAATCACATATTTTTTTATCCATGTAACTGTTTTGTCTACTCTGAGTGGTAAGAAGCTTCTCTCTAATCATCCATATCTTCTTTGAGGTAATCTAAATCAATTATGGTCTCATTATCTTTTTCTCACTAACCTCAAACCAATAGACCGATGATCTATACTTCCAACCATATAAAGTCTCATAAGGCGTCATCTTATTGCTAGCATGATAATTGTTGTTGTTAGAAAATTCTTCTAATACTCTTGTAATCAATGCTACCTTCAAAAACACACAATCACCTACTGAAAACTCTAAATCACGTATCTTCTTATTTGTGTAACTATTTTCTCTACTTTAAGTGGTTAGAAGCTTCTCTCTAATCATACCACAATCACCTACTGAAAACTCTAAATCACGTATCTTCTTATTTGTGTAACTATTTTCTCTACATTAAGAGGTTAGAAGCTTTTCTCTAATCATACATATCTTCTTTGAGGTAATCTAAATCAATTATGGTCCCATTATCTTTTTATCACTAACCTCAAACCAATAAACTGATGATATACACTTCCAACCATATAAAGTCTCATAAAGCGCTATCTTAATGCTAGCATGATAATTGTTGTTGTAAGAAAATTCTTCTAATGGTAGGAACCTACTCCAACTCTAAAATACAACAAGCACTAAGTGATTCGATCCAACTCACACCAGAAGATTTGTTCGTAGTTCCACTAGGCCTAATCATTAGGGCTAGGGCAAAGAAGTTCAAGGAAGCCTTTAATTGGATTTTTCAAAATACATGGAACATGATGGACTACAAAGGAGAAACAACCGAAGAAGAGCAAACCTTAAAAAATTTGATTCATATTCAAAATGGGCTTGAAGACCATGGGTTTCGGTCATATGAGTAATTTCAGCATCAATGAGCTTGTCTTGTCAAGTATTTTATGTTTCCTAATCCAATAAGAAAATCATGAATTATTTGAGAAAAGAAAAGCCTAATCTATCAAGGAGATTTAATTGGAAGGAAAAATCATACTCTACCATGGATATCAAAAGAGGCTACAAATTAGGATTATTGGAACAAGAAAATTTTCCTAGTTTATTTTTCAAAGAGAAGTGGCAACATTATAGGATAAAAATTTTAGAATATTTATTTTATTATTTTCAAGTTAATTAGTTAGTTCTAAATTAAGTCAAACGAACCCATTATGTTATCGTAAATGTTTATTTTCAAGAGTATAAATACTCTTTTTTAAGACTTCATTTTTAGATTTAATTCACATAAGATTTTTGCATATTAAAGCATAGAAAATAGGGATCTTTCTTGCTTGGTTCTTGATTGAGCTACACTCTTCAAATAATTAATCAATCTTCGTTGTGATTTTATACTTCTTGTGTTTGTCTCCAAGTGAAGATGTTGTGTGAGGGTTGTTATTATGGTCTTGGTGCCTTGGGGTAGGTTGTCCATCATGTTAAGCTCAATTGTCAATCTTAAGCCTGAATTAGAAGATCTTGAGTTCGTAAATTGAATTATATTCTGCTAGGATTCACATCTGTTGGTATCAATCTAATCTCAGGTTATATCCCTTATAATTTGTCTCTTTATTTTTCTTGATTGCTTGTCATAAAGTTCTGGCTTCTTGATTAAAAAAAACCTAGTTCTTTTCTTCTTCTTTTTTATTGATAGGGTAAATAGATGGTTTGTATGATTCCTCATCCTCATAATAATTAGGAAGATATGCAAAGTAAAAGCTCTTCGAATCTAGCCTCTTAATTTATTCATCTATGCCCTCCCCGAAACATGTAGATTTAAGAAACCTAACTCGGGAAAAAGCTTCTTACTAGTAAGGGTGAAACACATTAAAAGAGTCAAATCTCTGAAATTGAACTTACTTTCCATAATAGTATACTGGTAGAAGGTGTAAGTTATGACTTGATCTATTAGAGTCAGAACAACTTTTTATCTTAAAAGAAATAGTACTCGATGAAACGATCCAGATTCTACATTATGTTATGGCTAAGGAGAGAGTTGCTCCACAAAGTTGGACATTCAGTCTTCTTACAGTATTATACTAAAAAGAAAATAGAAGAAAAGGCCTTTAAAAAAGAGCCCTCAACTTATGAGAAATAAGTTTACATAGATAAGATAATTCAGTTTGATGTGTTTTTGATATTGTGATACATAATATTTTTCAAATGTGTTTTTCACTTAAAAGTATATTAAAATATTTTTATTTTTAATATCAGCATATCAAAATCATCAAAAAACACAAAAAAAAAAAATAT
>Ga0307517_10012551_pt1 | contig 11613 bp, 9 predicted proteins | sample 23_EM_MG_FD_194515 | JGI IMG/M metagenome (GOLD analysis project Ga0307517, IMG submission 194515) | Populus trichocarpa ectomycorrhiza microbial communities from riparian zone in the Pacific Northwest, United States - 23_EM | ecosystem: Host-associated > Plants > Roots > Unclassified | place... | reverse complement strand
TCCCACCAACAAAAATCAATTTTTCCTCTGTTACCAAACACTCAAATATGTGGTTGCGGGTGAACCTCACCCGCAACCACATTACCAAACAGCATCTTAATAAAACAAGCAACTTAAGTTTTGGAACCGTTTCGTCACTTAACTTAAAATATTTGTTTTCAACCCCTGATTTGGGTCTTGAAATCGATTGGTCAGTTAAAAAACCTATATTTTTTTAAAAAAAATAATATTATATTTGATTTTTAAAATAGAATCTAGATTAATTTATTTGTTTTTGTGTTTCAAAAATGTTTTTGAAAAAACTTGAAATTTTTTCCTTACTCAAATTAATAATATTTTGGTTTTCAGATCACTATAATATATTGATGTAAAAAATAATTTTTAAATAATAATAATATTATTATTATTTTAATGTATTTTTGAATAAAAAATACTTTGAAAAGTAATTATTATCATACTTTTAAACATCTATTTACTTGAGATGACCAGCGATCGAAAACACTTACATAAATTACTAGATAGATTTGAGTGTTATAAATATAAGTTCAATCACAAAGTTGCAAAATCCATCTTGAAAACAACCTTTTCATTCCCTTGGTAGGATTCAGTTTTTTTTTTTTTTTTGTAATTTTTCAGTCTAGCTTGCATCCTTATCTTGGTATTTTCAAATGTTATGCAAGTTAACCTAGTTGCTTTTCTTTTGTCCACAAATAAAAAGGATTAAGAGTTTACATTTAATGTTATCCAAAAGGGAGTAATTAATTTTTAAAATATTTTTTGTTTAAAAATATATCTAAATAATATTTTTTAAAAAATTTATTTTTGACACTAGTACTTCAAAATAATTAAAAAATATTAAAAAATTAATTTTAAATAAAAAAAATTCAAAAATTTTGGAAGCACGCAGCTAACTACATTTCCATAGAAGCTCGATGTGAACAACAACTACGTGTGAGATAATTTAAGAAATAAATAAAAATGTGTGTTTTATGGTTATTAGGCTTTAAAATTGGATAAACTTGACTCTTGCCCATGTAAATTCATCAATGTTCCAATAGTTAATGTTGCCTGATGTTATTGAACATCTATTGATATCTAAAGGTCAGTCCTCCTTTTAATTTATTTTAGATTTTCAAGTTAATGAAATATTATCACATTTATGAGTAGATGGTGGTATGCAAATGGATTAAGTAGATAGCAACAATCCAATTCAGGTATTTTTTTAATTAAAATTTACATTACTTGTGTCGAATTAGTTTTTAAATTATTTAATTTACTTGATCAAACTCTCTTAATTTTAATTACCCCAAGTCTATTTTTATTTGCTTTAGATCCATCATTAACTATCATTTCAATTAAAAAATTAATTTAGAAAATTTTAACATCAGAATAAATGGAAGATATTTTACAAGCACATAAAAAAGTTAAAAATAAAAAAAATAAGCTTCATTTCCTCTCAATCATTTTAATTTAAATGATTTTTGGGTTGCACCCCATTAGAACACATTCTTTAAACCACATCGGGGGTTAGGAAATTAAGTTAACCCAAATTTTCTCAATCCTAATCCAAGAAGAAAAAATGATACAAAAATAAGAAAGAAAAGGAAAAATAAGAGAAAAAAGTGGAGTAATATTGAAACCTTTTGAAAAAAATAGGGATATTGTTAAGAGATTTTAAAATGTAGGTATGAAAGTGGAAAAAGAATAAAATCACAGGGTCAAAAATATAGTTTTCCCTTCAAATCTTGTCCGTTACTTGCAAATTAAAATATCCAATTAAAGTGAGATTTTGAAAATTGAAACCACCCAAAGTTAGACAAGGAAGAAAATGATAGTAATGGGTTACAGACAACGTCACAAACTTCTCTATAAGTAGACAAAGCTCTCCTTGAAACTCCAAACCCGAGCACTTAGCAGTGAGCACTGTGCCTTTTAGTAATCCAAAGCCAAACCCTCTCTCTCTCTCTCTCTCTCTCTCCCCCTTCCCCTTTGAAGGTTAGCCTGATAGCCTCTGAGATTTCACCTCACCATGTGAGTTCAAGAAAGCTCTGTTGTCATTGTTGGTTCTTGTTTTTTTTTTTTTAAAAAAAACTTGTTTAAGTTCTGAAGTTGCTCTTTCATATACTTCATTGTGGTTCTTTAATGAGTGTGTGAAGATTGAAGTTCTTGTATCCATTCCTCTGTTTCCTTCCCGCTTTCAAGTGTTTTTTTTTTCTTTTCTCTCTCTCTCTGTTTGTTTTTCTCTTTCTTTGATTCTCGGATATTGAATTGACTTGTGACTCGTATCTGCAGATATCAAGCGAGTAGGTGATTTGGGGAGCTAAAATGGGGAGATTGTCAAGACCTATTTTGGGATTTCTATTATTATGCTGCTTGATAGTAGCAGGTGAAGCAGAATACCTGAAATACAAAGACCCCAAGATGCCAATAGGTGCAAGAATCAAAGACTTGATGAAAAGAATGACATTAGAAGAAAAGATTGGCCAAATGGTGCAGATCGAGCGCACTGTTGCCACTCCAGATGTCATGAAGCAGTATTTCATTGGTACTCACTCACCTCCACAGTCTTTACAGTATTTTCCAGTATTTAATATTTGAACGATGAGTTGTACTGTAAATGTAGGGAGTGTGCTGAGTGGTGGAGGGAGTGTGCCAGGACCAAAGGCCTCAGCAGAGGCTTGGGTGAACTTGGTTAATGGGATCCAAAAGGCGTCTTTATCAACCCGTCTTGGAATTCCTATGATTTATGGGATTGATGCTGTTCATGGCCATAGCAATGTCTACAATGCCACCATTTTTCCTCACAATGTTGGGCTTGGAGTGACCAGGCAAGTTTTTTTTTTCTCTTTAATTTTGAACAAACAAGGTTATCTTACCATTTTTTATCCGATTAGTTAAGATTATAAATTCTTGTCTTGTACTCAACTGCTTGTCAAGTTTGTCTTTGTTTAATTTTAGAGAACTCGTGTTAGCTGTCAAGATCATCTTAAAGATTAATCTATGTAATGTATGCTGTTGCTTACCGCTTTTTTAAAACACTGTTACTGATTGATGATAGGGACTGAGGATTTTCTGATTTGTAGTTAGCACTCAACAAATACGCAGATTAATTGTTAGATTAAAGTGTGAAAAAATCTAGTGTTTGAATTGCAGTACTATAGAGTGATTAAATGATATCAGCTTTATTAGAATTCTGACATTCTTTGCTTCCACCAGGGATCCTCAGCTAGTCAAAAAGATTGGTGAAGCAACTGCTCTTGAAGTTAGAGCTACAGGAATCCCTTATGCCTTTGCTCCGTGCATCGCGGTACTAATATGACAACAAAATTGATTGTTACTTGTTATAGAAAATTTTAACCAATTTTTCAAGTATGTGATTTGTCTTCTATGTTTGATTTTACAGGTTTGCAGGGATCCAAGATGGGGTCGCTGCTATGAAAGCTATAGTGAGGATCATAGGATTGTTCAGTTAATGACTGAGATCATACCTGGTTTACAAGGAGAGTTACCTGCCAATTCCAAAAAGGGTGTTCCCTTTGTTGCTCCTGGAAAGTAAGTGACATCCCAACACGTAGCTATTTTTATCTCTTGTTGACTCGGTGAAGTTAGGGTCCTAATTACACTTGTTGCATAGTTTTTGCCTATCAAAGCTTTTGCTGCTGCTCATAATTCTTCCCGTGATTGAAGCCCTTTGATTGAATTTCGGAGAAAAGCCTTTGATTGAATTTCGGAGAAAATAAAATGAAAATGCTTTCTTCAACTTATAACTGTGCTATTCAACATGCTGTAATGTGGGATAAACATCTAATATAATCACACAACGTTAAAGGGTCAAAGTCCTCTTAATTTACCATTATTTTCCTATTTATTCCTCTAAATAAGGAACAAAAATAAATGGCAAGAAAAATAGGTAGGTCAGACCATATTCAAGCTTCATCTAGAAGACACTTCCATTATCTGATTTTAGGGGAAAGTGTCAGCATCCTTAGCACATATCAGTTTGTCATTTACCTGATGTATACTAGTAACTTCTTTTTTGGGTGGTCCAAAGCTCAGCCACGTGAAACAGTGGCCCGCCTTTATTGGTGGGGCATCGAGTCCTGTGGATAATCATCGAAGATCATAGAACATGGCAATATAAATCTTCCAGCAAGAGCATTTAGTCCTTTAAGATCAACTCAAGCTTCATATTTTTGACCTAACATGCTTGCTTGCTTTTGTGGGTCTAAAAATGTCGGTTCATTTTGAAATTTTAAAATGGTGGACCAATAGCTTTAGATGCCTGGGAAAATTGTCTGCCTTTTCAGTCACAGGAAACATCTTGTAAATACAAAATTTTCTAGCAGAATAATCACTGGCAGTCAGGTGCACGTGCAATTAATAGGTCCCATATGCCAAATCCATTCATTGGATAAATGCTAATCAACTGCTGATAATCTTGAACCTGTATGTCACCAAATCTTCAAGCTGATAATGCTAATCAATTTTTTACTTTGATCAGTACCAAGGTGGCGGCCTGTGCTAAGCACTTCGTGGGAGATGGTGGCACAACAAAGGGCATTGATGAGAACAATACTGTAATCAGTATGAATGGATTGCTCAATATTCACATGCCAGCATATTATAATGCCATCAGCAAGGGTGTTGCAACAGTTATGGTGTCCTACTCGAGCTGGAATGGGAAGAGGATGCATATTAATCGTGATCTTGTTACCGGATTCCTGAAGAACAAGATGAAGTTCAGGGTAGAACAGCTATTAAAATGTCCATTTTTTTCTCGAGATGGTTCTGAACATTCCAGACATAACTTGTTTCGATATGTTTTCTCAGGGATTCGTGATATCAGACTGGCAGGGTATTGACAGGGTTACCTCTCCTCCACATGCTAATTATTCCTCTTCTGTGCATGCAGGAGTTGATGCTGGAATTGACATGGTTAGTCAAACTTTACTGTGATCTAGAAAATAATTATTTCAGCATCCCACAATGCAGTAAATGAGTTGAAAATTGAATCCAAAGGATGTTCGATGAGCAGAAGCTTTAAGTTTCTTATTTGCTTTTTCCTTGTTTCCTTGCTAATGGGTGTCTTTTGTTTGCAGATTATGGTTCCATTTAACTTCACAGAGTTCATTGATGATCTAACTTATCAAGTGAAAAATAACATTATCCCCATGAGCAGGATTAATGATGCCGTACAAAGAATTTTAAGGGTTAAGTTTGTCATGGGTCTCTTTGAGAAACCATTGGCTGATCTCAGCATGGCCAACCAACTTGGCAGTCAGGTTTGCCTATTCAATCTTCGTTCTTTAAAGGCTTGTACATTTCATCTGTCCTGTAATATGGCGAAATTCTGTATCTGTTGATCACATGAAGTTCACTGAACAGGAACATAGAGAATTAGCGAGAGAAGCTGTGAGGAAATCACTTGTTCTGCTAAAGAATGGCAAGTACAGTACTGCTAAGCCATTTCTACCACTTCCTAAGAAAGCGCCAAAGATACTAATTGCAGGAAGCCATGCTGACAACTTGGGCTACCAATGTGGAGGCTGGACAATCACATGGCAGGGTCTTGGTGGCAATGATCTCACAACTGGTATGTTTCTCTTATTACTCATAGGCACTGAAAGACTTGCCAGGAAAACCGACTTTGTTGCAAACCCTGAAACAGTTCCAATTATTTGAGATTCCCAAATGGTTTATTGCAGGAATTAATTAGTGAGTTTCCACCATATTTTATTATCTTTTTTGGAAAACCGACTTTGTAGCACACGCTGTCGTCAAGGCATCCTAATTTTACTACCTTACACGGAGATAACAGCTAAAATGTATAGCACACGCTGTCGTCAAGGCATCCTAATTTTACTACCTTACACGGAGATAACAGCTAAAATGTATTAAGGCTCACCGATGATTAGGAGAGATTTCACCATTTTTTAGAAATTTTAGCAGAATTAATCTTTTTTCTCCTTGTGTTATTATAATGTTTGTAATGGATTACCATCTTGGTAAACAGGTACCACAATCCTCAATGCAGTGAAGAATACAGTTGATCCTACCACCCAAGTCGTCTACAATGAGAATCCAGATTCAAACTTTGTCAAATCCAACAAATTCTCGTATGCTATTGTTGTCGTTGGTGAGCCACCATATGCTGAAATGTATGGCGATAGCTCCAATCTAACTATATCTGAACCTGGCCCTAGTACCATCAACAATGTGTGTGGAGCTGTCAAATGTGTCGTCATCGTTATATCTGGCCGCCCCGTTGTGATCCAGCCCTATCTTGAAAAAATAGATGCTCTTGTTGCTGCTTGGCTTCCAGGAACAGAAGGCCAAGGTGTTGTTGACAATCTTTTTGGTGACTATGGGTTCACTGGCAAGCTTGCACGAACATGGTTCAAGACAGTTGACCAGCTTCCAATGAACGTTGGCGATCCACATTATGATCCTCTATTTCCATTTGGGTTTGGTATCACAACTAAACCTGCCAAAAACTAGAAATTCGCCAATTTCTGAGTGATGTCCTGCATTATTCACATCTTGTCCCACTCCTTCGTGGTAAAAAAAACTTGAGGCTATTTCCCCTCTCCATGAGGAGTTCTATAGAGTGTTAAGAAAGAATAGAGACAAGGTGCATGGCTGCTCCAAGCTGTAAGATTCTAAAACCATTTTGGGTTTTAATGACTAGCATCGTATCTTCAAAATGATCCAAGGTCAGGTTATGAAGTGTTCCAATACAAAAGAAATACAAACTTATTTGATTGATATATAATAAATTTATACGATTTTATACTTTCAAAACAAAATTAAAATTATGTACATTAAAACTAAAGAGATTCTATGAGATTAATCGTCTTATTAAACTAAATGAATTTTTTCTATCACGGAGTTTTTATTCATAATTATCTAAAAATATACTTGTGTGATTTCTTGCATAAAAATATGGACGGTTTAAATTTATCTATCACACTCTTAACACAATCCAATAGAATTGGAGTCAAAATCAATCATTAAAACTATCAAAGTGACACCACTACTATTATAAAACCAAACACTTACTCCCCATGTATTTGTTTCAGTCAACAAATTATGGGTTCACCTCTGTCACTCTTACTAGGTTTTGGACATGATCAGGTAAGCACTGGTTGATATTGTTACAAGAGGTACGAGAATGTTGTTCATGTTCATGTGAAATAGTTGGTTTTATTTTTAATCAATTCTCTCTCCCTCTCTCTGTGTGTGTGTGTGAAATAGTTGGTTTTATTTTTAATCAATTCCATATGTATATATATCTTTTGATAGTTTTGAAGTCTCAAAGAGTTTCTTCAAAGACAAGAAGATGTCAAGGATTCCAATCCTTATAGTGGGATTTCTCCTGTTATACTGTCTTGCAACTATTATTCAAGCTGAAGGAGATTACATAAAATACAAAGACTTGAAATAGCAGACTAACATACGAATAAGTGACCTGATGAGTCGAATGATATTAGCAGAAAAGATTGGTCAGATGACACAGATAGAGCGATATGTTGTAACTGCTAATGTCTTGAGGGATTACTCTATTGGCAGCATACTAAGTAGTGGAGGAAGTGCCCCTTAATTTAACGCCAAAGCTTAAGATTGGATTCATATGATTAGTGGATTCCAAAATGCTTCACTCTCTAGTCGTCTTAGAATTCCTATGATTTATGGGATTGATGTTGTTCATGGGCACAACAATATTTATAAGGACACTACATTCCCCCATAACGTAGGTCTTGGAGCTACAAGGTAAGATATTATTTACCTTCCGAAATTATTGTCACACCCGGACATTGCAGTGACCGATTAAATAAATCATATGGAAAGAATGAATTTCTAGTATTCTATTTTTTCATGGAGAATGGTTTTGTTTAAGGAGTCGACATCTAGTATTATGGTCACTAGGAACCCTAACTGGTCAACATAGATTCTATGGTACGAGACTGGTTACGCAAAAGAGAAGATATTATCACCTCTTAAGTGTCCTGCCTGAGTCAAACTGCATTGTTGATTTTGTCATAAATTGCTAACATTTTGTTGGTTTATGCTATGATGGTTTGCGTGTAATATTCTTGACTCTAACGCTAGTGAATATTTAACTACGGATATTTCCAACTCTGGCGTTGGTAAATTTATGTAGCTATAAAAATAAAATAAATTTAAATCAGTATTTTTATTCCCAACTCTAGCGTTAGTGAATAAAAAAATATATTTTTACGCACATAAATTTTTTTTTATATTTTTTTGGGCTACGCCCAGCCCGGCCTGGTCACTGCCCCAGTGACCCGGCTGGGCAAAGCAACACGCACTGTTCAAGTGAATTTTAAATGTTGATTAAATGAAGCAAAGCGGGAGGGGATGAAGAGAAACTTACATGTGGTCTCTTGCTCCCGAGGATGAAGATGAAGTTGAGCGCTTTTCTAGCTATTCCTCTGTTCTGCTCCTTCTCCTCTCAGTGTCTGCTTGGTGCTGGAGTTGGATGACAAAGACAATGGTGCAGATGTGTTGATTGGACAAAGCTAGCTACTCTCTTTCTCTGTTCGTTTTTTTTTGTGTGAAAAGCCCTCTGTTTGTGTGCTCTCCTCTGTTTTTTTCTTCTTCTTTTTTCTCTCGGTCTCTCTCTCTCTCTCTTGTCCAGTCTCCAGTTCTTGTTTTTGTTCGTCCTCTGGTTTTCTTTTTTTTTTCGTCTCTCCTTCCGTTCAGCCTCTCTGGTCTTGTGATGTTTGTCTCCGTGCGTCCTCTGTTTTTTTCTGCCCTCTCAGTTTAGTTCCTCCTCTGTTTGTCTGTATTTTTTTCTCTTTGTCCCCTGTGTTTTTTTTCTGTTTCGGTTCGTGATCTGCCCCCTGCTTCCCCCGCTCCTCCTCCTTTGCTGAGGCCTTTCTCTGGCTTTTATAAAGCCAGAGAAGGTCTTGTGTCCCGGCCTCCAGAAATGGCGGGCATCGTGGAGGCGAGAGATCGTGGCTTCAGGAAGGGCATCGTGGGTATAGTGGCCGTGATCTGCTGAATCTTCCCCTGGCCATAATCTGCTGAATTTTCCTTGTTGAACCGGTCTTCGGCGAACAGATGATGAACAGTAGGATCCAAAACGGCGTCATTTGACATGGAAAATGACAAATTGTAGTTTGGTCCTTGACGTTTTGAAATGTATCAATTGGGTTCCTTAATCAATAAATTTTTAATTTTACCCCTGAATTAATTTCAATTAAATCCTAAATTGTTTTTTTAAAAAATTAATAAAATTAAAGTTTAATTAAGTCCGTAAATTTATTAATTCTTCAATTAAACTCTTGATTTCGTTAATTAAATTAATCCAAATTTTAATTAAATTTTTAAACTTATTAATTCTTCAACCAATTGACTCTCAAATTTGATAGTTCCATCCATGAACTTCGAATTTGTATTGTCTTAACCCCATTCTCAAATATATTTTTATTCATTTATATTTTATTATTTATTTAAAAATTAGGTTATGATAATTATGTTTTTCATTAGACACGTACACATGTTAGTTACCATCTTTCTTGTTCCAAAGAATTTAGAGAGTTTTACATGAGCATGGTTTATTGAATGAAAACTGTCTAGACCAGGACCGTGACCAGGTTTATGCAATAATTTCTCCAAAAAAAAAAAAAGATATGCCTTTTTTTGTTATATATATATATATATATATATATATATATATATATATATATATATATATATATATATGTCACGACCCGAATCCTGGATTCATGACCGGCACATAGGCAAGGTTCTATACCTATGCGAACCCAAACTTACACACAAATTTATCCTAACTCAATCAAAGTTCAACGCAGCATTAATAACAAAATCAACTTCATTATATAATTGAATTGTCTTAATACAAGAATTAATATAATTTCATAGTTTTGGAGCACTAACTAGACAAAAAGAAAGGTACAAATTACAATCGAAAAGCAGGTTCGGAAGGTTCAACAAAAATGACTCGCTAACAAGCTATAAGCCTGAAAAGATAAATAATGAGATGGTGAGTTCAACAACTCAGTGAGTAGATAACGTTCAATATACACACACGAGGTAATAAAACAATGAGAAATATATATACAAGTATGGCTCTAGGTTCTTATAGGAAGGTTTCTCAAATAGGCCATAACAAGAATATCAGAAGGTAAAGCTCGTCAGAAAATCAAAATGCAATGAGCATGAGGCTCCGTACTGTGGGATGATCAGTCCACACAGGTTGGTGACTCCCCCGACCAACTAGGGTTCAGATACGATGTGCACAAAGACTAACACTACCCTGTTAGCATGGGTATTCTGACTGGCATACCATAGGTTCATAATCATAATCAAACAAATATATTCATATCTCAAGGCTCAACTCATGACATCAATCAAATGAGGAGCTATCAATTCAGAAGCCAATTCAAAATATATACTGGTTCATATCAAGAATTCAGATTCAACAATTGATTATACTTTATCAAAACAAGGATAATAATCAACATATTTATTATCAAGAAGCATGATCCAATTCATATTAACAAATCAAATATTTATAATATTTCTCATGCATATGGAAAATTATCCACTCACCTGACTTGAAAGCAAACAGAAGTCAAAAGCAGACACCGAAGAAAATCCTACTGACGTCCCGCCGGTAGAATATCAGGATTATCTGAATATAAAGGAGACATATTCAAGAATGACTCAAAAGAATATATAACCTATTTAATACACTTATCTAAGGGTGTATTTCATAACCCTATATGTTTTTGAACTAAACTAGTTATTTTCTCAAAAACCCAAAATTTAACGGTTTTTCCGAAATCTAATCCATAATAAAACAAATAATAAAATTGATAATAATTCACTAAATAACCCTCAATTATTCATCAAACCAATCTTAAAAGGCTAATATTACAGCTAGGGACTAATCTATAATTTATCATGTTTTTAAGGGTCAAATTGCAACTTTTGTCAAATTGAAGGACCAAACTAAAAATATCATAAATCCATTACTATACTGAAATTATGACCATAATTAATCCTCATTTCTGTCCAGAATATCTCATTATACTCCAGGGACCATTCTGGAATTTTACCAAAATTTTAGGGTCAAATTGCAATTTTTGTCAAATTGGAGGACCAAATTGAAAGTGTTAAAAATTCATAACTATACTGGAATTCTGCCCATAATTCATCTTTTATTCTGTTCAGAATCTCGGAATAGGCTCCAGGGACCAATCTGTAAATTTTCCAAAGTTTGGGGACTAAACTGTAATTTCCATAAATTGAGGGACCAAATTGAATTTTCGTCATCTTCAACCTCCAACCTCCAACCCAGAATTTTAACAGAAAACCTACTGTTCTCTCCTTATTTCTAACACAAATTCACCATTCAATTAAAATCATAACTCAAAATCATCATAATCTTCCATAATCAACTAAATAATCAATTACCCACAACAATCAACCCCATAACATTCAATTTAATTCATCAATTAAACTCAAAACATAAATTTTCAAAACCCTAACATTCATCAAAACTGAAATTAAAGTTCAATTAACATACATTTATACATGTAACAACCTAAACCTTACCTTTAA
>Ga0307517_10012550_pt1 | contig 11613 bp, 16 predicted proteins | sample 23_EM_MG_FD_194515 | JGI IMG/M metagenome (GOLD analysis project Ga0307517, IMG submission 194515) | Populus trichocarpa ectomycorrhiza microbial communities from riparian zone in the Pacific Northwest, United States - 23_EM | ecosystem: Host-associated > Plants > Roots > Unclassified | place... | reverse complement strand
GTGGCAAGGTAGTGCGGCAGCGGCTCAAGTTCCAAGTTAGCAGATATTAAGCGGCGACAAGTTAACTTGGAACTTGGCGCGGGAAAGTTCCGGTCAAGTTAACTTATAAGTAACTTTGCGCACACTCAGTCGCCCGGTTTCCGTTTCGAACAATGTGAATCAACATGTATCTCATTCTCCCCGAAAATGTGACACGTGAAGTGGACGTCCAGGCACAGGGCGTAAATATTACTTCCCAGAAGTTCCAGGCAGGAATCTAACTCCTTCTCCATCTGCGACAGCGATGATCTGTGCTCTCGCCGTCTTTGACAAAATCCCAATCGCCCTCTTCAGTAATGGGATTGGCAGATTCGAAAGCTCCGAGGGAATGGGAGGCTCTATGATCTCATAGAATGTCATGATGGTATTGAGCTGACCAGTTGAGGACGCCTGGATAAGAGACCCCATGGATTTGAACTAAAATTAGCTGTAGGATTCGAGATATTGATTGTCAATGCGTACCCATTCGTGTAACACTTCGGCCCATTCTTCTGGGAGTCGCCAATGCAGGAGGACAGAACGGGTTTGTTTGGCAGGTTCGTAAACCGCAAGGTTCTTCGCAACCATCTGGGAGATAATATACTGCAAGTGGGACGGTGGCAAATTCCCTAAACACGCGACATGGCCATAAGGAAAGAAAGCTTTCAATACGAAGGGCAAACTCACGATTGATCCTCGGATTCCTTAACACCTCGTCCCAATCACCACCACCGACTTCAGCATCCTCGATTCTCAGAGTGAACAACTTCCTGAACCTCGCATAGGAAAGTATGAGCTTCGTCCAGTGCTCAGTCAGGGTCGCTTGTGTAGTGGGATTCGGCTGTTGGCTAAACCCCCGGAAGAGGCGCAGTGAGACGGTTGCTCCGGAGGAAGTGTCATACGAACGTGAAGAACGGCGGTGCAGAGTGGACAGAAGGTAGAAGGAAACCCGTTGAGGTTGTGTGCGTTGATAGTGCCATAGTTGTTGGTGGATGAACGAAATCAAGATATTTCGGCACAAAGTCCGCGGTTGAGGAAACAAAGAGTTGATCGAACCAACGGGAAAACCGCGCTTACCCGCAACCGCCCGCCTGACTCTGAGCTGAATCAATGGCATATTTACTGTTCCCATCCCTATCTCAGGACTCGTCTTCCTCTCGCCGATGGCTCAAGCTCAAGAGCCGCGGTTTTCCGCTTTCTTCTACTGGACTCTGATGAGACCCTGGATGCTCACGTGGGTAATCGACAACGACGGCTCCCACCTGCAAGTCCGTCGCGGTACTGTTTGTGAGTAACGGGTTCCACCATCGGGGGGTTGTAGTCTGTACAATTGAAGTGTTCTCGTTTGTCCCGTTAATCGCGGCCAGGATCACACCAGGAATGAAGTCGAGGTATGCTACGCCGATGTGCCGTCTGTCTACTAGTAGAGGACCCCGTCTGAGCGTGAACGCCAACCCACGAGGACAGGGAATCCCCAGGCCCGCTCCCATATTCCACAAGTAAATCCATGTTCGACGAGGAGCTGAAACCCGAGGAGAGGTCTGTCTGCGGGAATTGTTCAACCTTTCGGTTGAAAACTGTGTGGAAAACACTATTCTCTGGAGGTCGACGGGGGTGGTGGAAGCGATGAGGGCTCCTACGACTCGTGTCGGACGTGCTACGAATAGCTCTAATTCGCGGAGTTCCCGGTGATGAGAGAGGGTTTGACGGTTCATGGCTGTGCAGTTCGTCCTTAGCTAGTATCTGAAAACTACACGGAAGGATATGAGCACGTACTCACGTTCGAATCCATAAAGCGGTTTCAAGCACTCCACGCTCCCTGCGCACGCTGTGACAACGCGATCGTATGCAACTGGTTTCTGAACGAACCTATGGATAAACAGCCCATCAAGCTCCGGCAGTAGATCCTGACGAGCCTGCCGCGTATGGGTCGTGAAAGGGGATGGTTCGTCGCCCACCTTGTACATGAGAGTGCAAAGTTGGAGGGGTTGGGAAAATAGTTTACAACGGTGACAAGTGCTCCGGATGACACATGGAAATCCCAAATGGATTGCAATGAGAGGGTGTCAGAAAACCGAAAAGTTCTCGACCTGTTGGAAGGTGTCTGATTGGAGACACATCAAGGATATGGCGAGGTTTTCGAGTTGGCGAAACGAGGGTAAATTGTTGCTGAGGGAATCGACCCTACATTTCGGAAAGAAAAACCACACGTCCACGTTCAAAACGTACGTTAACAGCAGCTCGATATTCTCCGGTGAGACCCTAGCCGCCCATAACCGGTATGTCTGCCCAGTAATATTGACGGTGTCAAACAACCTATTTCATCCATGAATTTCGGTGGAAGATTCAGCCTGACTCAGAATAGACGAGAGGCCGGATCTATAAGCCCAGGTCACAGGATGAGCCATCGTGTAAGAATGCGTCGTCACTCACTCGTGGTCACTGCGATCTCGAGATTAAGAGGCTATGGTTGTGCGGGGGTGCAACTGGTGCGATGGGGGTGGCTTGGGCGGGTGAACTGATGGGGTGAAAACTGGATTCATCTCTCCAAATGGACGCTGCGTTAGTCTCAAATATTCTTACTTGGTCAGTGTTGCTGGGATGTGCAATTCTCGCGGGCTTTAGGATTTTTCTCGTAGCCACTCACAGTGTATAGTCCCGACGACAAAATTACACAAGTCATCGAGAAGTACGCGCGCTGTGCGTAGAGACCATATCAAGGGAGAAAGAAAGATTCAGTGATGTCAATACCTAGATTAGGTACGGTTGCGATGGATCGAGTAGATCACACCTGAACTCCATGTTCGTCCGAACAATAGATAACCCTCCCGTCTGTCTCCACGATCTTCACTAAACCCTGCTCTCTGAATTTCAGTAAAGATCTGCTGAAATCTGGCTCCACGTCGTCCTGGGGCGATTCACAAGTCTGGTATTCCACTTCCAACCTGTGTTGATACCCCGATCGCCGTAAACGTTCGACAAGTTGACACAAGCGATCATCGATCACCTCGTAGTACCTCACGAGGTTAGGGTTGCTTATCACCAGCTCGATAGAGCTCGTCAAAAACACTAGCTTTCGGATATTCGTTGAGGTGATGGATGCGATAAGGTGGCCTTCATCTCGTGCGGGAGTCAGGCGGCCGAGTCGACTGCCCGGGAACAAACGGGAAGGCACTGCTGTAGAACGGGGGCTCCACGTCAGTGACATTCAGTCGAAAGTCAGGAGACCCATTATGACATACGTCCTTAATCGTGGAGAACTTGACATTCCCCCTTGGGTACCGAAGAGACAATCGCAGACAAGGGGAATAGGGACCAAGGAAAGTACCAGCTCATCGATCTCCGGTCGTGGTTCTTTCAGGGGGCCAACCATCCCCAGCTCTTCGTTCCAGAGGCGCTTTAGGACGAGTTTACCACGCAAAGGTCGAGAAAGGGAAGGCGCGGGTTCCTCGTCAACCTCATATTGATCGTCGCAGAACTGAAGGTCCGTGAGATTGGGGAAATTATTCACGATGGCAACGACTGCGCTTGCTGTGACGCGACAATTCTGGATGGAGAGTGACGAGAGAGTGTTGAAAAGTTGAGAAGTGTCCGGCCTGCTGGGGAGTGTCTGATTGGAGACTCATGGAGGCCAAGGTAAAACATTAGAGCTGGCGAAACGAGGGCAAGTAATCGCGAAGGGCATTAGTTTGATGTGGGTACCCGCAACCGGATAGATACTCTAAGGAGCAGACGTGGCGCAATAGCTCGTCGTTTGTTGGTGAAATATTGTTAAACCACCCTTGGTATGTCGTCTCGCTGATGGCGGTGGCTTCGAAAAGCCGTCTTCTACTAGGGTACACCCACGATTTCGCGACCAACGAGCAGCTTCGCAACGACCGCATATCAGGATGGACACGATCGATGATCTCCCCCAGTACTTCTGGCGGAAGGTTCATTAGGACAATATAAGGCTTGGGTCTATATCAATGAACTCAGGTTGCAGGGGCGGTCTATGTGTGTAGATACATCACTACTCACTCTTGGAGACTCTCCAGGGGTTGCTTCCGAAGTGAAAGTTACAATGCCACGCGACCGGCTGATAGGATGATGTTGGTGGGCGGTGTTCGGTTACACTAAAGAACAGGATGGTGTGGATGAGGAAACGCTCAGGCGAAAAGTACGGGCAGCCCGGTTCAAGCCAGCCGGAGTGAGCGTGGGTTGTCTGAATGCAAGAAGATGTTGGGAGAGTACGCGTGGACGGGGAATAATTTAACGTTCTCGAGGATACCCGCAGAATGGGTTACAGGCTGGGCGCCTCTCAGCGCTTTCTGTAGACCCGAACGGGATGAAAGCCGCGTGTCCGACTACCGCTCCTACCACATCGTCATCCACACTACCCCTGCGACAATATGAGTTTCCAAAAGCCTTTCTCTAAAGCTCGGGAGAAGGTGAAGCACGGACTATCGAGAATCGGAGGCAAGCTAGGTAGAGGAGGGACCAATGCCGGCGACAAGGGACCCGACCGCTCGGCCTTATCTCTGCAATCAGGGCCTGCCAGCATCGTGGTGGAGGGCGAGGTCAGGGGGGAAGACAGCAAGACTGGTGGGGGAGACAATCCAGTCTCGCGATCGGTGGTTGAAGGGGGTCATGACCTGGGAGAAACCAGCCAAAGTGATCTACCTCCGCGCGTGGAGGTTGAGAGTGAGTCTGGTCGAGAGGGAGGGGGCCGAGCCGATACCCCTCGACCGGACGTTGAGGACGGGACACCTGCTCCTTCCATCTCGCGAGGTGGGGAGTCCGAGGGTATGTGAATCATGCTATCTCATTCACCGCCTCTGACACATGCAGCAGGCGATTTAGCGACTCCTGATCATGTCCATGACAACGTCGCCACACCCAGGGACGAATCGAGCTGGAAATCTACCGCGGCTTCCGCTGCCAAATTATTCCTCCGGACGGTGGAAAGAGCTTCGGACGCCTTCCCCCCGCTCAAATCTGTTGCTGCAGGGCTCTGCGCTATCCTTGACAGTTGCGAGGTATGGCCCACCTTCGTTCGCTCCATCCGTGATGCTTAAAGTTCTCCCAGCGAACCATGGTCAACAAACGAACGATAGAATCCTTAGGATTCCGGGTCGAAGCGCTTGTCGAATCACTCTGCACACCTATTTCTAAGGATGATTTCAAGGAGGAAGCGAGGAGAAAGAAACTGGCACGGTAAACTCACTCTCTCCACGATTGGGAGTTGAAGTTGACAGGCGGGTATCGCTAGGAAATTGGGGGATGTCCACAAGGCTCTGGACCCTATGGCAACTCAAAAAGACATTGTGCGATTCTTGAACAACACCGAGAACGCACAGAAGCTTAGTGATCTAGTAGATGACATTTGCGAGGCCGTGATGGAATATCAGGTTTGCGCTCCCAAAGGACTCGCTCTCATCGCGTCTAACATCCACCTCAGACTTCCTTAGAACAGAGCATCTACAACAACTCCCGTAGGCTAATCGTAAGTCTTTCACTCCAACTATCCACCTGTGTATTAATTGGCCAACAGGATCGAGCGGACCTGGCCCTTCTCGACCGCATGTATCACGTTGCTGATGCTGGGTACCTCTGCGGAGACAGACAGGGATGCATGAAAGGGACCAGGAGAGAAGTCCTATTCCAGCTCGAACAGTGGTCAAAGGATGAACAAGATAAACGAGTGTTCTGGCTCAACGGTCTCGCCGGGACGGGAAAATCAACGATCGCTCAGACGTTTGCGGAGATGTGTTTTGCGGACGGGAAACTGGGGGCCAGTTTCTTCTGTTCGCGGGATTTCGACGAAAGGAGCAACCTTCGATCCATCTTCCCTACCCTTGCCTTCCAGCTTGCTCACCGGTATCCACGCTTCCGAGAGGAGCTACTTCCGGTCTTGACAGAAAATCCCGACGTCGGGAGGGAGTCACTCTGTTCACAGATAGAGAAACTCATCATAGGCCCTTTCCAGGCGACAAAAATCTCAACCCTCATTGTCATTGATGCCCTCGACGAGTGTCGAGATGAGGAGCCTGCATCCGCGCTCCTATCTGTCCTCTCCCGTTATGTGGACGATATCCCGCTTGTCAAGTTCTTCATCACTGGCAGGCCCGAACCTCGGATTCACTCTGGATTCCGTCTACAGTCACTTCAGCCTCACACAGACATCCTCAGGCTTCACGAGGTTGAACCCTCTTTGGTGGACAACGATATCAAGCTGTTCTTCAAAACTCGGTTCATCGAGATCACCAAGAACCGACATGACTGTGGCCTCACAGAGGATTGGCCAGGTCCACACAATATTGATGTCCTCTGCAAGAAAGCAGCAGGCTTTTTTATCTTTGCCTCAACAGTTGTCAAGTTTGTTGCATCTCATCACCACCCACCTGACGAGAGACTTGCTCTCATCATTTCCCTTTCACAAGGCACTTCTCATGAAGGAAGGACTGGTATTGATCTCCTCTATACCCAAGTTCTGGAAGAAGCCTTCCATGATGTGGACTCCAATGACCATGAGCTGTACTCCCGTTTCAAATCTGTGGTGGGGGCAGTGATCCTCATCTTCCATCCACTCTCCATTAATGCCCTTTCCACTCTCCTCAGGAACTGTGGCACCCCATCCAGAATCTCCAGTGCCCTTCACACCCTCCACTCTCTCCTCACAATCCCAGATAACACAGAAGATCCAGTCCGGATCTTCCATAAATCATTCCCTGACTTCCTTACCAATCCAGGACGATGCACCAATCCCCAATTCTTTATAGACCTTCCAACCCATCACAATGAGATATTGTTTTCCTGCCTCAGCATGATGGAGGAGAGGTTAAAAAGGAACATCTGCAACCTGGACAACCATACTATCCTTAGTGAGGTCAAGGACCTTGAAACACAAAGGGCTACCTTTATTGGGGATTCCATGGAATATGCATGCTGCTTCTGGACAAAGCATCTTAAGGTTCCTGGTAGTCAAAACTGTGTTGAGGAAGTATACAGGGCAATAAATAAGTTCTTTCCAACTGGTTTTCTGTTTTGGGTTGAGGTCCTGGTCCTCATGGGAAAACTTGACATTGGTGTTTATGCTCTCAATGATATCCAGCAATGGTGTGTTTTGGTGAGTCATCCATTTTGAGAGCTTCTGCCAAAACGTGTACTTACACCTGTTTAGACAGGGGTTCCTGACAAGTGGACAAGTGATGGCAAGCATTTTATCCTGGAAAACTTTGACACAATCTGCAACTCTCCTTCTCAAATATATGACTTTGCTCTCATGCTTTGTCCTTCCTCATCCTGGTTGCATGAGTGTTATACTGGAAAATTCCCCCAAAGGGTCAAAGTAGTGGTGAGACCAGCTGAATGGGGTGCATGCATCCGTACAATTTCCTGGGATAGAGAATATACACCTTGCCTTGCATACAAGAACAATACCATTGCTACTGGTTGTCTGGGTACAAACACTACCATTTTTGATGCAGTGACAGGCAGCCAGACAGCTGTTCTCTCTGGGCACAATGGCTATGTTTGGTCTCTTGCCTTCTCATCAGATGGTACATTGCTTGCATCTGGGGGTGAAGATAATACCATCAAGCTCTGGGATGTTCAGACTGGTGGAATTGTCAAAACTTTCCATGGCCACACTGGCACAGTTCTTTCTGTTTCTATCTCAGTAGGCAACACAATGATTGCTTCAGGATCTCGGAATGGGACAGTTTGTTTGTGGGACATTGGGACAGGAGAGTATCATGTTATAAAGGGACACAATGATAGGGTCACAACTGTCAACTTCTCTCCCACAAACTCCCAACTCCTCCTGTCTGCATCCAGGGATGGTACTGTACGGAAGTGGAATACAGATGGTCATCAGATTGGTTCTCCAGTTGCTGGTTCCTATGTTGCATTCTCCCCAGATGGCACTCAGTTTGTTTCACGCAATGGGACAGCTGTTACCATTCAAAACACTGATTCTGGAGTAACCATGGCAGTGTTTAACCTTGCACATGCTGAGCCCAACTATTGTTGTTTCTCCCCTGATGGGAGGCTCATTGCTTGTGCTGCTGGTTACACTATCTACATTTGGGATATCACTGGCCTAAATCCTCACCTCATCAAAACACTTGTTGGACACACAGATGATATCACCTCCATAGTATTTACCTCCTCCCTCACCCTTGTCTCAGCATCTGAGGACTGTTCAGTTAAGTTCTGGGAGATTGATGCCTCATCAGCAAACCCAGTTATACCTCATATAGAGCCCATATCACTCACCTCAGCCCCAATTAGGGCTGTGAGTCTACAAGCAAAAGAGGGGTTGGCTTTTTCAGTTGATTCAGCAGGGGTGATGAAGACCTGGAACATCTCAACTGGCCTCTGCAAAGAATCCTTTGAAACTCAAGCCAAGGACATCTGCATGGGAGATATGCAACTGATTAGTGGTAGATTGATCATTGTTGGGTGCAAAAGGGATTCCAACCAGGGCTGGAAAATTCATGTCTGGGATGCTGGGAAAGGTGAACTTCAAACAATGGGTGGAATTAGACACCAACTCAGGGGTCTCAGGATATCAGGAGATGGGTCCAGTGTCTTTTGTGTGGATGACTATGACATTCAAGCCTGGTCTATACAGACAGGAGTATCTGTAGGCAAGGTACCACTAGGATTAGAATATCCAAACCTCCTTGACCCCCTCTGGATAGATGGTTCAAAAGTCCTAGTTCGTTGTGGGGGCTCATTAGCCCTAGGCTGGGACTTTGGGATTCCAGGCTCAACCCCCACTGAGATATCTACAGCATCCTCAGACAGACCCCATATAGATTATATAACTACTAGTCTGGTTGTGATTGGGGATAGGCTCACTGGAAAGGTAGTTTTCCGGTTATGTGGTCCATTTGCAACACCTTCTGCTATACAGTGGGATGGTCACTATCTGATTGCTGGTTATGAGTCAGGAGAAGTCTTGATTCTGGATCTTAGTCATATGCTTTCTTAGTAGAGATCTATATTTGTATATTATCCTGTAACTGTGTTCATCTGAATCAAGTGCACCTTCAATGACAGTTTTCTTATAAGTTTTAATGACATAACTGAGGGAGTATACTAGCCAGAAGAGCACAGTGTGGCTTGTGGTTCTCCAGCCAGCACACTGACTAGGCATGAGCCTGCTGGCATGAGACACTCCATAATGGAAGGTAAGGAAGCAATCAAGGGGGACCAGGATCCCTTACTGAGAGAATGTAGCACTCGGATATCTTCATCATTTTGAAGCCCTCTAGAATATTGACTCCTCACAAGGTCAATGCATGGATGCTGAAGCTTAAATCAAAGTTAGACCCTACTGAGGTTACAAAATCTCCACACCCACTCAAGTCCTATTTACAGCCAATCACAACCTCCACCTCCTCCTTCAGCTTGGGAATAAACCCCTTGTCAGTGAGAGTTCCCATAACCTTGATCTGTTTCTTGCATCCCTGATCCCATATATACCTACTGAGTAGCATCTCCACCACCACCTTTGTATGGTGTGCTTCATTGTACCATCTGGCAAGTAGACAGAGATGCTTCCCTATAACCTCCCATGTACAATCATCCACCTTTGGTGCATCTATGTAGTCCTCACCACTCAGGTCCAAGGTGACCTTTGCAAGTTGTGACAAAGTTGCATGATGAAAAAGAGTTTCAGCAAAGGGCAGTACAGGGATTTTTAATGATTGAAGCACAGTGCATGGCATGTTCAATGAGGTAGGCTCATCAGGGTTGGGGGCTGGAGGGAAACTCAGTCAGTGAGACAAACTGATATAAACCATATTACCATGGGAACAATTCCAGAACATTGTCAGATCATTCAATGTTGGATGGGAAGAGACAAGCCATTGGTTTATAAAGTCCAGCTGGTCCAGGGCACATTCCATATCCATCTCCAATTGAGTCAGCCATGCAGAAGATGGGACCCAACTGAGAAACCAGCTGGGGTAGCTTCCACAATAGTTGGGATACAAAGTCAAGCAATTGGCACCTTGGAAAAACAGGACTTGGGAGATAGTGGGTAGATTTGTCTCGTCCCCATCCATTGGTACCAGGTCATAGATTTCAAGGTTTTTCAACCGGGGGAGTGCAGACAGTAGAGAGGTGACATTGTGTGGTGTGGCTGATGATCCGCTGAGTTGCAACTCGGCCAACCTGGACTCCATCTGTGGGAACCATTCCATGGAAGGGAGTTGGAAAACACAACTGCAATGATCAACTGTCAGACACTCTACCCGGGTAAAAGCGAGTAGATGTTCTTTGGAACCCTCCAAATATGGTAGTTCGACAGCCTGTAAGAACAAACGGCGGACGTAACGCGATACACCATTGGGATCAGGTGCAAAGCACGCACACCATTTCTCCACCTTTCTTGGACGATCTAGGTTGAGGAAACCGAAATGGTGTTCCTGCGTAGGAACGACCCATGCTCTTGACACGAACGAGCAGTCAGAAATGCCACTGGGGCCCCGGAGAGATCGCAGGGACACCCGACGGGGCCTCGGTAGTAACGACCTCTTCCGACAAGGTCAAAAAGCCTGCCAATTACCTCGTCCACGAGTTCTTGGGGGAAGTTGCTCATCCCTGCTGGTCTTGATGGCGTAGAGAGTCGAACCGACGAGGAGATTTATATTAATGTCCCAGGATTGTGTGCGTCCACCGGTGCGGATGGAACGGCGAAGGTCTGAGCGCAGGTCTCAACGGTGAGGCGGGTGATCGCAGAGGTCAAGAAATAAGTGATTCTTCCATGGGCCACCTTTCCAGAGACTTGTACCGCTGCTAGTCCTAAGGCGACGACCATTCCCCGCTTCTCCGGGACCCTTGATGACACGGGCTGCGGCGCGGGTGGCCATGGCCACCCACGAACAACCTGTAAACCCGTCCTGCCGCGGTGCCGCATATATGAACCACGGCTCCAATAAGTCGAGCTGCTGAAATGTTGGATGACCCACCTCAATGCTAGGCTCTTCAATGAGAAGGGGAGATTCAGTGGAGGGCGATCGTCTCGGACCGGAGTGGTTGTCGGACAAGGCGAAACCGAAGACCGCAGCGAAGACGTCCGCCATTGATCCGCATGGTGGTGGAATTTTTACCTCGCTCTCCCGCGCAACTTGAACGCGAACCCTCCCTGTTCACCGGTCACCCTCCAGGCCAACCATGGCCCCACTCCTCCATCACCAACCCTTCAAGATCATCTACCTCCTCTGCTTCTTCCTCCTCATGATCTTCATCCAGCTTCCGTACTGGTCAACCTACTATTCTTGGCGATCCAACAGACCCAGAAACAGCTGGACCCTCTACCGCACGATCAGCATACGAATACTCCGGAAACTCACACAGCTACCTCTCAAGCTCGGTCTGCTCGGCAAGCGCGACCTTTCGTTGGAGGTCCCGCAGGAGGAGTTAGAATCGCTGGATTCGAGGTTTGTGTGGATACCGGAGCTGGAGGAGAGGGAGGATGTTGTGGGAACGGTGGCGGAACATGGGGCCAGAGCGAGAATCAAGTCGATCCCAATACCAGCCTATTGGATCTTGAGGGAGGGCGCCAAGTGGTCATCGGCGTACGACAAAGCTCGAGAGGAT
>Ga0307517_10012548_pt1 | contig 11614 bp, 13 predicted proteins | sample 23_EM_MG_FD_194515 | JGI IMG/M metagenome (GOLD analysis project Ga0307517, IMG submission 194515) | Populus trichocarpa ectomycorrhiza microbial communities from riparian zone in the Pacific Northwest, United States - 23_EM | ecosystem: Host-associated > Plants > Roots > Unclassified | place... | reverse complement strand
TACCACCAGGCCGAGGACTGGGATCTGCTCAACTCGCACCCATGCCACGTCAGGTAGACCGGTGCTCAAAATTTTGGAAATGCCTTGAACAATGTTTGGATTCTGGAAGATTGTGGGCAATCTATGTATGGGATGCATATTTTCCCGTTTCGGCGCGTTTTAGATGTGCATGTTTGGCTGAGCCCTTAGAGTGTTCGCGATCCGTCTTGTTCTTCAGCACATTTCTATATACCCGATTATTCCGTTCGAGGACTCGTCGCACAAACGAGCCTGCATAGCGCCATAGGCCAACCGTATGTACTCCGGCGTCATTCAGAACGCAGAATTGATCTCATTCATATTCACTTCATAGGTCTGCATCATGAGTTCACTCGCATTCTTGGTGACTGAACTCCAGGTATGAACTTCCAATTGATGGAGACATTGTTTTTTGAAGCGTTAACCCATTCTTCAGTCACTAGCAAGCGAGACGAGGAGAAAGCATCCTGAGATACGCGAGGTGTTTGTTTGACCATTTGATCATCATGAAATACCGTACTAACGGAACGTAGGCAGCAGAGAAATCCTTAGCAATCCTGCGTGCCTCACCAGAGCAGGCGAACGCCAACCTTGCTTCTGGTAAGTTGGAATTTTTCTTACAAAGTTAATCGTACTTTAACGCGAAGACAGATGGGCCACAATCCGACGACCTTCTACGGCCGGTGTTTATGGGTTGTGCCACAAAGAATGCAAAAGTTGTAGCGATTTCTCTGGGTTCTCTGCAACGTCTCATCTCCCTCAAAGCCGTTCCACAATCAGCCGTTCCACGCATAATCAGCACCATGAGCGATGCCATGTCACAAGGAGTTGATATTCAGCTGCGCATCCTTCAGACCTTGGTGTCACTAGTTCCGAATTTCCCGGCTATCCATGGCGATTTGTTGGGAGCCGTACGTGTCACGGATACTCGCTGGGCGTCGCAATAACGTTCCTTCCAGGCGCTCCTTCTCTGTTTCAAACTGCAGGAATCACGGATTGCCGTGGTTTCGTCTACCGCGGCTGCCACCCTCCGGCAACTCGTCATGTTCGTCGTTGATAAAATGGTTCTTGAAGACCGGATAGCAGAATCGGAGGAGATTCCGGCGTCAAAACTCACTAAAGTGCAACTACCAGACGGAACCACGACACTCCTTGGCCCCTCCGCAAAAGACGCATTTTCCGTGTTTGAAGATTTGTGTTTGCTTGCTAACTCAGAGAAACCGCATTTCCTCAAGTTGGAATCTTTGCACAAAACGTTTGCACTAGAGTTGATCGAGAGCGTATTGACCAACTACCATGAACTTTTCCGAAAGGTAAGCCTCTAATTTCGTCCGCATTTTGTGGATTCGTGGCGTTGACATTTACCTAGCACAGCGAACTCATTCTCCTCCTCAGACATCATCTGTGCCCTCTGCTTTTAAAATCCCTCTCAGATCGGCCCCAGTTCCCGCTGTTGCTTCGCTGCACCCGTGTTGTATTCTTACTTCTGAAAAAATTCTTCTTGGAGCTGGAGACCGAAGTTGAAGTGTTCCTTATGATGCTCATACGACTCATAGGTGAAGATACAACCGACGGGCCAGATCAGCAACACCATATTCACCCCTCGAAACCTTTATGGATGCGAGTGTTGGCGATGGAGATAATGCGGGGGTGAATACCCTCTTCAACTTTTATTGATTCCTAACTCAATATATCGGCAGGTTGTGCAGCGACGCAGAACTCATCAGAAACATGTGGGATCGTTACGACGCCCAGGATACAGGGTCCAAAGCAGTTAGCTCTCTTATCACCGCTCTCAAGCGACTCGTCACGGAAAAGCCTGCTCTTCTCGGAATTGGTGGTCAGATGGGCGGTGTTGGGGTCCAAGCGGAATCGTCGTTGTCGTCGGGTGCTTCAGGGCCGACCAGTGCTGCGGCGTATGGGCTCGACATGGCTGGAAGGGTAGCGAGTGCCACCGTTTCTACTGTTTCAGGTATAATCGGTGCGGGAGGTGGTGGTTTGAGTTTGCAAACATCGTCCATGAAATTACAATGGTACCATTCTTCCTTGATTTTTCTTCTCTCGTGCTTATTTATTACTAGTATCGATCAATTGGACAAAGCCGATGCGCCAATCATCCCTGAATCTTACATTTACCTCCTCGGCGTCCAATGCATTATTTCACTTTGTGAAGGCTTCGCATCTTTTTCCGGACCCATCTACAGTCATTTGGCCATTCAGCGTCCCCGTGCAGCTGGAGATGCTGTCGTCCGGGCCCCGCCTGCTCTGAACCTCGACACTCTCCCAGAGAATGAGCAAACGCATCACCTCCGCATCGTACAATCCGTCATCGCACAAGCATGGCCTGCCCTTCTCGCAGCGCTCTCCTTCATCATAGCGACAAACCTTTCCGATGAGCTCTTCGTAGACGTGCTCGCTAGCTACCAAGCGCTGACGAATGTCTCTGGCATGCTCGGGCTTACAACTCCCCGGGACGCGTTCTTCACATCCCTCTCAAAGTTCGCTGTCCCTACTCGCGTTGTTTCCAGCTTAGAGACATGGGTCGATCATCCTCCCGTTCAAACACCACGTTCGGCAACTGCAGCTCTTTCCGAAGGACTTGGCCTAGGCGGACCTAGTCAGCCGCCAGGTTTGTCGGAAAGGAATATGGCGTGTCTGAAGGTGTTAATGGGTTGTGCGCTCTTCCTCGCTGGGAGCCTTGGAGAGAGCTGGTATGCGATCCTTGAAGCACTCCAAAACGCCGATGGGGTGTTGAATATGATGGCAAAGACCGGCGCTCATACATCGGGGGGCTCGAAGAAAGGCATGTTCGGTGCTGGGCCTTCAGGGTCAGGTGTGCAGCCATCTCGCTCCGTCTCCGGGTCACAACCCGGATTTTCCAGTGGAGTGTCGAGTATGAAATATCCTCTCCTTTCGGACCTCGATGTGGATACGATGCAGGTCGCAGTGCAGAAGCTGTTTGATTCTTCGAAGAATTTGGAGGATTCGGCTTTCAGGGATTTCGTCAATGCGCTTTGTAAATTGAGCTCGGAGATGGTGGGCATGCAGACGTCGGAGATTATCCCAGTTAATAGCACTGAGAGTGGCGATGATGCAAGTGGGCACTTGGGCGTGCCGAATCGGAGCCAGGATAATATCATCCATCGGAGACGTGTTAGTGGGATATATATCCCGAAGAACTTGGTCAGTAGATGGTCCTTTCTTATTTTTATATTTTCGTTGCTCATATTGTGGATTAGAGGGCCGGAGATTTTGGTATCTCGAAGCTGGGTGGGGTAGCCATGCAGAATATCCACCGACTCATCTATCGCTCACCGGATATCGCATGGAACACCACGACAAGTCATTTGTTAATGATTATCCGGCTTCCTTTCGCTCCTCAAGCCATTCGCATTCAAGCAGCGAAAGTCCTCGACGAAATCCTCCTCGTCGTGCCACGTCATCTTAGCAACACTGGCGAACTTCAAGCCGACGTCCAACGGAGGGTTATCAATGTGCTTGCGGAGCAAGTGGTTCCTGATTCGATGCTTCCGTTGCATCAGCAAACAAGCACGAGTGTGGAGTTAAGGAGGATGGGGTTGGAGACGTTGCATCAAATTTTACAAGGCGCAGGACATACGTTGGTCGTTGGTTGGGAAACCATATTCCAAATGCTGGGAAGCGTGTGTCGGTCCTCCATGTCGATTTCAGGCTCTTTTGGTGCCATCCAACCAACTAGGCATAGTTCGACTGATTCTATATATGGACCACCTTCTCTTACCATTCGAACGAAACCGATTCCTCTTGGTTTGGGAAATCCTACGGAGAAGAGTTACAACAGTCTGGTCAAGATCGCATTCCAATCGTTGACACTGGTTTGTGACTCTGTCTCGTCCTTGTCACCCGAACATCTTCGTCTGTGCATCAGCACCCTTGGCCAATTTGGCCACCAAGCAGACACAAATATAGCCCTTACCGCCGCCGCGAGCCTCCTTTGGAGCGTCTCTGACGCCATTCAGTCGAAGCGGAAGAACGTCGATGAGGAGCCGGAATACAGTGAATTATGGATGTTCCTTTTACTCGAGGTGCTCGGGCTATGTACGGATCCACGGGCCGAAGTTCGAGATGGGGCGATCCAGACTCTGTTCAGGACGATGCAGCTGTATGGTGCGACGTTGAGCTCGGAGACTTGGGAGCAATGCATCTGGAAGGTTATTTTCCCGTTACTGGATGCGTTGACGCGCGAAATACGCAACCTCACGGATCCGACGCAGGAGCATGAACGAAGTGCCGAACATGCCTGGGATGAGTCCAAGATTCTCGCTCTTGTATCGATTGGGTCAATTTTCAGTGATTTCTTGGTTGCCAAGATCATGATCCTCGATTCATTTTTGAAGGCCTGGGGTGTTTTCGTAGGGCATATTCAGGAAACGATCTTGATCGACAATAGGAGTGTTAGCCCGCCAGCTTTGCGCTGTCTGGAGAAAGGCATCAAGGCATTCTCGGCTGCTGAAGGCGTGCTGAGGGTTCGTGTGATGGAGTCTTTGGACCGGGTGTGGGAGGCGATGGACATGCTTAGTTCGTCGGCGACGAAGAGGTACAACTCACCGGTAGATCTGGAGAACTCGCCCCACCAACCTTTCACACAGGAGGGTCTGGTGGCATATGTGGATGTCATCCAGAGTACGAGGAAAACGAGTCGGACTATGGATGGGAAAGAGTGGGATCTGAAGCGGCTCACGAGGCTGATGACGATCTTAAAAGGTGCGTGTCGGTGCTTCGATTCCTTTGAAGCTATTTTGTTTAATGCTCGAATTTCAGCTGTTCTGACTTATCCACATTCGCCTGATTACAGGCCAGATATCGATGCCCTTCCCCCCGTTCAGGTCAGAATTTGCCTCCTACCTCGATTACTTACTGACATTCATTTCTAGGCTATCGTAATGGACACCATTGCCGACATCGACCTGGATGTCCCTGGCTCTCCTTCTCTCGTTATGCGCGATCTTTCTGATTATGCTACCCTACCTTTCCTCGCCGCAGTAGATGTCCAGCCTCATCCAAGAACCCAACAACCCCAGACGCCTCAGAAGCGAATTACATATATCGCTCTCTCAAAAAGGACAATGCCCATGTTAGTCGAACTTTTCTTGAGGTTCAAGACCAACGTAGACGTGTATGTAGATCAAACGTTGGAATCGGTGCTCTCTGTGCGAACCATCTCTCACCACTATCTCACGAGAAGAGAGGATTGACCTTTTATCGTGTTTGTGTCTAGGCGTATTCAATACCTGTCAAGTTGAAGTACGACTGTCCAGCTCCATCTAAATTTGGAAAGGACCCACCACTGTGGAAGACCGCTACCAACTGTTTTTTGAGCGTCGTGAAGGAATGTACGACCCAGATGAAGTCTATAGGGGACCAAATCCCGGATGAACGAATCGAAGGTATCTGGAGGCAGATTCTAGACGTATTCCGAGGTGGCATACTTGCCGACTGGTTTGTCCTTTATTTTTCGTTCTGTAACCTGTTTGCCTGATGCGACATTCCTCTAGCTCTATTGCGGAGACCTTTCCACTAGATGTGCAAGAAGCGGAAGAGAACTTTGATCTGGCTCTCATCGCCTCCTTGGAGATTGATGTCTTGCCACACCTGGGCGGCCCACGGATACCGGACGACCTCGTATCTCAGCTAGGGAAAATCCTGGAAAGAGGCAGCACGGTTTATGAGCTCGAGGAGGAGAATTCATCCAGGTCGTTCGGCCGGCCCCATCCTCCTTCATCGATATCACCGTCATCGTCGTCACCATCATCAATGCCAACGTCAGTATCTTCACGAGGTAAGGCTTCCCCGCCATCTCTGAGCCAGAGCCCACCTTCGAGCGCCATCCGTATGGATGCCGGACTGTCTTATGTTGATCTTGGTTCAACCGATTTCGGAAATATGGCACCGCGGGAAAGATTTTCTTTTTGGTGTTTCGACCTTTTGTTTTTAATTTGTTCGGATGTTACAAGAGGTTCGAATCTCGGTTACACATGTAGAAATGCAGTCTAACCTCCTGTTATTCAAGATCAAGAAGATTCTCGAAGAAGGCTAGCAGCTCTCAGTTTGTCTTCCCTCTTGAATCGATGCCGGACCACCTTGGTCGGTTATGTTGCAGACGAAGCCTTGCGGGGTAACCTGCCTTTCCCAAGGTCTGTACACATGCCTTCATCTCCTAACAAACCCTTCATTTCTTGTTTCAGGGCCAAAGAGGATCAGTTGCTGTATGTACTGCGGAAGATCCTCGGTCTCCGCCTTTGGCCTGGGTCATTATGGGCCGCTTTGTCAGATAACCCGACTCGATACTGCCTTAAACAACCAGGTAATTCATCCGTCATTCTCGCAAATCTACGTCAGCTAAGCCCCTTGAATCCCATTAGCATTAGTTGCGAATCTTTCCATTTCGCCTCCAAAAGAACCTACTCCAAAAGAGCTCATATCGGACTCAATTAAGCGCTCCACAGTTGCGCACCTATTCCACTTTTATCCCGTGCTGTGCGAAATTGCCTCGATACCACGGAAAAGCCCAACTGGATGGGTCGCTCATGATTCGGGGGATACTTCCCATACTAATAAACGTCCCGACAATGGCCCTTACTCAGGTGTGTTGGAGAAGGAAATAACAGCTATTGGTGTGAAAGAGCTTGATGCGAGGATGCTTGCGAGGGAATGCTTGAAGGAAATTGGGAGAGAAATGGGCATTTCTCTATAGTTTGGATCGGAGGTTAGTAATTTCGTTGGACAAGATTAGTTTCTGTACTCAGATATAGCGTCAATACAATCACTTTGAAACTGCATGCACATTCCGACTCTCCACACTATCTAGGATCTTCTATGAATTAAACTTATTTCCCCAATAATCTGCTACAGTATCCAAGTTCATGCGCAGCAGGGAATCAGGGATTATTTTTGTACTTCGCGTAACGTCACCTATAAATAACACGGATAACATAAAAAAAGCACCGTTTATTTTTAGAGCCTCCGTGCCTTGTTGCTGATGCAGTGTTGTTCTGCTCATCCCCATCGAACATGAGAATGCAGCCTATACTGCAGCTCGTACTCCTTCAAATCCCATCCCTATTCCAGGCTATGGTAAGTACGCAACACCCAAGTTCTCTTGAAGTTCCATGATTATTCGTCGAGGTGGGTGGAATAGCATAAGTCAGGAGAAATGCACCTGCCCAATGCGATGATCGAAACAGATTTATCCGAGAGTGCATAAATAGCCGTTGCTGAGCCACCTGAACACCACGAATTTTTCTTGCTCTCCTATTTCATCTTTCCCCCAACCCCCCATCTTCCACTTAATTTTTCTCTTTACCCCTTGGCTCCTGGGCTCCAGGACCGCACTCATTCGCTCACATACCCCCCACTCATGACAATCCTACGCATACTGCTTACTGAAATACTCCTGAATTCAAAGCATAATGCTTCAAATATCATTCGCAGCACTCGCGACCCTTGTGGTCTCTGCCCCTCGAGTCTACGCCCAAACGTTTCCTGTAGGCGTTCTGGCTACAGGAACTATGGGCCCAACGAATCCTCCTGAACCGACGCTGGGAACAGCCATCAACCAGACCAGCATGTCAAGGCTGTTGTCTGTGAACTCCATTGATGTGTGTTCGATTTTCTTTCCTGGCCGCGTGTTTTTATTCAAGACATAAAATCTCACCTCGCCATAACGATGTTCAGGACTTCTGCCTCTTCGCGCCACCTACTCTCCAAGATATTGCCAACTCAGAGGTATGACATTTTTTCGGCCTTTACCTTGTCCCAACCGCCCCCCCTTGTTCTCTTGTCCTTATGGCCGACACATATCTGACATGCACTGGAATCTATCTTTAGACATTTGAAGTTGCTTGGTGCACAAAGCCCCGCAACAACGCCCGCCTAATTCCGGATGGGACACTCACTGGTGTCTCTTTCCTGAAGACCGGTAAGGAATATATTTCTGGCAGATATAAACAAGATATTTATAACCACAGATTTCTACGTTCAGGTTATGGGATATGGCGATTTGACTAAAATTAATATCCCAGCGGGTGACTTTGGAGGGTGAGTTAAGCGGCCAATTTACCAATCTATTTCACTCTGAGGGTTTACATTTCAATGCAGTGAACTCGATCCACATGGTGCCTATGGAGATGGAAACCCGGTTGGTGGAAATGTAACTTCGAATATTACAGGCAAGGATGAGAACTTCGCCGAATGGATGGTCTGCCCCCATCATGTCTTCCTTTACACTGATACTCACACATTTCATTTATCTAGCTTTATATCGTAAGGTGCCTCCCTCTTAAGTGTGGGAGTAATATTGATATATCGTTGTAGGGAAACGGTCAATTCTGCATGCGCGTGTGCACAAATGCAAACTCTACATACAGCGCCGCAAACATGTGCTGGCATGAGCTTGACGAGGTTGGCTGTGCATTCGTCATGCCCGGAAATTACAATGTAAACGGAACCTTGTGAGTATTCTATCACACGGTCGACACGTTCTCGGAATTTACTTTCCCATTCTAGCCAAACTTGCGATGCCGACGTAGCTTGTAAGTCCAACCTGAGAATTCCTGCACTCCGAAGTTGACTAATCGTTTCAAAATTAGACCCTCCAGGATGGTATCCCACCGCCACAGTGAATGGTACTCCAGTCTTTTCGACCTTCGCCCAGCGCTTCACCGGAACGGCGTCAGGCGGAAGCGCCTACACCATCGGTGACTTGACCACACCTGCTGGCGCCTTCACCACACCTTCATCTTCGAACTGTGTAACCACCTCCACAATTGCCAACGGAGTCGCCCTTGCCAGTCTTGGTGTCTCTGCCGCCGCCACCACTGCCCCAACCACTGGACTGCAAACGACTCGTACCACGAGCGGCATTGCCGCCAGCACCGCGGATTCTGGATCGTCCGGAAATACGAGCAGTGGTGCGGTGGGCGCTAATGTGAACGCGCAGGCGTACCCCATGATCACGCTTTGGGCGCTCCTTTCTGGCATAGGCGCTGTTGTTCTTTTTAACTAAAAGCCGACTCATAATCCAGGAACGTCCCCTCTCTCTGTACCTCCACACCCGCGGTTTACTACTGGCGGGCCGATTTGGGATGGATACACCCCCTGCACAATATTATATTCCTTACCCCCTCAACATTTCTATTTCTGCATAACCCTGTCGCTCCTTTACACCGTGACGAACTTTAGTACTCACCATATCATGGTAGATTATTTACTTATCAAGCTGTAGCTCAGCTCGTACAATCTATTGACACACTTTTCTAGCCACTAGTGCTTGAGGCCCAGGGTTAGCAAATCCCTTTCTTAGCCTTTTGCAATCTGATACTCTTTCAATCTACAGGTGTTAATGATATTAACTGATGGTGCCTAAATTGGTGGCGATAAATGCAGTTGTGGGCGTGAATACCATAAGAATACAAAATATAGTGTCCAGATTCGTGTACGAAAAAAATCTTCGATCAAAGGAAGACAAGCGAATGTGTCGAAAGTCGAAAAATGAAAAGGAATTTCTAAAGGTATACTAGATTGGGAAAGGAGTGTCTCACGAAGATAGTTCTCCTCTCTACTAGCAACACACAAAGAATGGGCAGCAGAACATCGCCGCGCAACAACCAGCAAGGCTACACAATTAAAAACAAAGCATCAGTAACGCTCTCTCTATTTAGCGAGTATGATGGACCGCGAACGTACCAAGCGCAAGGTGCACAACATGAATTCGACTCTTGCCGGGGAGGAGGCTGTTGTTGCACATAAACTGCCTGAGGTTGAGGTTGTGGCTGGTAGTATTGCTGGTGGGGTTGTGGTTGTGGTTGATAGTATGGCGGTTGTCCTTGGTATTGGGGTTGCTGTGAGTGATCTGTTTCAGGCGATTTTGGATGGGGAAATAAATAGGCATGATGAAAATGCAATTCCAAAAAGAAGAAAAGCCCATAAGCCACGCACGAGAGTTTTGGTAAACCTGCCCAGGCATCGCCGGCGCATAATAGCCCGTTTGTTTCGTCATCGTCGATATCTAAATGACAAGAGACCGGCTGACAAAAGACTGGCTGAGGACCACCTCACTTTTAATCAGAGCGTTTACTCTCACCTAATGAATCGAGTGCTTTGAGAAAAGCTTCGTAATCTCGCGGAAGATAGGGTTGGGGGTGTGGTAGAACAAAAGAGGCGGAGACCCGTCTCAGATGGAAAAGGTCTTATACCCCGGCCCATGGCCTCGTGATGCTGCGCACCATGCACGACGGCCCTCCAGGATGCTGTGCCAAGGCAGGGAGGAATTGAGGTTTCTCGCAACTGCGGAGGAGTTTAAGCTTGGTAATGGTGCAAATTTTCAAGTGCCGGAACCAGCACCGACACTTGACTAACTTGTATCAGCTACCGTGGTACGGGTCTAAACATCTCAAGACATCTCAAAATCCCCGTCGCATTCTCCAAATACTTCGAAAGGGTGAATTCCTGCTTTTTCAATTCCTCCAGATCCTTTCCAGCAGCGTCGTTTCCGCAAGCATGTTGCTGCCGTTGTAGGCCGTTGTCCGATGAATGCTAGTAAGCTCCCATCTTTTGGGCCGGGTTCAATCACCATCAAAGATGACTGATTTTTCATGCGGACAAAAATCCGTGAAGTGGATATACTACAGGATTAAGTACCAATCAAAAAGGTCGTCATGTCGATTGATCAAGAATTTAGTGTGAAACGTAATGAGCCTAACCCGCACGTCGGGTTCGAGAACAAAGTCAGCTTGGAGGACACCATCGACATTTCTAATACGTCGTAAGGTCTTCCAAGGCGCTTCGCGAAACGTAAACGCATTTGAACGAACTATTAGCGAAGAATCATTTTCGTACAATCTCTTCGCTTGGAAGCACGAGGAAAGACACTTGAGGATGCGCAGTCAAATTTAATTTCCGTAAATTCGGAAGGTGAGGGAAAATGGGGCCCTGTTGTACAAAATATGAGCGGTGTATTGTTAAAAAAGAGAGGTACAATGTCGGTCACCTGAGTTCTTGAGTGACCGCAAATTTTGGACAACCACCAGCCAATAATCTCCCTTCAGCTCCTTCAAAGAGAATGCCGTCAAAATTTTCATGTGAGACTCCGGCAGGATTTCTTCATCCCCCGTGGATAACAACCAGCGTCGGGCATCAAAATGATCAAATTGACGGTTGTGATTGACCTTCGTGGCAGGAAGACATTGAGAATGTCGGTGTTTCCTTGTAGTGACTTGAGATTTGGACAGAGCAGATGCGAGGGAACAACAATGCAGGGGTTGGCGATGTTTCAAAGTGAGTCGCGTAGTTGGGGCTGGCTCTCGAAGAATTGAAATGCCCGTCCCTCGTACAAAGGTCTTCCAGAGGCCGCCAGCCTCCAGGTGGTATTGACAGCCGGGAGGATCCATGGCCCAGACAAAAGTTTCTAGTTGGAACTTGGGATGTAGCGGGAATATTTGATAGGGTTTCGACGTTATGGTTCTTCGGTAGGCAAGTTCTTTCAAGTTGATCATCAGAGGGGGAGCAGAGTCGATGAGATCCTAAATGCTGTCTTGTTGTTTTTGGATGATTGTATGAC
>Ga0307517_10012546_pt1 | contig 11616 bp, 14 predicted proteins | sample 23_EM_MG_FD_194515 | JGI IMG/M metagenome (GOLD analysis project Ga0307517, IMG submission 194515) | Populus trichocarpa ectomycorrhiza microbial communities from riparian zone in the Pacific Northwest, United States - 23_EM | ecosystem: Host-associated > Plants > Roots > Unclassified | place... | reverse complement strand
CCTCTCCCTCAGCGAGGTGGCAGAGACGCCTCTCGACAACTTCGCTCTCGCTTCAGGCATCTTCGCGCTCTATAGCCTCTGCGGTTCGTGCGGCCTTTTCGGGGTCGTGGATCTGGTCTTTGCGCGGACCACAGCCGATGGTGAGCGGAAGACCAGCTGTACAGGGTGAGGCTCAGAAAGGGGATCGACGAGTAATCAGGCAATCACGTGCGACCGGCTATGTCAGAACTCACGTCACCGGCGCTGCCGGACTCGGAGCTCATCTAGACGATCCATTCTCTATGGAACGTTACTTACATAGGGGGTTATAGTGAATTTTGGAATGGAGGGCTATGTTAAACTCGTCCATTTGTCCCAATTTCTTGCTATCGTTATCCACAATCAAACGGTCAGCGAAACAGCGTGGGTGTCAATTGCCACCGCTGTCAGCCGCTGCGCTAGTGGGCGTCTTGTATGGAGTATGCCATGCGGCGGAACACACGTGCCCGCGTCTGAGGTCTCCACAAGGTTTTCCGGCGCCGTCGTAGGGAGTGATAGAGTGGATAAGTGTTTGAATGCTGGCCCCAAATGGTATGTGGAATTGGCCTCGGACCGGTACACTGTTCAGACCAAAGAAACCCTTCGATAGCGTACAAAATGTCTTGCATGCGTTCTTGCAACCTATCAAAACGAAGATCCGCGTCTCGATTTCAACACGATGTACAAGAGGGAGTCAACAGAGTACGATACCGACTACATCGAGAAATGCAATGTAGGCCTGGGCACTACCTCGATCTTCGGAACGGTGCGGAGACCGCCAACGAAAGCTGAATGAAATCGGGAGGTGGCCATTCCATCACTCCACCAAGTCCTCATTCTACTCCAAATCACTCTCCTGCCTCTTACCCCCAGCGCGTCATGATGCGAGCATCGACACCTTCGTCGCCCGTGCCGTGATCGCCTTCACCCGTCCTCAGCTTGGTATTCTACCTCGTGATCGCGGTCCGGCCTGGCGCGCCGCCATACGAGTGCCCATTTCATACACCACTACCGATTGGTTTACGCGCTCTGTGGAACAGTAAGAGGATTTGGAAATGGACTACAGCTGCGTCCTCCGTGAATGTCACAGCCTCCATCCGCGATATCGGAGGAAGCACCTGGTATTGGGCCATCGCGACGAGCAATGCCTACGGAATTTTGTCAGGGACCCGCTACTCTCCGGTTTCATCCTGGGAGTCGACGATTTTAGGACGGTGATTGGCCACAATTTTATCTTTGTCGTTCTTCACTTGGATCGAGTATTTGGGAACACAGAACAAAGGCTGAGGCAATAGATTCAAAATCTTAGGGGAGGCTCGTTACTCACTCTTACGGTCATAGACGCACATACCCGCCCTATCGTACCTCCTCGTAGAGTTGGACTGCGGTTGATACCGAGGGGCCTAGACACACTTCAAAGGGCGAACATCGCTGGCACGAAGTACGTCCGTCGGGTCCTGAGAAGCACAACCGACCAGGAAGCCATCTATTCTGCGATACGTCCCGTCGAAACCATTCAGTGGTTCAAGGGGGGCGTTGGGGTTCATCCATCGTACGATTGCATCCTCTCTACATTCAAATCCTGAGGCTTCGACTGCGCCGGGTAGCTGTATTTTAGGGTGAGGGATCGAGCGTACTTCCCGGCGAGAGCACTGCTCCGGATTCACGTACAGGAGACGGGATAATCCGAAGAATGCGTTTCCAAATACCCCCTACCCAAGTCGACTTACTCATTCGTGGGCCCCGACCCCGACATACGGTCTCTAGCGGCATTTTCCGCGCTGTTTCACCCGACCCTGATCTTAAGGTCAAAGCTCCTAGTTGTCATGTCACCCGGGACCTTCGGCAAATGCTATGAGTCACAGAACTATTCATACGCTCCGCCCGTGGCACCGAATGGATCACCCGTGGCAGAGCGTCTCTCGTATTACCTGACTTATGGATCCTTATCGGCCTGTGTTCTCCGACCCCGGTGATCGTCAACGTTCTTCCCGGAATGTACGCCAATCTCGGTTATCCCGCCGAACGAGGAACATTGTGGACTACGGAACAATCGTAAGCGGTAACCATCTTGTTTTTTTCGTCCAGGAATGACGGATACTCCTCAGCGAATCAAAGGACAAGGTCTTATCTCACCTGTCTGACACACTGGAGGTGATCCCCCCCTCCCACCACCGCCAGTTTTTACTCTCGGCGGTACCGTCCGGCTTGGAAAAGTAGAAGGGTCGCCCCGATGACCTGGCTCCCATGGCATACGGATGGTGTCCTGCGATCTGTGAGTGGCCAGGTCACTCGTACCCCAGTGGCGTTTTGCTGCTGCGTCGTTGCCTTGGGGTCTGGAAGATCGTGAAACAATAAATGACACCTCCGTACTTCACCGCGCCTCACATAGGTCCTCCTGATCAAGGGAACACTATGCTACTTCGTTTATGTGCGAAGCCCTTTGTGTGGACCGCGCTGCGCCTCTCCTTGGAGCAGCCCCCCCCCTTAGATCAACTCCGAAACCCGATTATACGTGCTATGGAAGATACCCCATTCAAGGCCTTCAAAGGCGTCGAAATAGAGAGACTTGTTTGACTTCTGGGTTGGGTACACCCTTGATGCTGCATAGTTTTGCTCGCTCTTTGCCACGGTTGAGAAATGATACCGCTCCACCATAGCCTGTTGCTCGAGATTATGAGGGAGAGGGGCAGGCGGAAGCCCATCCCTATTTTCAAAGGACGACCTTGTGTCACGGAGGTGCTCAAGAGGTTACAGGAGCTGGAGGACCTCGGGCGCTATGAGTTGTGCACGTTAGGCGGTTGGTCGTCGCCGAGGCAGTGACCTCCAACCCTAGAGAGTCGATTCCGTTGCCTCTCCTGAGTGACGGTGCCTTCTGGGGATACGAGTTTTTGAACGCTCGTGAACCGTTTTCTATTTGCCGGTATTGACCTTGTATCCGGAATGACCATGCCTCTAGATGGTCCATGCAGAGCGTTGTTCGAGGGGGTAGATGATGTACAAGCGATAGCGATTCAAACCATTACATCTCCTCGTCAAAGTCGATCTCCTCCACCGGAAAATCTCCGGTTTCGACCTTGTTCGTTCGAACGAACACACCGTAGCCCTGCCGACACTCGAAATGCCTCTCTCCTTGAACCCTGCACACTCGTATTTATCAGTGACTTTGTAGTTGAGGTAAGAGAAGCACTGACGATCCATCGTTCTTCCCGATTGGTTCGTCATACTCGACCCCAATCCAGAGACCTGAAGCAAACTTGGTCTTACCGACGAACCGTACCGTACCACGTTTGTGGAAACCTGGTTCAGTTGATTCGATTTGACACCTAGAGCCTACTTGGATGTTGGTATCCTCTTCGGTGTTCTGCGATTCTTCGTCTGGTTTCTCGGCGAAGCGTCCGAGTTTTTGACGTTGCTTGTGTGCGAGGACCGTATCTGGATGAGATGTTTGAGACGGTGGCGGGACTATCGGCAGAGGGGAGGTTAAGTTACCGTTGCGTTGGGCGTAAGCTTCTTCGCTCAGCTCGAACTTTTCGACTTGGGAAACGTCACTGAGCTGGCCGGTAAATGTTATCGAAGGATTTGTATCGGCGATCTGGATGCAGGTTGCACTTAGTTAAACGTATCGGGCAACTTGGGTAAGAACAGACGACATACTTTGAGGAACTGCCAATCTCGAACGCTGTAGTATCCCAAGAGTCTGTCATCTTCATCCAGGACTGCAGCAGGCTGAGTGTCCTCCTCGGCATTATAAAGGTAGAGAGCCTGGTTGGAGACAGGGATACCGGTGACCAGCTCGAGTTTATTCTGTGGTAGGAGCACATACGGGAGTTAAAACCGGTAAAATAAACGGCTTATTGAAGGTCAGACCTTGAGCTGACCGATGGTGATGTGTGGATCAAATCTGCGCTCGGAGCGCGTATCTGGCGAGATCGTCCACAACGTGACCATCCTGGACACGCCCTGGTAAGCGATCGAGCGCAAACGTGCGGTTCCAGACTCACGCTGGGTTCGAAGTGCGCATTCTGGGTGTTTGCGAGGGTGTTGTGGTCGACCTGCGGAGGACGCTAGACTCGTGACCAGTCCGCCACGTGCTTGCTCTTTGCCGATTTAGGTATCGCCGCGCAGCGGCGGACTGGACGATCTCGGAGCTCCCAAAGGGAAAGCGTCGTCAGGCTCGAGTTTCCTTTTCGGGTAACTAGTCTCTCTTGTAGTCCCATTAGAAAGCGTCGTTACACTTTGTAGTCGGTAACAAAAGATAACAACCGATTAGATTAATCGAACTATCCTCCTCCCTCAGCCCGCCGCCTTCCTGCTTCGTCTCGAAATGGTGTACGATTTTCGGACTCATGGAATCTCACAGGAACTCACACTTCATGCAACCCATGCGTACATCTGGTCTTTGACTCTGGACTTGGCAAAATCCCTGTGCTGGGAATTATCTTCTGAGCGTGGACTTGACGAACTGCTGGTATGGATTGACTCGCTGGACCCAGATCAGCATCTCGACGCGTTTCGTGCCTGTCTTCTCGTCTTCTCTGTCACTGATGGATGGGTGGTTCCGCGGCAATTTCAACTCGAGGCTGGGCTTGCGACGTACCGAGGGAAGAACACGATCATTAATGCTGGGACTGGCTCTGGAAAAACGCTCTCGATGGTCATTCCCCTCCTAATGAACCTAGAGGCCATCGCTATCATTATATCGCCATTGAAACGCTTACAAACCACACAGGCGAGGGAACTGGAACGGTTTCTGATCAAGCCGTTGGCGATCAATCAAGACGTCGAGCTGTCACTAGCTGAAATCAAGGTACCTCGCATCGAATTTCACCTGTGTCGTTTGGCATGAGTCTACTGATGTCCCAGATGCTAACAAAAGGCGCATACAACGCGATCGTTGTCTCGCCAGAGCAGCTATTCTGTGACCCCGCTTCCGGAGCGGTGCCCAAGCTTCTCAAACTTCTGCAGATGAATCGCACCTTCCTCCAGCTCATAAAACATGTTTACGTTGACGAAGGACACGAGGTGTTTTTTTCCGGCATAGAGCGACACGGCATTCCTGCTTTCCGGCCATCCTATGGAATGCTGGACAAGTTTCTGCCGAAACTGCCAAACACGACCACTATCCATGTTCTTTCCGCCACCCTCCCCCCTCACGTAATCCGAGTCATAGAAGAGAAGCTCTTTGGTAGCCGAGAGAGGAAGTTTATTCAACTTCCCCTCAACCGACATAATATTATCTATACGACAAGAACGATCGCTGATATCAACGAGTACAAGAACTTATCGTTCCTTGTCCCCCGTCACAATCCTGATTCCTGCCCTTCTGGTGTCATCATTTTCTTCGAGAGTACTGCACGGGCCGACAACGCAGCTGGTTTTCTGAACGAGACTTTTCGCACTTCTCACCCAACCTGTGGAACCTCACGGATCGCTGCTTCGTATCATGCCGGGCTCTCGCAAACGTACCTCACCCGTGTATTTCAACAATTCTGTGGGACTGAGACATCTGGGGAAAGAATAGATATATTATGTGCTACGTCCTGTGGTGCAACGGTATGATTTCTCTCGGCAGAACCACTACACATTACATCATTTGACATATCACTGACAACATTTTTGATTGACATAGGGCATCGATTACCCCAACATAAGGGTTGTCATTCAGTATGGAATGTGCCCTGACCTATGTTCGTTGATTCAACGAGCTGGTCGGGCAGCGCGCACTCCTGGAACCAAAGCTCTCTTCATTTATATGGTGGAGAGTTGGGTGGCGGAGAAACACATTGATCAGCTGTCTAGCACGTACATCAAGGATCCAGATACTCCGATACAGGCCCGAATGGTTGGGAACTCGAAGAGCAAGGGGAAGGGCAAGCAGTTGGTTGGGATGGCCTCGGTTGCATTCGCAAACTCGGTGTCATGCCTACGCATTGCGTTTGCAAAATATCTGGGTGACAATTCCGGGGATCATAGTGAGGATGACCACCCGTGACACTCTCCGAACATCACACTCATAATCCTAGGCTACTCTACGAGATGGTGTTGCGATCGACACGACGAGAAGATCGACTTCACGTCATTTGGTCTCGGTGATTTCTGGGATGGCGAGTATCCTCAACAATTACAATGGATCTTCGAAACGTTTGGACCAGACGGCAAGGATCGCGAAAGGAAGGGACGTGACCGCAAGGAGCTTGTAGAGGTGCTAATAGCATGGCGGCAGAAGATTTACGACTCTGATTCCATCGGCTTCCTGTACGACATCCAGGACATCATTACGGAAGATGGAATTGATCTTGTCGCAAAAATATCTCCCTCTCGGCTACGTAGAGATGGACCGGATGTGATCACGAGGGAACTTGAGGAAACGTTCGAATGGGGGTCTCGTTACGCACAGGAGGTATTCGAACAGGTCCAGAAGTATGACTATGGTGGTTTGGACAAAGTACCTACATACAGGCAGCAGTAATGTAGAATATTCACTCCACGTCGGAGTCCAGGCTGATATCCATCGGCGGGATCTCATCAATGTCCTCATCAATGCCTTCGACCGGTGCTACCGTGCTGGTGGGGTCCCGATATCGTGCAGCCTTGAGCATGATTTTTTGGTTGAATGACTCCAGCGTTGATCCCCTGATGAGCCTATCACCTTTCTTTATGGCATCGAGAACGTCGGTACCTTCGCGGTTTGGCACATACTCATTCAGCCTCTGATCGCGAGCCTTCTCGACAATCATCCAGATATAGCTGCTGGTGTCAGGGCGGATGTGAGAGGACCCGGAATATCGTGAGTCAAGTTCGACACCACACTGCTTCTTGAAGAAGGTCAAGAGGGCACAAATTGCGGAGAGATTCCCGAGGCGTTCCCAGTTTGCGTGAATCCCACGAAAGAGAAAGAGAACCTGAAACACACGGTTAGTATGGTGTGTCGTTTCAACAATCGCACAAACCTTGTCGTTTCGGATGAGGTGTTCGATATTCATATCCATACCCATGCCTTTTCCAGGGTGACCGCTCATATTGATGATCATATTGTCGCGCATGATGTTCCTTTGGCGTCGAGGTAAGGTTTGGTTACAAGAAAAACATGAGTGATGCTTACCCGTATGCACAAGGCCATATCTTCTTCAACTGGTGTATGAAATGTAGGATCTCCGCACAATAGTTTGTTGAGCCGGCCCCACGAAAGAGTTTTGCCAGTGGACACAATATGTCTTCAATTCGGCCCCAATCACCATCGCTGATCGCGACGCCAAGTTCCCGGATGTAAAGAAGATCCCGTAGCAAGAGTGCAACGCGCCGTCGAACCTGATCGCTCTGCTTGTCATCTCGCTCCCGGAGCGTTGGTGATAAGTACCGACGGAGAATCCCCCGAGCCATGTCCCGAAGATGTTCTGGCTCCTGCGTCATTGGTTTGAAGTCTGTTAGAGATTCGCAGCCGCATTCTTTGGCCCAGCAGTCAAGCAACAGTCCGTCAAGAATCCAGTTGAACGCAGCGAGTAGCGGATAGTAAGCAGGTCGTGCAGAGCCTAGACGACGCAAGTCCAGAATATTGAAGAAGTAAGCCAGGGAGCCAGTAGTGCCAAATGAGCCTCGATGTACACTGAGAACCGCCCAGATTAGATTCATGTGTGCATGGAAGAGGCCGAAACCGAGTTGCAAAAACTCGAGCCGAGTGAACGCGTTGTCGTCGGCGGTACGGGAGAGTTGGGCTGTACGAAGTCGTGCGTTAGTGAGCTGATCGTTGATGCAGGGGATTGCACGGTCATCAAAATCTACTTCTGACATCTTGAGCTGGGAGATATAGATGTCATTGACTACGGCGATGTTCCCCTGGACCGAGGCCTCCTCAATATGTGACGCACGCAGGGGGTACTGTTTTGTTGCGTAACCCGTAGGGAGCTTCCGACGTTCCAAGTGTTGAAATTCCCGGCGATTGACAATATCTTCTGACCCCTTGAGGTGACGCAACACCCGAACCGTGTGAACTACAAGCTGTTCGAGGTGGGATTCGAGTTGGTCGCGGGTTTGGCGGATGTCGTGCGCGTACGAGAGCCCTTCGGTCTTACACCAGTTCTCGCGAATTTGGCGAAGGGACATGTCGTTCGGGTGCGCGTTGAATGCTGGGTAGATAACTGAGACTGTCCCAGATTGGACCTTCGCTGGGGCACCCTCTCGTTGTTCAATAAGCGATGATGTGCTTGCTTGAATGTTATCGTACGCGAGGACGTGTGGACCCTTAGCAACATCGATCGCTTCAGCAACGCAACCGTTGGCAAGGCTAACGGCTGTGGAGGATATGGTGTCGAAACAAGGAGAAAGGTGCAGTTTGTTGAGTATGTCAATTACCGCGCGAGGTGTACCGTGAGCAAGGAGCGAGAGTCCGAACGGCACCTGGAACCGCTGTGCGTTTTGTGAACGACAGTTCACGAGCTGGTGGATGATGACATTGACGATCTACAGAGAGGTTAGGCTGTGTGCCGCCGTGCGCGGGCGGTGTTATTCTTACCGTGAACGTGTCTTTCTTGACCTTGTTCTCCCTCGCAGCGCGATCAGAGACTGCGCTCGCACGAAGAATGCTTGAAAGACATGGTGCGAGGTGGTCAGGAATCCCAATCGTCCAATCGCGCATCGAATGTGGGGTGATGTCGGTGCTAGAGAGAAGAGCATGCGATTTGACGAGCTCCATCTCTGCCGAGACTGTCTTGAGGGTGAGGTCGTGTCCGACAGCCCGAGAAATACAGCCTTCAGCAGCCGGATACTGCTTGACTAGTTTTTCGAGGAACATCTCTAGTCCTCCCCCATCAGAGAGAAACGCATTTTTGAAATGACAAGTCTCCGCAGAGTCAAGCCGATGTAACAGGAGCCTGGTAACCGAGATGTTCCCAACATCTAGCACCTTCAGAGCAAGGTCCATGCGAGCAGAAGGACTGAGTCTCGCACGGACGTCAACGAGTTCGTGGGTTATCGGAGTGGCGGTCATGGTGTTTGAAATGGAAGAAATGCGTGGTCGTTTTGCAGGATTATCGGGTAAGGTTGTTTTTTCCCGGGACGTTCGTGGACGCTTCTTCGATCCCGAGGCGACAGGATTACACTGGACGAACTGCACCATCGTAGAGCGAGTGGTAGTGGGAGTTGTAGAGAGAAAGCAGCGGGACAGGCCATCTGCATTTTATCTCTTGATCTAATCTAATCGGTTGTTATCTTTTGTTACCGACTACAAAGTGTAACGACGCGTTCTAATGGGACTACAAGAGAGACTAGTTACCCGAAAAGGAAACTCGAGCCTGACGACGCTTTCCCTTTGGGAGCTCCGAGATCGTCCAGTCCGCCGCTGCGCGGCGATACCTAAATCGGCAAAGAGCAAGCACGTGGCGGACTGGTCACGAGTCTAGGAGGACGCGTCTGTGATTGATGTGTCAAGATGAGGTCCGTCGATGATCGGAGCCGAGCCCGGCAGGCGTCAATTAACGTTTCCGCCTTCAACTCATGCTTGCCAGCCGATGCTTCCGTTTACGAGCGGGCCAGCTCAGGGCGATCCACGTAGGCTTCTCATTGCCCACACCCGCTCGTACGAAACTGAAGGGGTGTTAGGATCTACGTGACAAGTTCAAGGACCCTTCGTCCCCGTTCTACCTCGCCCCAGGTGAAAAGGGTCCCGAATCACCCGATCCTATTCCCACCCCGGTGACGGAACACGCGAGCTATGAGTCTGCGGCTGCTAAAGCTAAGCAGGAGCTTGGTCGGATGGGCTATGATCCGACAACCTTCTACGAGCAGAGAGTTGTGTGGGGAGACCACGATTCATTCCAGTACCGTTGTTCTAACCTCCTCCAGTTGGTGAATGGCTAACAGGTTTTACCAGGCATGTGAACAACGTTCGTTACGGTGAGTCAAATTCGTCACATTGCGGACTCGTACGGGTTTTATTTTAAACGGCCCAGCCAGGTACCTCGAGAGTGTGAGTATATGCGAGACCTTTCTCGTTCCGGTGCTGACGCGTAGTTCTCACCGAAGGCGCGGATAGAATGGATGATGACGCTGGGGAATGAGATGGGCGGACCTGAAAAGGCTCAGGCTATGATCAAGGGACAGGGTGTATCCCTCATCTTGAAGTCCCTATCAATCAAGTTCAAACGACCCGTCACGTATCCGGACACAGTCAGCAATCTCACAATTTTGCGTTTCTTTATCAGGAGGGCTGACTTGTTCTTGGCTTAGCTTCTCATTGCGCACAAACCGTACCTCCCTGCATCAGCATCTCCCCCACGGTTCCATTTCAACTGCCGGGCGACGGTTTACTCGTACTCACAACAAGCGATTGTGGCAGAATCCGATAGTGAGCTGGTGTGGTATGATTATGAGAAGCTTACGAAGTGCGACCCTGGACCAGAGAAGTGGGGTGTAATTTTAGGGCATGTACGCCTCCCGAATAACTCGTAGGATACCATAGTGCTTGTGCTTGACATGCAAACGCGTCTGCAACCAATATCTCCCTCCCTTCTACTGGGCTGCCCCGTAGTTTATGTCCGGGTATAGTTGGTGCACCTCTTGACAGGTTTAGACGCGGCGCTTACGCGCTTGAATACGCAGTGATCAAATTGCTCATGGACAGCCGCGAGCCGAAGGGGCCTCGGAGGTGCCGGATTCGAAGCTGGGGGAAGGCGGGGGGTGTAACTCATGGAAAGATGGCCGCCCATCCGGCGCAGCCAGGCCGCTGTGGTGGGATCAAGGCATCACAAGCAGTCTGATCCCTCGTAGCCACCTGCGAGCGGTGAAACCTGTGAAGCGGTTGGAGGGTGAAGCTAAGGATGAGCGCGGTTCGTGCGCAGGGTAGAACTCCTGAGTGACCTATAGCGGGATCCAGAGCCTCACGGCGGACAGAAGTTACCTCCGTCAAGGGCAAAAGACCAATCAGGCATGGCCAACATACCAAGCAGGGGGTTTCGGGCCCGGGGGCGAAGAAAAAGGAGCGGGTGTACCGCCAAGGGAGATGTTCCCGCGACCGCACAGGGTTGACTGGCGGTGAACGTGACCAGACCGAGTGATCTCAATCCATTTCCGTCCACTCTCTCCAACGACGACTGCCAGTGAACGAGGGACAAGGCTCAGACGACATCGGCTCAGAGTGTCATCTGCGCACATTCCGACCGCGTTTCAGGTCAACTCATTCTAGCCGACACAACATGCCGACTCCAGAGCTCCCGTCGGTCGATGTCGACTTACAGGATCTGTACGAACAGGTCCTCGCAGGTTTCGACGACGATTCCTTTCCAGAATTCCCAACCCCCGTGGCCCAGAACAAGTCCACCCCTTCCGATCTCGAGTCTCTCTACTCTTCCTACGCAGAGGATTCGACGAACCCTTCCACCAAGTTGGCCCGAAACACGTCCTACACTATCGCATCACAACGTACGCAAACTCCCACACGGTCCCGCCCCATCCTCTCGCCTGTTTTCGATTGACCTCCTTCTTCTGTTTCAATCAGCCGTTTCCGCTCAGCGGTCCTCATCAGTCCAATCCCAGAACCAAACTCCAAGACGACTCCCTCCTATCCCTGGAAATTCCCCAACCTCCAGCATGCATGGAATGCCA